>Ga0307972_1001776_pt1:5000-11348 | contig 11348 bp, 11 predicted proteins | sample OrgLakmetagen780_FD_201848 | JGI IMG/M metagenome (GOLD analysis project Ga0307972, IMG submission 201848) | Saline water microbial communities from Organic Lake, Antarctica - #780 | ecosystem: Environmental > Aquatic > Non-marine Saline and Alkaline > Saline | place: Antarctica...
TCTCTATGAGCGGGCCAGCAGTCGCACGCCTTGACTGAAGGGGTAAGGGTAAGGGGTAAGGGGTTACACAGCTATATCCGCCAGCGAGGGCAGTTGAGCTATAGCATTAAAAAGCCAGCTTCAAGAAGAGAAAGAGGCCAGACTGAACAAGACACCTGAAAAAGAAGCTAGAGGGAACATGAAACTGATGTATGTAGAAGAGAAAAATGAATAGAGAAAGAGAACGTTTGTTTTTAAGAAGCGCGAAGAGAAAGCATCATGGAGAACGAGAAAAAAAGCTGTTGGTAAGTCTCAGAATGAAGGCATTCTCCTTGTAAACCTTGTACAAAGTGGGTAAGATGTACAGGTCCTTTTTGAAAGATCTGTCCCTTGTGACCTTAGGCAACCAGAAGAATCCCTTGCTTCAAAGACCTTGGGTTACGGGTTACGGGTTACGGGTTACAAGGATGGCCTACAGCTCAAGACTCTGGCTGATGGCAATTGGCTGGTGACACAAAATCAACCAGTGTCGAAATTTTAAACTAAATCTGACACAAACTGCTGAGTACTCTGCAGCATGCAGAAGTACTCTATTTCTTGGAGGCGAGTGCAACCGAACGTCAGTTAGTACTCTCTTGGCACAGCCTGCGCTGTGCTAACCATCCTTTTTATGCTTGTGCCTTAGTTAGTTGGCAGCTTAGTTTTAAGCCCTTGCTCTCTTTGACTTCAGCAACTTGCTGCCCTTGGCCTGTTCCTTCCTGTTTTGTGTGGTTCCAGTGTGTCTGTTTCTCCTGCCTCTTTTTGTGTGGCAAGCTCAGTTTTTGTTGGCAGGTATGGGTGTCAACGGCCCAGATGCTTTTCTCTTCTAGGAGGGCTCTTTTAGCCAGTTCAGTGTCCCTCTTGGTATTGGCACAAGTGTAAAAATCCCCCTCCAGCAGTTCGGTGGATACGAGCCGGAATAGAACACAAAATAACAACCAGGAATCAAGTACTGCGTCCATATTTATATTTCCATGCAAGCCACTGCTGGGCCCTTCCCCCAAGCTGATGCAGCCCCAACCCAGCCTCAAAGTCGTTCAGGGAAGCATTGTGTGGCGTCAGCACATGGGAGGAGCACACCGGGGAGCGGAAATGGGAGGTTTTGGGGTGGAGAGGCCTTTCTGAGGCCATTCTTGCACAGGCAGTGCCAGCTTGGCACCGTACCGTACACCGTACAGTAAATTGCCGTAGTTACGGTAAATTATGATCCTCCAAAATCGTAATTACGCCGTAATTTACAAAATTACGGTACGTACAGTACAAAGCATACCGTACCATACACCGTACAGTGCACAGGCCTGAAATTAATGACCATAAAGCGTACTCCAAGTAAAAAGTCAGCCGGTCCACATTCACCGTCCCATATGTCCCGCAACCTTGACATCGGCGAGTGCCTGTCTCCACATACGCATCAATCACTGTCAAGGACGCAGGACTTGCCTACAGTATTCGTTTTTTTACATACCGGTACATGAATACAGGTCAAAAGACCCCTGCTGCTCAGGTGCACCGGTGTGCGATGAGAGCGATGACAGCTTACTTCAACGCAACTTGAGAGGGCAGGACTCTTCAAGCATGGACGCAGCTACCAGCAACAGATCAGGCTTGCGTCCACTTCTTTTTTTGCAACGCACTGACCTGCAGGACTTCTTCCAAGGGTGCCAGGGTGATGGACGTGTGCTGCCCGGCTGTGAGCGTGCCGTCGTAGTCCAGGAAGAACACACGGCTGGCAGAGCTGCATGCACACACACAAGCATTCAAAGAACGAGCAGGCTGTGAAGCATAAGGCTCTCAGATCAGCACTCAGGGCACCTTTTACAATGGGAGGAAGCAGAGTGCAACACGTCGTGGGCCTTGCATGAATCCTGTGAGCTTGAGGTTTAGAAGATGCAGGGGTTATTCTGATAGGTTACACATACACTATCCTATCTTATCTTGCTGTTGCACACATGAATGTGACAAAATAGCCGTACTACAAACAGCGACCGTTTCCATGATTACCACGTGCCGCAGCTGCAATAATGCTGCTTTGAAGCAGTTACTATTAAGCTGCACATGAACAACATACACACGCTTACGTAGTTACACTGTCTTAAAGGATATCTCTATCAAGCACACTATCGTATGCACACGACTGTCAAATGTAGCTTACTGTTTAGGCGGTATATCATTGCGTACCGCAAACATTTCTGACCCCCTCACGGAGTGTCAGGAGCAGTTTAATTAACTACGTTACAAGGGCCTCGCGAAGCTCGCAATGGGGTAATTTAATTGATTGATCAATTTGAAGCATGAACGGGGACAGGCCGAGAAAACCTCCCAAGCCACCCCTCAAGGCCCCCAAGGGGGACAAACAGCTTGGGAGGCTAACCCTCTATTGGGGAGGAAGGACACCAAAAGAAAGGGTGTTTTGAATCCTTTCACATGCGCATGCACGTACGCGCACACACACGTACCCGCACAAGTACACAACGCACGCACGCACACATGTATGTACATAGCCGTATACACACACACGCACGTACACAACGCACACTCACACACGTACGCGCACGCACACATGCACACGCACGCACACATGCGAACGCACGCACATGTACGCGCGCACACACACACGCACCCGCACGCCAACACGTAGGCACACACACGTATGCACGCACACACACGCACAAGTACACAACGCACGCACGCACACATGTATGTACATAGCCGTATACACACGCAAGCACGTACACAACGCACACTCACACGTACGCGCACGCACACATGCACACGCACGCACATGTACGCGCACACACACACGTACCCGCACACACACACACGTATGTGCACGCACACACACACACGAACAATTACACAACACACACACGTAAGTACACAACCGTATACACATGCACGCACGTACACATTGCACGCACACGTATGCGCATGCACACACACACATACGCGCACACATACACGTATGTACGCGCACACACGCACATGTACGCGTGCACACGTGCATCCATACGCGTGCACGTGCAGCTCAGAGGGCCAAAGGCCCTCGCATAGGCCGCATTGGAGTAAATATTTAGATTGTATGCCCCCTTGCATAGCTTGCATTGGGGTTTTATTAAATGTCAAGAATCACGTTGGTTACGAGCCTGTACGGTACACACAGCAACACCCACATGAGGCAATTGCACGCACGCACACGCACACGCACGTACACATGCACATGCAAACACGCACGCACACAAGCACGCACGCTCGTACACTCTGTGGCCGCCCTTCATCTCCACTCCAACTTTTGATATGTCTCACCACGGACCTGCGGTATGCTTCCGGCTGTTTACAATGTGACATACACATGCAGCCCCTGCTACAGGTGCCCATTGCCGACCCCAACAGGTATGGCCACCTTGCCCTACCACACACCTGCTGTAAGTAGCGGCCACCTGCGATTCTTCCAGCTTGCGGAAGTTGGCATCCAGGGCCACCATGCGGAAGGTGTCCAAGCCCAGGCCTAGGCCGTAGCACTTCACGGTCAAGTGGTTTTTGGTCACACGCTGCAGTGGCAGGCGTACACAAAATGGGGACCATTGTAAGGCCGCTGCTTTTGGAGAAGAGGAGTGCAGTTTCGAGGCCACTTTCGGGGTCACGCAGCACGCTGGGGGTTTGGGAGAACTGATGAAGAGGACAGAGCTTCATGCCACATCTTCTTTCATCCATATGCTGAACAGTCACAAACTGGACACGTCAAGATCATGTCAAAACTCTTCGGCGTGTGCAGCATTTTAGGCTGGGTCTACTGTTTAGAATAAACTCAGGGCATTTTAAGCACGATAGGCGGCAGTATAGAACAAATGATGAGACAACGACTTATGGTGCAGCGAAAATGGGCTGATGAAAGAGCGGTAAGTGACAAGATGCCGCGTACCAATCCACGTGGCTGTTTACCAGTGAGGTCATTTGTCACATTGATGAAAAGATAGCAGGAATAAAGAGAATGGCTTTCATTAAAGCACAGGCTAGTAGGTATAGCAAGCCTGCTATATACGTGACAAGCAGCACGCCACTTGCAGAAACGAGCCTTCACAGTAACATTATAAACGATGCTTGTGAGTGCGTGTGATGAAAGCATGTGAAAAAGTAACAGGACGCGGCATCCGGAATACCACTTTACAGGCTCTTTGGCACACACAATGTGCACAGCGCTCACACACATCTACATCTTCACATACCAATTCACATTCATACACACACACAAACACACACACACACACACACACCATGAGGTCAGTGATGTAAGATTGCGCCCAGTACGCCACCGTGTGATGGCTCACGTAGCGCCAGTGCTTCTGGTGCCTCAGCTGCCGATGCTCCAGGGGCATGCAGATGGCTGCATACATGCCGTTGTAGCCGCTGTCTATGGACCAAGGGTTGACCCGGATAGCACCGCTCAGGGAGGGTGAGCAGCCCACAAATTCTGTGTTGCGTGTGTATGTGTGTGTTCGTGTGCACCATTGCTTTTGCATCGTAATCTGCTTGTCAAAGAGAGAAATCATGATGACCTCCACAAGTGTTTATTCCCGCCTTCCTGCAAAAAATCGTCTTGATGGCAGCAGACTTTAGTCAGTGCCAGAAAGTGTGATTGCAGAACTGAAACACCAGTTTTAAGCAGGCCCTCATAACACCCCACATCTTTTGTATCACAATCACAATTAATGTATCATAATCACAATTATTGTATGTAGATGCTACGTATGATATCATCTCCCATAGTGTTATACCCTAGGTGCACATAACGAGTAGACTCCTACACCCCTTGCATGTACGCAAGCACACACACGGGCACATACGTGCGCCCACCCACACTCGCACACGAACAAAACATACCTGACACGACCAACATGGAGTCCCTGGGCCCCGACTCTACGCTAGCCTCTGTTTCTGTGGCAGCGGTGGCATCCGGCCCTTGGCGGCACACAATGTATTCGTAAGGCACCAGGTTCATGCCATCTCGTGTAGCGGTCACCACCACGCAGTCAGCCACGCTGCAGGGTATTACGATCAACAATTCATGGTCATGCGGCACATCACAGGACAGGAAAGCTGAGCAGAAAAAGGCAGGCAATGTTGACGATGTCTCTTGTCTCTTGCCAGGCGCTCACGCATAGCCTACACTGAATTAATGGGGTGCACAAGAAGTTGGCGGGGTGTAGCAATTGGAAACAGGCAGCGCAGGAGGTGTTGGGGGTCATCTGCAATTAATGGAAGAACTTCACCCATTTAAATGGTTGGGAGGTATGGCACTAAAAAAAGGCTGACAGCAGGAACGCTGGTACGTTATGCCTGAAAAGAAGCCAAGCAGGCACAAGCACAGAGCTTGTAGCGGGCAACCTCCTGCTCTGTGCGAGGTCATGCCCACGCAAGTGATGGCCACACCAACAAAAGCACAACTGCAGCCTGCTCCGTGCCCACACCACACACCTGTAGAAGGCCATGCGCTCGTGTAAGGGCACATGGCGCTCTAGGTAGTGCACAGGCACGTAGTTGGTGGAGGGGTTGCCGTACTTGTAGTTTATAGAAGCCACGAGGTCGGTGATGAAGGTGTGCAGCTCTGTAATGTCATGGCCCGAGGAGCGGGGAGGGTTGGTCACCTGTTGTGCGTGTGCGTGTGCGTGTTCTTTTTTTTTGGCATGTACCCAAGTGTGCCGTGTGCGTGCACGCGCGTCTATGTGTGTGTTGTGTGTGTGAGTGTGTGTGTGTGTGTGCGTGCATGCCTTTCAATGGATGCATTTCTGGTGCATGCTGTCTTTATGCTTCCACTAGTACTAAGAGCGTTTCTATTGGATTTTCATTAAAGCTTGTTCGCCTTACCTGGATCAGTACTACCTTGCCACGCCATTCTGAGTGGTACTCCAGCAATCGCTCAAAGGCCTGCAATACAAATGCACGAGACGGATAGTTTAATCACTTTGTTGCAGTCCGTTCATTCATACATTTCGTATGTAGGAAGCACCAATGCAGTCAGGTTCAATCAAAGTGGAGTAGGATGCGCAAAACATTAGCCAGTTCTCCTTCATATGACGATGTTGCACGAACAAAAAACAAATATGAGGTACTAGTTGCCCTTCCTCTCGCACACGCATGCAGACACACACACTGCAAGTAGGACTTGTGGTACGTGAAATGCTTAAGCTATACTAGTTCTGTATGCTAGTTTTATGACAGCAGCAGCATAACTGCCTGATCTTCTCCTTGTCCATGTCAGCCACACCCACAGCCAGCAAAACCACACTCGTTCCCCAGAGGTGTGCACCTGGAGCTTGAGCTCAATGCCCTTGA
>Ga0307972_1001780_pt1 | contig 11332 bp, 17 predicted proteins | sample OrgLakmetagen780_FD_201848 | JGI IMG/M metagenome (GOLD analysis project Ga0307972, IMG submission 201848) | Saline water microbial communities from Organic Lake, Antarctica - #780 | ecosystem: Environmental > Aquatic > Non-marine Saline and Alkaline > Saline | place: Antarctica: Organic Lake...
GGCCAGCGTTCCTGGTTTGTGTAGTATATGGTCATCCCTGTGCCAAAATCATCCCCAATAAGGGCTAACAAGCTTTCCACTCAATTCAACGCCCCCTATACACCTTTTAAATGCAGGATACTTGATTTTATATCTTTACCATTGAAATTTGCTGGAAATTTGGCGTTCTGGGGTGCTGTGTACGGCTCGGTGCCCCATTTGGCAGGGAAAAGGTGCATTTTTGAATTTGATCAACCTTTGCTTCAGGATATAAGCTTTCTAAATGTTATGTAACAATGCTGCAGTGTCGAATTTGGGGCACGGGTTCCTGGGAATGCCGGCGAGTGGGAGGCACTCACACACAAGGGACACAGAGGAAAAAGACCAATTCGTCGTTCCGTACCTGCTGCAAGTTTTAGCCCGTTTTTTGCTCTCAGTGTTGCGGGGTTAAATGACAGGTTACTATACAATGTAAATGGGGCCAATCGACGGCCTGGCTGAATTTTGGTTCAATTTTGTGTAGCGTTACATGCAAGCAATTTTAGCTGGAGCTTCTTCGGCTCCACTTCACATCCTCACTTTCACATCAGAGTTGCGGTATGAAATATCAAGGATATTTAATACCTACTCAAATTGCGAGCCAGCCACTGGGTCTTTCTGCCTGCTTTTTTTGTAGACATGTAAAGAAATAACATCAGTGGCTATCCAACGCAACTTTCAGGTCCCAAAACGGTGGAGTGGTTGGGAATGATGTGTCCAGTTTAGGGGTATTGGCCCTATTTGCCCGGGGGTGTGGGGGGGGTGGCATGGGGACGACCAGTAGAACGTCTAGGGTTATGAGCGACTGTATGAGCTTGCGCGCAGACTTTGCACACTTTATTCATACAATATACATCTGAATAGATAGACACTTTGATACACGTGTGTATGTGTGTGTATGTGTGTGTGTATATGTGTGTGTGCACGCGTGTATATTCACTGGGTTTTTTCATTAGTGTATTGCTGTAGGGTTTCGTGATGCCGTAGGGTTTCGTGGTGACCTCCCTCGATGCAGGATTTTGTCCCTCACATCAAACACACTTGTGTGTACGGGCGTGTATGTGTGTATGTGTGTACGTGTGTATGTGCGTGCATGTGTGTATGTGTGTCTTTGTGGGTACATGTGTCTGTGTGTATGTGTGTATGAGTGTATGTTATGTGTGTATGTGTGTATGTGTCTCTTTGTGGGTACATGTGTCTTTGTGTGTGGGTGTGTGCATTGTGCATTGTGCATGCGTGTTTTTTTTGTGTGTCACATCAAACACACGTGACATTATGTGTAAGGCACACCAAACACACGTTTATGTAAACAAAATGTACTCTTCTTCCACTCACCCTAGATACAGGCTTCACGTACGGAAGGCCTAGCCCTTGGCACCAATCTCTCAAGGCTCTCACTCCCACACGCACACTCCCGGCCATGACCCCAAACATGACCTCCTGGTCGGCAGAGCTGTCATCTGTGTGTGTGTGTGCTTATGCAACTACACCTGTGTGTGCCTATGCAACTACACCTGTGCGTGCCTACTGAGTGTGTGTGATTTTCCGTGCAAACTTGTGCGTGCCTACTGATTGTGTGTGCGTACATGTGCCTGTGTGCATGTGTCTGCATGTATGTGTATGTGTGTGTATTCTCTGTCCCCTACAACGCGGAGTGGCGTCATCACTGCTATACCTGCTAGAGTGCGTACGCACGTATATGTACCCTTTAGACTGATACGCCTAACCCCCTGTCTGGTGGAAAAAATAGCACCGGCATCCTCCTCCTTACCTTGCCCGTCCAAGCTTGTGCTGCCTTTACTGTCTATTCCCTCAGGGCTGTCTGACAGGCCCTCTTCACCTGTTCTTCCAGATGTCTGGGTCATTTCTGCTTCCTGCACAGACACACACACCAAAATTCACACATACGCCAAAATTTACACGCACGCCAACATTCACATGTACGCCAAAATCCACACGTACGCCCAAATTCACACGCACGCCAAAACTCACACGCACGCTGGAATCTTGAGGTTGCTGCTCTGTCTAGTACACGCTGATCAATCTTGTGTGTTGTGCACGTTAACCTTCACACCTTTCCATAACATTGCAAAACTTCACCACCTGCATTGCACGCGCATTCGCTTCTGCCTGCGCTGCCAGTGCATGCAGCTCTGTGTGCAATCATGCGTTTGTTCCTCCAGAAATAATGTAGGTATTCCGACTTACTTGGTGCGGCAAAGAGCATATAGGATTCCTCACCCTTTTATTTCTGCACCAATGTCTTAGTCAACACACGTATAGCGTTAGTGACCGCCCTGAGCATCCAGAGAAAAAAGAACAAAAGGAAAACCACTCTCCACACTGGTTAAGGAAAAGGAGCCACTTTGGTACCGGGTACCGTATAAGAGTTTAGATACACTCGAGAAAGCTGGAAATGATCAGGATTGCACAAGAGTCTCAGAGCCGGCGAGTGTAGTCCTGACATTCTGTGCCGGTGTTAGTAATAGGCACAGAGAACTGCACAGATCTACCTGTGCGAAACCTCAAGATACTGGTGCGCCAGCCCTCATCCTGCAACAGGATACTTTTGCCACCTTAACATGTACACATACAGGAGTCAACCCGCCAAATTGGCTTCTGATGAAGGAAATCAAATGTAGGAATATGGTGGGCCAACCCTCAAATTGGCAAAGACTTCCTGTTGCGCACACATACACATACACATACACACATACACATACACACATACAGGAGTCACCTTCCTCTAATTGGCTGCTTATAAAATCCTAGAAATTAAACGCAGGATTCCGGTTATACAGGAATCACCATCCCTTGATTGGCTGCTGCTGAAATCCTAGAAATCACACATAGGATCCCGGTAATACAGGAGTCACTATCCCCTGAATGACTGCTTCTGAAATCCTATAAATTAAACGTGGGATTGCGGTCATACAGGAGTCACCATCCTCTGAATGGCTGCTGCTGAAATCCTAGAAATTAAACGTGGGATTGCGGTCATACAGGAGTCACCATCCCCTGAATGGCTGCTTCTGAAATCCTAAAAATTAAACGCAGGATTCCGGTTATACAGAAATCACCATCCCTTGATTGGCTGCTGTATAACGATTCATATCAAGTTAGGCAAATGTAGGTCTCTGCTGTTTTTCTAAAGGTTCTAAAAGTTCTAAAAGTAAAAGTTTAGAAGTTAAAAGCGCATGTACCCATACGAGACACAGCAGAGAGCTGTGCCAACGTTCATACCTCCATCAGAAACATGGAATACCTCCATCAGGAATACAGGAATACAGGAATAAAAGAATACCTCCATCAGGAATACCTCCATCAGAAACATGGAAGAGCATAACGATGTTAAATGTCACAGGAGCGTCCTTCCGCCATCTCACGATACAAACAAGCAATACAACAGAATAAAAATCATTGATGAATGCAAACCTAAGTACAGGTACGCTTCTATGGGCAGTGCTTACTGACATATAAGAGCAGCTGTTGTGAGCAATTACTTCTGCACACAGCCAGCAATCGACACACATATGTAGGGTTGGCCAGAGCCATATATACACGGTGCATATACAGTAATTTGGGCAGGGAATCACCAAATAAACGGTCTTATATGGTGTATATAAACAGCTCTTGCCAACCCTACACATATGTCATAGATTGTTGTGCTGAGTCTTATACTTTGCAGTGACAGTGGTTTGTTACTTACTTACATCAACAAATTGTGATTTGTTACTTACTTACAGTGATTTGTTACTTACTTACATCAACAAATCACTGTCACTGCAAAGTAAAAGACTCAGCACAACAATCTGTATGCCAGGATGAAGTCCTCCCTCAGAGAATGCCGCGGCACATTTATGTACTGGACACATTTTGTACCACAACGGCCCTTTGCGGGCAAAAGTGCACAGCATTTCAGCAACAATGCACGATTCTCATCGCCTTAAAGGGCAATTGATGCTTTGCATGTCAGCACAAACCATTTATGTATGGGACACGTTTCGTATCACAACAGCCCATCTACGGGCAAAAGTGCACAGCACTTACTCATCGCAATTATTGCACAGCATTTGAGCAACAATGCACGGCACGCATCCCCTTAAAGTAAAAAATAATACACAGCATTTCAGCACATCCCATCATTTCAACAGTACACAGCGCTGTTGACTTTATCTTACAGGAAGATTAGAGCAGAGCATATCAGCACATCCCATCAAACATTGTCAGGCAAAGAATACGAAATGTCCAATGTGACATGGGCAGCCAGACAGCGATCCACCTAGTCACTTTACAGGGCAAGTAACACTTGCCCTATGCGCTGGGCCTGCAGGTAGTGCCTGTCCTGTGCACTGAATTTAGAAGAAGCAGCTACAGAGATTCTCCAAATTGCGCAATCGTGTAGCAGTTGCAGCAGGTGCGTGCACTTCAGGTGCGTGCGCTTCAGGTGCGTGCAGCAGGTGCGTGCACTTCAGGGGCAGATGTTGAGTCTATAGAAGCAGCTACGATAAACAGAGGTTCACCAAAAAGCGCACCTGTTCCACAGCAGCAGCTGCTGCCGCTGTATGCACTTCAGGGGCTGACGCTGGGTCCAAAGAAGCAGCGAGGGCGGCAGTCGCTTGTCGCTTAGAAGGGGCCCAGCCAGCGGGGGGGAAGGGGTTTGCGTAAGCCACCTGCACGTGTTTATGTGCTAGCTTGAAAACCATACCATCGGTCCAGCGGTGAACGTTGGACCATGTGCAGGCTGCTTGCCGCTTTGCAGGGACAGGGGCGTAAGTTTATAAAATTGGCGCTTCCAGCGGTTACCAATGTTGCATGAATGGAACATGGTTTGTGGCAATGATCACCTGCACGTGTTGTGAGTGTCACACCGTCAAAGACAACATTACGAGGAATAGGTAGGGTTGGCCAGAACCGTATACATATATGCGCCGGATATGGCCGTATGGCCGTATACTCGGTGATTTCCCTGCCTTACATACTGTATTTGCACCTTATAAATATGTATATACGATATATGGTTCTGGCCAACCCTAAGGGATAGGAGGAGCAGACGTGGTGCCCACAAAGAGCAGCTCAGGGGATCCTGGAATTTGCTGCGCGGGTCAGGATCGGTATGAATGTAAGAGCAAGTAACGAAAGCGTAATGCATACATCTTTTTGTACAGTTATTGCAGAAGTTTCAAACTGTCTACGGTGCACGCAGTTCCCCACTAAGAATGAGGCTTGTAAAAGCCATATGATCAACTTTTTGTTAGGATGCACTTGTTGATGCATAAGTTTCTTGTAAGCCTTTTGGAGGGACAGGAGGGACAGGAGTTTGTGCAGCTATTATGTGCAACAGGAGCTGATTTTGGCACTGTCGATAGCAGCCAAGTGTCGCACACATCCCTAAATGATGTGGCAAGAGATTGTAGTCCGACAAGCTTCCCACCAGCAAAGCTGTCCTTAATGCTGCCCGCTTCTCGGGAGACTCCACAAATTGCGTGGCCATGCCTCTGATTCCTTGACGTGTGAAGTCTTTCAGGAGCTTCCATGCCAGCTGTGTTGTGGTGTATGTGTTTTTTGTGTGTGTTTGTGTGTGTTTGTTTGTGTGTGTGTGTGTGTGTGTGTGTGTGTGTGTGTGTGTGTGTGCGTGTGCGCGCATGTATGTTTGTGTGTGCGCGTGTACATGTGTGTGTGCATTGTGTGTGTGCTTGCATGCGTGGATTTTGTGTGTATGTGTGTGTGTGTGTTTGAGTGTGTGCGTGTGCGCATGTGTGTGTATGCACGTGAGTGTTAGCATGCGTGGAAGATCACTGTGCATGCATGTCTGTGTGAGAAAGGTCTGTATGTATGTGTGCGTGCATGCATGCGCGTGAGGTTTAACATGCATAGATGATCACGGTGTGCGTTGTGAATGTGCACGCACGCTTGACCTGTAGATCTGTGAGCCCGCATCTCACCTCTGGAGTGGACGCGAGTCCCACTTGCTGTGGCGGTGATGAGCTATCCCCATTAACAGTGCTGCATAATTTACAATTCCTGCTCCTTCTTCTCAGCTGATGGTGAGCGCTCGTGCACTCAAGCGCGCCTTGCAAGGGAGCAGGGCCTGGATATCTATTGATGGCCAAGGATATTGACGGTACATTGACAGGATGAGGTGATGCTCTGGTTAGGGGGTACCCTTGCACAGATTTGCATGTTTTGCAAGCGAGTGTCATTCCGGTGTTTTCTCTGCTAAGTGCTAGAATAAAATTTATAGAAGTAGAATAGAATGCATAATAGAGGCGGGCCGAGACCCATTCTTCCTCGGGCGCGCGGGGATTCTCACAACACTGGAACCAAGCCGACAGCAGCTAAACTCATAATCTTGGCCCTGTTCTCGCTTGGCATCCTAGGCGGATTTTTCTGGACTCCGTCCAGCACGGTATGGCATTGGGAGCATTCCAGCTTGCACCCACATCACTGGTTTGACACACTTTGCATGTTTCACACTGGTGCATGTTTCACACTAATGCATGTTTCACACTCTGCATGTTTACACTGGTGCAGGCACCCATCCTCAGGGCGACTGAGCTCACGAGGCACGATGGTACGTCCCCCGTCAACTCTCTCGTGCGCATCTCACGTGCCTGTGTCCTTGCTGCCTAAGTTTTCTCTCTACACCAATGCAGGCCTTCGTGCGCACACCAAGGAGTCCCATGGAGATGTGGGTAATCAGGTGCTTACCGCGCTTTTAACGCTTGCGCACGTGTGCGTACCCGCCCCCCCCTTCTCACACAACATTTACACATACAGATACAAACACACCTACACACTACACACACATAACATACAAACACATACAAACACACTTACACACTATCAAACACTCATACACACACACACACACACACACACACAAACACACTATCAAACACTCACACATAACATACAAACACATACAAACACACTTACACACTATCAAACACTCATACACACACACAAACACACTTACACACTATCAAACACTCATACACATACACACACATATACACGTACACATTCATACATACACACACAGCACGCAAACACACACACAAAAACGCACGCACACACATACACACATACACACACTTATATCCGTATTCACACTCATCACACACACACGCACACACACACAAAATAAACAAGCACACACAAACAAGCACACACATACACGCATACACAATTTCACACAAACATACACATACACACACGCACACACGCGCGCACGCACACACATACACACATGCATAGACACATAAACTTCACACACACATTCACACATTCACACATACACACACACACACACACAAACATACACACACATGACGCACCACAGGCTCGTGGACTATCGGTGGAGGAGCATGATGAGCGCCACCCCATGAATAAGGCGCAGGTCATAGCGCAGCAGTCCCATCACGAGGATCAAGATGAGAAGGATGACAAGGTGCGGCAGCGTGGGCATTACAAGGGGCGCACACGCCAAAATGCAAGCATACTTTGCAACATGTGTGTCGAGACCATCCATGCTTTGATGTTGTCCCTGCCCATGAGGTAGACAGAAAAGTAATGCAGCCACCAAGACGTGAAAGGCTTTCCAGAGGACGGTCGTTTAGCAGAAGGAGGGACACTAAGCGAAAGCCAAAAGTGTTCTTTTTTTGCATTTGAGGGGCAACCACTCAGCGACTTACACCACTCCATCAAGTCCAAACCAATCTAGCCACAAACTGAAGCTGACAAGGATCTGTTGTGAAAACTTTGCAGCTACTTTGGGGTTTTAATTAAAGTGGGGTGCAAGTGGGGTTAAGGGGCCTGTCAAAATTGTGCCCCCCAACTTTTACTTACAAACTCAGCTGCGTTGAAATTACACATTAGTGCTGAGCTTTAAAGTAGCAATCAGGGGGCATGTACTGTAGGGACAGGCTTGGTCAGAACCGTATATGTACACCGTATATAACCGTATGTACGGTAGTTTCCCTGCCAAAAATATTGTATATACACCGTATATACGTATGTATGTATGGTTATGGCCAACCCTACGTAGGGAGCATCAAAAGTAGTGACCCTTTTGGTACCCTTTTTGGGCCTCGCTGTTCCCCCTCTGATCCTTAACTGCACGAAACACACACATATATACATGCACACACACATATATACATGCACACACACCCATAAACACACACATATATACATGCACACGCACCCATAAACACACACACACGCGCGCATATATGTACGCACACATATGTACACACACACACACATACACACACACACTCACACACACAACACACACATTCACATACACACTTACAGAAAAGCACAAACACACCTGAACACAGGGAAGCCAAGGGCTCCACGAGCAGCATCGGCAGCACCAGCAGCAGCAAGAGGCACTGCAGCAGGCTTTGCATGAGCAGCAGAAGCAGGTGTGTGTGTGTGTACACAAGTATGTGTGTGTGTGTTTGAGTGTGCGTGTCTGTGTGTGTGAGTGTGCGTGTCTGTGTGTACATGCTTTAGTGCATGAGTTCAGAGGCTGATTGCAGGTGGACAATGTGAGATAGCGGGAGAAAAGGAAGCACACAAACTGCCCAGGAAACCCATCTTTAGCGCTACTTAATTTGCCTAGCTCCTTCTGCGAACGTGATAATGCAGGCAGACGCCGAGGGAGTGGTAAGAAGAGAGCGTAGGTTTCAGATAGAAACACAACTAATGTGTAATGTGTGGGGTTGGCCAGAACCCTATGCATACACCATGCACGCTTGTGTACTTGGTGGTATCCCCGCCAAGATCACTGTTTATACTTTGTGTAAAAATGGTACTGGCCAACCCTAGGAATGTGCCATTTTCACACAGCCTCGCTCCTTCAGTGATGAACCAAACGCAGGCAGGCGCCAAGAAATTGAGGGAGAAAAGAGCATATGTTTCAAACACTAAACACAACTGAATTGTATGATGTGCCACTTTCACACAGCCTTGCTCCTTCAGTGATGAACTAAACGCAGGCAGGCGCCAAGGAATTGAGGGGAAAAAGAGCATATGTTTCAAACGTTAAACACAACCGGATTGTGTGATGTGCCACTTTATCACAGCCTCGCTCCTTCACTGAACCGAACGCAGGCAGATGCCGAGGGGTTGAAAGAGAAAGAGGGAGTCGAGGGTCGAAAGGTGGGTATGGAGTGCCCTTGCAGCTGCATGTTCCACCGAATGCTTTCATTGGGAATCGAATTGGAATTGGGTATCGGGTGCCTTTTTATGTGCACTGGTTCAAAGTCAAACAAGAGCATTGTCAAGCACACTGAATCACACGTATACGTATTGCACTGTCAAGTACACCGAATCAAACGTATACATATTGCATTGTCAAGCACACTGAATTAAACGTATACATATTGCATTGTCAAGCACACTGAATCACACGTTTACATATTGCACTGTCAAGTACACTGAATCAAACGTGAACAATAGCACTGTCAAGTACACTGAGTCAAACGTAAACAATAGCATTGTCAAGCACATTGAATCACACGTATACATATTGCATTGTCAAGCACACTGAATCAAACGTGAACAATAGCACTGTCAAGTACACTGAATCAAACGTAAAAAATAGCACTGTCAAGTGCACTGAATCAAACTTAAACAATAGCACTGTCAAAGTGCACTGAATTAAACGAAACAATAGCATTGTCAAGTGCACTGAGTCAAACTTAAACAATAGTACTGTCAAGCACACTGAAACAAACGTGAACAATAGCACTGTCAAAGTACACTGAATCAAACGTGAACAATAGCACTGTCAAGTACACTGAATCAAACGTATACATATTGCACTGTCAAGTACACTGAATCAAACATATACATATAGCACCGTCAAGTGCACTGAGTCAAACGTAAAAAATAGCACTGTCAAGTACACTGAGTCAAGCGTAAACAATAGCACTGTCAAGTACACTGAGTCGAACGTAAACAATAGCACTGTCAAAGTACACTGAGTCGAACGTAAACAATAGCATCGTCAATTACACTGAGTTAAACTTAAACAATAGCACTGTTAAAGTACACTGAGTCAAACAACAGCGCTATCATGAATTGGGTTGGCCAGAAACATATACATGTCCATCATCACACTACACATGGAGTCATTTGAACACATACTGTGCTCATGATCGCACGCAGCACGCAGCTATTCAAGCACACAATCACACTGTGCACATCATCACACTACACATGGAGTCAATTGAGCACACACAATTACACAGTGTCCATCGCCATACTAAGCACGCACAGAACTCGTGTGAGACTTGTGGCACTTTATAAGGTCAGAATGTAAACGCAAAGCGTCCATGAAACAGAAGGGGCAAGAGAGGAGGGGCAAGGAGTATTGAGCAAGGGGTCGAGGAAGGACACACGAGTGAGGACATATACACAAGCAAGTGCACACACCCACACACACACCAATGCTTATTCACGCACTCACAAGCAAAAGCACACACACAACCGCTCACATCATGCACGCTATCACACGCTCTTGCAGGAGGAAGAGGATGAGGAGGGTGAGACGTTGAGCAAGGGGGGCGAGGGTGTACAAGGTAGTACTGAAGAAGGGGGAGAAGCTGCAGGAGATGTGCAACAGGAGCAACAGCAGCAGCAGCAGCAGCAACAGCAAGCAGAGGGTTCTGAGCTGCCGGCTGAGGGGGCTGTACGGACCGATGGTGTGTCTGTGTGTGTGTCTGTGTGTTTTATCTTTGTCCATCTACAAGGATTGGTGTGTGTGTGTGTGTGTAAGCGCGCGAGTGTGAGTTTTTTGGTGGCGTGTGTGTGCATGTATGCTTGTGTGCACGCATGTGTGTAATTGTGGCTAGGTGGAAAGTGATGGGCGCAGAGAATAGAGATGCACCAATGCATGAACGATGATGCAAACCCTTGTTTTCATCTCAACGAGGTGTGTGTGCGCTCGACTGTGCTGAAATCTGCCAACACCTCTTGCGTACGGAAAGGAGCTTGCATATGTTTGCCACTGTCCCGTCTCGTTATCGTGATGGTTGCGGTGCCCCATGAAATGAATTCACAAAATGAATCCATTGAATCCATGGATGTGTACGCTCATTCGTGCAGGCAGTGCTGTGTGGCACGCAGTTGGTGTCAAAAACTTGATTGCTATGTGGCACGCAGTCGGTGTCAAAAACTTGATTGCTGTGTGGCACAAAGTCAGTGTCAAAAACTTGATTGCTGTGTGGCACGCAGTCGGTGTCAAAAACTTGGTTGCTGTGTGGCACGCAGTCGGTGTCAAAAACTTGATTGCTGT
>Ga0307972_1001781_pt1 | contig 11322 bp, 9 predicted proteins | sample OrgLakmetagen780_FD_201848 | JGI IMG/M metagenome (GOLD analysis project Ga0307972, IMG submission 201848) | Saline water microbial communities from Organic Lake, Antarctica - #780 | ecosystem: Environmental > Aquatic > Non-marine Saline and Alkaline > Saline | place: Antarctica: Organic Lake...
TACTACTTAACAATTGTAGTCATGTGCAGCTTGACCCGGCTACTGTTACAACATGTGCACACGTATCTGTCTGGATTTACCAATCTTACAACACAATCATACCTGCACTTCAACATGTCGCGGCTTGCTGATGTACCGCTCAAGCAGGAGCCGGTCGTCCCCAAAGGCTCCCAAGGCCTCCCTTCGTGCTGAAGCCAGCGCCTCTGGCAGGTCCTGTGATGCACAGGCGGCCATGCAAGCTCATCAGACCAGTGACCGTGCACTGTTTTGCACACAATGATGCACATGAATTGATGATCAGAGCCAGTGTATACTTACTTTGTACCAAGGAATTGCCCAAAACATTTCAAGCCTTCTGTCGTCCATTTTGGAAGTAGGAGCCTACTTCTTTTGATTTCTGCTCCTCACCTTTGGAGTAGCAGCTAGCTTCATGCCCCGGCCACCACCGCCAGACACGGCTTTCACTAAAAGAGGGAACCCCACGCGCTCTGCCTCAGCGGTAAGCCTAAAGAGACAAGAGACGGTGAGCATTGGGTTTAGATCAGGTGCAACACCATGTTCATCTTGCAGTCCCATCCTAGAGACGGTGAGCATTGGGTTTAGATCAGGTGCAACATCATGCTCATCTTGCAGTGCCATCCTCTCTGCTTTGCCTAGTACGACAAATGCCCTTTAAAATGCAGCATATCGGTGGAGCATTACTTTTCTACCTCATGTCACTCTGCTCAACTCCGTGGTAGCCTGGCACCACTGGGACTCCTGCAGCCGCCATCTGTGCTTTTGCCAGGGCCTTATCGCCCATGTTTTGAATGGCTGAGGCAGGAGGACCAACAAACGCTATGCCCGCCTGAGGTGAACGCATGAACGACAGGTACAAACACGCACTGCACGATGCGATTCTCTAGATGGGTTTGCAGTGGTTGGCAGGAGCTCTTTGTGGAAAGGCTGCTTGCGAGAATGCTTAGGCTCTGTGGCTTAGACACAAAAAGCTTGCACTCTGATGTTTGCAAATCTTCCAGTGCTGACCTTCAACAGGCCATTGTGTCTGAAGGTCCAGCCGTTAGGATATAGAAAATTCCTTGGGTGGCCAAATAAACAAGCTTTTGTCTAGCGCTCACCTGTTTACAGGAGTCTGCAAATCCTGCATTTTCTGACAGGAAGCCGTACCCTGGGTGAACGGCCTAGGCATTTAAATAAGGTGAGAGGCTTTTTGTGAGAATTCCTCGTGCAAATTTGCTACTTGAATGTGTATTGTGCGTAATGCGTGAAGTAAAGCACCTAGTATATTTCCAACCAACTTGAACGGCCAAATACATGCACAGGCAATATTGTATTTGTATCAGCTGCCTGGGAAGCACACCTGCACGCCCATGCGCTGAGCCACCTCCAAGATTCGTTGAGATTTCAAGTAGCTGTCCCTTGCTGGTGCTTCACCAATATGGCACGCCTCATGCGCAAGCTGTGCGTGCAGTAGTACCGTGATATTACGTTGATGCCAAACGAAACAACCTGGTGGTGTGGAGTTTGCTACTAAGGTGTAGGTTGTAAATAATGTGCGGGATGTTATCGGTAACTTTCTTTAAGGGGCCTGCCTGTTACCTGAACGTGCCTCGCTGTCCTGTCTGCCGAGGAATACACAGCCACAGTCTCCAGCCCAAGTCGTCGAGCTGTTTGTATGACCCTGCACTGCAAACAAGACAGATAGGACAGAAGCATGCACTATCTCTCGGTCGAACCATGGTGCCACAAGATGTCGGCACTCGAGCGTTGTTTGCAATAACTAACATAAGGATAAGAAAGGCCATCCTTCATATCACTGCGCGTGGTGACCAATGCATCAAGGAGCAAACCTACTCAAACGCGCAGACTACCCACCGCAATCTCTCCTCTATTTGCGATTAGAATGCGTCCAATGTGAGCGGTTTGCAAAGCCTGAATGGCAGCTCCGTCATGCCTTGTGAAGCTGCTGCAGCTGCTGCTGCTGCTGCTGCTTTTTTTGCTGCTGTCATTTGCAATGCAGGATCTTGAAAGGAGAGCTGCTCTGTTTAAGCGAAGAAAGCACGAGAAAGCCTGCATTTTGCACCCCAATCATTCGATTTCAATTTAACCCTAAAATATTAATTTTAAAAGCGCCAAACTATCGACGATAGTAGATTCTCTAGCGTAGCGCTCCCTCATAAATTGTGAGAAATGGCGGACATCCCTCACAAGGTGACTCGGCTATAACATATGATTTCAATTGTTGCAAATTTTAGAGAGGCCAACCAGATCAGGATCTAGCGATAGTTGGCCACGATAATCGTCAGCACCCCAAAACATTTGCTTGGTATGAATGTAGGTCATCGCCTCTGGGGTAGACGCTCTTCCAGACGCTGTGACCAAGAAGCTGTCTCATGATGTTAACCATCCGCCTCCGGTACGGCAGCAAATAAGTGACATGATGCATGTGTATTGTGCCAATTTAAGAGCGGTGTCTTCTGCTAATCAAGGTAAATAGATCTGAATCCTCAAACGATACGTCCACACACGGCTGTGTGTTTGGTGGAATTTGTAAATGCTAGGACATAAAACCTTTACCTGATGAAAGCCAATCATTTATTTGGCACACTCCATAAAAGCGTCCTTTTCCCCCCTCTAATAACCACATCTTTAAGCCTGCACTGCTCAATCGAGGGCAGGGTGTACTTCACGAGTTCAATCACCAAGATACCCAAATGATAAACATTGCCACCGCACAACTCATCCATTGGTGCTGGTTGTCGCTCGGCGAGTTATTCGTTTATTGTAGCAACATAAGTACACTTTACTTACAATGCGATAAATCGCTGGCAGTTGATAGACGATCGGCGCCTTTTGACGTGAATAATTGAGCCTAATCTGCCGCACAAGCATAGGAAGGGAGAAAATAGGCTGAGCCACAGACACCTTGCGTGGTTGGTCAATTGGGAAGCGGTTAAGGAATGATTTGTTGCAAAATGTGTGGCAGCTCTGTCTTCGTGCATCGACGGCAGATATAGTGATGCACAGGGGTCTCTTTTGCTTTTAGGGCAAGGCTGCTGGGTCGGCACAACTACAATTTGGTTTACTACGTAAATAGCTGTTATTTCCTTGCGTTCTGGTATAGCAGGTGAGGTGAGCAGGTACGTACTGCTCACCTCATCATCTCAAGAGTGTGATATTGAGCCGTACGAATATGATATTGAAGGCCAGGGAGGTTGCCATTTCATGATGGTACGCATGAGTGTGCGTGATTCGGTGTGTAAGTTAAAAGGGGAGATAACAAACATAGCAAGCAACATGTCTGTGTAGCAAACAGATGCAATCATAAAAATGAATTCAAGTGGCCCTCGCTTTGTTTCACACACGTTTCCAGCAACACCAAGATTTTCCTGGAGTTAGCGAAGAACTTGAGCCGCTGCCGGTCTACGTGGCAGAGGGGTACAGGGGATCAGAGAAGCTAAAGGGAAAGGTGATATTTTAACAGCCTTGAACTCACTTCTGCATTAATAAGAGTCCGTACCTGCAATCCCCTGTTTTATAAAATGAGCAATAAATGCAGGTGCCTTGGTACTCATTTACTTTGTTATCATGCAGAGGGTGTACTCATCAAGAAATCCCTTGTGCTCACGTTACTTTGCCCCTCTGTTCAAACACTTGCAAAGGTCGCCATAATAACTGGCGGGGACTCAGGGATCGGCAAGTCTGTTGCAGCCTACTTTGCCAAGGAAGGTGAGTGTTGCTAGTACTGGACAGCCTGGCAATGTTTGACAAATTCAAAAGTTAAAATGTAGGCCTTTGTTGCTTCAGCATTGCCCATAGGGGTAGCAACCTTACCTACAGGGGTAGTAACCTTACTTACCCTACAGGGGCAGTAACCTTACTTGCCCCTACAGGGGCAGTAACCTTGCCTTACCCAGGGGTAGTAACCTAACCTTACTTCAGATCTTTCCCCACGTCATTTTGTGTCAGCAGTGGTGCAGGGTCATACACACTCAAATCTGCAAGTGCATGAATCCCTCTTTTCCCTGATCTGGCCAGGGTGCAAAGGCATCACCATCGCACGCCTGGCCAAGAAAGAAGACCACGATGCACAAGACACAGTGAAGCGTGTGGAGGCTGAGGGGGGACAGTGTCTGGATCTCATCGCTGACGTCAGTGACCCAGAGGTGTGATCCATGTGATGCTAGTAAATTTTGTGGGAAGTGACTTTCTCTGTGTCTGCATAGTGTTTTTTTTTATGTGGTGGTATTAAATAATGTGGGGAGTGGTTTCTCTCTGCCTGCATAGTGCATCTTTATTCCCTTGTCGTATCAATCGGTCTGTTGTTGTGCGATGCTAGCAATTCATTGAATCTCCCTACAAAGCTGATGCCATGGGTCAAGCTGCCAATCGTTTTAAGAGGAAGTGAATTCTTAGCTGTTTGCAACGCTCACATAATAGCAGACATTTTCATGTGCTGCAATTCCTGCAGTCCTGCAAGCTCATTGTGGCCAAGACCATTGGTAAATTCAATCAGCTGGATATTGTCGTGCACAACGCTGGGACTCAGGTAGGCTTAATAAACTCATCTCATACGGCGATGAGTGTGTATTGCAGAAGTGCTGCTAAATAGACAAAGAGTCCTGCTCCCTTTTTCCTCGAGATGGTTTATGCTAGAAGCCCAGTGACGATTATATGTTACTCTTAAGGGGATGGTGAATGTATTAGGTGTTGCAGCTCATACAAACCATTTTAAAACCGATTGATTTGACGTGACAATTGCTTACATTGTGCGCTGCAGTCTTATGTTTGTTCTGTATTCAATTCTGTGCCCTGCCCTGCCCAGGTCTTCCATGAATCTATTGCAGACATCACTACACGAGAGCTGGACCGTGTGTTTGCCGTCAATGTTTACGCACATTTCTACCTGACTCAGGTGAGCTGATGTGAGTTGGACTTAAGTGTTCAAATGCATTGGCTTGTGTACTGGAGTCCTCCACACAGGCGCACAAAATTGCGGAATGATTGGTTTTATCCCTGAAAGTGCCACAATAGGTTTGAATAGCGACCAGAGTGTGAGTATTAAAGCACTGTCATGAAAAGTAGCACCTGACACCTTGCCTGTCATTCATTGCTATATTTTGGTACCAGTCAGTTTTTTTGGCTTTCTCCCATTATCTGCTGACTTTGTCAGATCTGTGCAACTGTATGTTTCAAACACATACTTACAATTACAGTTACAATGATGCTCCCCATTCAATCCTTGCACACACACACACATACACACACACACGCACTCATGATGTCAACAGAGTGCAAGTGACGTTGACGTCTTTTAGGGTTTGTGTTTGTACACAATCATCTTTTTGAGCACTTGTAGTCAGACTGCGTTGCTGTGCCTGGATTTTAGCCTTCCTTTAAGACGCAGCAGTTCCTGAATTGCAGGCTGCGTTGCCGTACCTAAACAAAGGATCCTCGATCATCGTCACGAGCAGTGTTGCTGGTCTGCAGGGCAATGTGAGTATCACAGACTTTCTGTCACACGTGCTGGAGCAGTGTGAGTAATAGGCATCCGTAAATACAAAGATGTGCAAGTCACTCTGAATTATGGACTTACACCTCCTGGTCACTGTGCGTCGGTCTTTTGTGTGCAGCAGTACTCCTGACAGCTCCCATTCATTCATAATTTTGCGCAGCACTTGCGCAGCACTGCACATAGTCCTAGAATAAAGGTGTTTGTATCTGACAGACAAGGCAGTCGAGAATTTATTCAAAGACAGAGCAAAGTTGTTGCATGGCCATTCCAGTCTCCAGGGTATCGTGACAGGGAATGCAAAATCTTTTGAGTCCAGCCTTGCCAAATTGTCGAGAAATCGTCATGACTCTTGCTGTTCATCTTGCAGCCTAACATCGTGGACTATGCAGCAACCAAGGGCGCCAACCAAAGTTTTGTTACAAGTCTTGCTCAACAGCTTGCAGATAAAGGTGCGTTGTTACATATGCCACATGCAGCCCAACACGGTGGATTATTCTACAAGTAAGGGTGCCAACTTAAGCTTTGTAGCAAGCTTATCCCTGCAGATTGCAGATCGAGGTGCGGCTGCAGTGTAAAAAACAGTCTGCATTCACTAGATCCTTTATGTTCAGGTATGTCTTCGAGGGAAATTTATTTTCCCATATAAGCTGGGAAAATTGCTGGATATGCGCATTTACAGACATCTGTTTTTTTATCGGGTGCATCAAGTAAAGTAGTGATCTTCAAATCAAACGCCTTTGGCTCAAAACAATGGATTGGGCTCACTAAGTAAGACAAAAGAGGAAGGAACACAAATTATATGTATGAAACTAAGAGTTGGCAAATTGTGTTATGAGCAAGTTGTACTTTCCACAATACACATTATGCTCTCCGTCTGGCTTGCACAGGAATTCGCGTGAACGCAGTGTGTCCTGGGTGAGTGTTTTCTTGTTACGGCTTGAGCCAGCACTTTTGCCCAATTCATGCCAGTGTAGCGGACAAATAAAGCAAGGTAATAAAATTCCGCAGAACAGCATGTTTAGTATGCACTTAACTTTTCACACACACACTCAAACACACACAAATACGCACTCATACACACACAACACACACTCTCACACATGCTTATGCGCACATGCTCAGGACCATTTACACGCCCTTCATTCCAGCTACGTTCCCAAAGGTGATTTACGATCTGTCAGGCAAACTGGCGGTTTCACCCATATTAGGCTTTTTGTAATTGATCTTATGGGCAACGCAACAGAGGTCAAAACAATTCGAGAAGATGCGTGTTGCCCAATTGATGGCAGAGACGAATCGTGCAATAAACGATAAGTTAAGTTTTCGGTTGAGGGGTATTTTGACTATTTGATCAATGGGCTGGGGGAGCCAGTTTACTGAAGATAGCGTTTTCTGGTTTTGGTGTTGCGGCATTCATACAGCTCAGTGATTTACTCAACCGGATGGTTGAGTACACAACCGGATGGTTGAGTAAACTTACCTGCCTTGGGGAGGAGTGGCGTGGAAGCCGACTAGTGTGTATATGTGTGTGTGCGTGTGATAGCAGTCCAGTCTGTTAAAAGCTGCAGTAGAAAAGCAGGAGAAAAAGGAGAATTTCCATTTATCAGAAATGCAGTTCCCCGTCTTTGCTCAAGAGGTTTGACCCTGGATTGAATCACTCCTCAAATAACAGTCTTTGATGTGCTGAGTCTTTTTTCACTTTGCTGTGGCAGTAATTTGATCTGACGCACAGTCCCAAATGTGTACCCTTGCACTTCATGCCTACTTCCCATTCTGTGTACGTTTGCATTCCAACATAACGTGTGTGCATGTCTGCCGTGCTGTTGGTAACATGTGCGCAAGACTTTAACCCTACATATTAAAGTAGTGTGTGTGGCAACATGTGCGCAAGCCTTTAACCCTACATAACAGTGCCGTGCTGTGTGGCAACATGTGCGCAAGCCTTTAACCCTACATATCAGAGTAGTGTGTGTGGCAACATGTGCGCAAGCCTTTAACCCTACATTACAGTGCCGTGCTGTGTGGCAACATGTGCGCAAGCCTTTAACCCTACATTACAGTGCCGTGCTGTGTGGCAACATGTGCGCAAGCTTTTAACCCTACATACCAGAGTAGTGTGTGTGCGTGTGTGTGCCTGAAGTCCCACATGACATAATGGTATATGTATGCACATAAATAGTCCTACATAACAGAGTGGTTTGTGTGTGTATGTCTGCAGTCCTACATAACAGAGTGGTCCAAGGTCAGTCCTATGAAACGTGTCGGGCAGCCATGCGAGGTGGCTCCATGCTACGGTGGGTAGCAGCGGTTTGTCTCTAGCTGTTTGCAAATGTTAGATGTTTGTCTCTAGCTGTTTACAAATGTTAAATGTTTGTCTCTAGCTGTTTACAAATGTTAGATGTTTGTCTGTAGCTGTCTACAAATGTTAGATGTTTGTCTCTAGCTGTTTACAAATGTTAGATGTTTGGTTGCAGCCAATATGCTGTCTGACATGTCTGACAGTGTGTGCAGCAGTTTGTACACCAATCTCTCGACAATTTTTGTTTTTGGCTGACCGTAGGAATTTTTTCTCTCCCTAATCTGACTTGGTAAAATGCAAAATGTGTTCATCCACAACAAATATGTTCTTTCCAAATCCATGTTGGAAGTGTTACGCTGTGGCGTTATTTGACTGTATACAGCACATTTGAAGAAAATGGAACGGAATGGTTGATTGCACCTGATCTGCCACTTATAGAGTTACAACAACAAAAAGACCACCTATTTATATACAATAAAGAGCTTCTTGCACAACTCACCTTTGTGCACAGTGTTTTTGGCCAGCGACCTGGACTCTTCTTTTGTGACTGGACAGTCTCTTTTTCCCACTGGTGGACTATGATTGGAATCTTAGAGAATATGTTGGCTCGTGCGTATCTATGTGTATGTTTAGACTCCGTTCAAGTTCCGCAAGTTTCTGTGTGCACTTGTTTTGTCAAGCAAAGCTTTGATGCCAACCATGTCTAGGGAACAAGCTGTAAGGCTCAACAAGACCTGCTTCCATATTGCTTTCTTGCCTGATGTGATGCTCGATATGTAAGGTGTGCATTGAACAGTTAAGGTTGTAAAAATATACACTCTCACGCTCTGGTACTTGCAAGGACATTATTTGTGTGACCTTGCATGGTATTGTGCATCCACTGTTGCACAATTGCTTTTGCCGAGTATGAAAAGAGAAACTACGCAGGCAAAACACTCTCCATGATAATGAAGGGGAAGAATCTCCTCTATCAAAAAAATTAAAAAGATCAATGGGGATCAGGAAGGTTGCTGGCTTTACCTAACACCGGCTCTTGAGGAAAGTAAAAAAAGGAAAAATAAAAACTACGCAGGCAGTGACAATCACTCCCCACATTGTTTAAGGAAAAGGAGCACGTTGGTACCGAGTACCATTAAAATCTTCCACCAAGAAAGGAAAAAGGAAAAGATCAATGGGGATCAGGAGGGTTGCAGGTTTGACCTGAAACTGTCTACTGATGAGAGTTGATAATAGTGCTGGAAAGGGTATGTCATGTATGGATATGTATGGCAGAGTATTTAACAGTACCCGAAGCAAGTTTTTTAGCTCTTTGACCGTCAAGACCCAGCTCCCTCAATCGCTCTAGTGTGTGATTGCTGTAGATGGTGGTGCCACCCACTCCCAAAAGGATGGTGTGGAGGGTAACGGAGGCTCTTTGAAGGATGGGCACTCTTGCGCATACGCCTTGCGCTTCACTATTCTGGCAATGCAGTCATGCTACTCATCGCTCATGCATGCGTATCATGCCGCATGCTACACTACTTTGCTAGTCAGCCGAGCTGGGCTCAGCAATTGTTACTATGGATGCTTGTAACAGTGAACAGTTATCCCCGATGACACTGAAAGAAACATTCCTGACTGGGTTTTCTCAACACAACAAAACCTTCCAACTAGACATCAAAGCCGTCTAGATGGCGTGTTAGATCTGCCCATTGAGGGAAGAGGCAGGCATTTGGATCCCAAACAGATTCCCACTAGGGACAGAGACATACATCTTGTGGAATTCAAATTCTGCTCAGACATAAACCCGCAACAGACATTAGAAAAAGCGCACAACCAACATCAACCTCTTATCCAACGTCTACAAACAAGGAGCCTCCGAGGCACCTCTCAAAACAACAAAGTCACACTTCATGTTATACTTCTTGGAGTTGGGGACACAGTCTACAATCAGTACACCATAGCTCCTCTACTAAACTTGGGCATCCCCACGCACAAAGTGCACCAACTAGCTACTAAACTACACTGCCATGCAATAAAAAGCTTGAACAAGATCACAAAAACAAGACACAAAATACACTTTTACAACAACAACAATGATAATGGGGGATCTGGAAGGGAGGTTACTGGTAGAACGACTGGCTTCAGGAGGGCTAGGCTCAGACCAAATCGCATGGCTGACAACCCGCCGGATCCTCAATAGTCTCTGTTGTTTCTCTTTTTCGTTTTTCGGTGGGGCTCTGGCTAGTGTGAGCACTAGTTAAGAGCCTTTCCTTAATGCACGCTGGTGACTTCCATTGTAGACTTTTACTTTTACTTTTGCTGGTCGGCCGAAGCACTCATCATTCCACCACCACTCAGAGCTTGCTCTGCATGCTGAGGGCACGTATACGTGTATGCGTGTGCGTTTGTCCATGCAATAGGGCATGTATATGCGTGTGCATGCATGCATGCATGCGTATGCTTGTTCACGCGTGCGTGAACAGCTTGCATGGACCCACAATTTAAAGAAGAGCGTGCTTTATCTGGCAAATTGGAGGATGTTATGTGTGTGGTAAGAGAGCTGGCAAATTGGAGGATGTTATGCGTGTGGTAAGGGAGGGTTTTATGTGTGTGGTAAGAGAGCTCGAGCTGTGTGCACGCATGTGCGACTGCATCATCTCCTCCGATGCGTATCAAGCTCTTCAAGACCACGTGCCGGGCTCACACATGCATGCATGCATGCATGCATGCATGCTCGCGCAAAGACAAATGCACACCTACATGCATCTCCCTAGCAAAGCGCAGCTGTGCATGGACCGTCCGTGGCAATACAAGGCACCCACCTGCAAACAGTTTAAAAACCGCAGTAGGGATCCTAGAACTTTGCTTTGGATGTCTGCCTGCAACATTTTGTGCAAAATGGCGTTATTGGCGAGTAGAGCTGTGCTTAATGACGTGGAATGCGACTTTCACTGTTGTTCCCTGCCTGCAATTCCCACCGTGCATGCTACCAAGCTGGCAGCTTTGCAAGCAAAGGCACCAACTCAGAGGCGAGCCATCCACCTAACCTGCTCCTTCAAGGCCCTCCATCCAGGACCTCTTCACTGTCACTCCCACTCCTTCTTGCCACCTTACTCCCATGGACTAGTGCATGAACAGCCACCGTAGCCAAAGGCGCCAGCACAATAGCTCCAGCGAGCCACTTGACGCTCTGGCTAACACTCTGTAGGCCGGCCATCACGTTCTGGCCAGCGTCTTGCAGTCCATCCCTCCCGACCTCAGCGGACCTGCTCCCAGAATTGGAGAGTAATCTGTACGAACGCTCTCTGCTCTCAACCCCTCCAGATGGTGGAACCATGTTTTTGTTTCTTAACTCATTGAGAATTAAGACCCAGCTCCTTAAAAGGCTCCAGCGTGTGATTGTTGTATATAGTGCCACCCACCCCAAAGGATGGTGTGGAGGGTAACGGAGGCTCCTTATAGGGTGGAACAGAGGCCTTTGTGTTGTTCCTGCGCGGCACTCAGCTGGTTCTGCGGTCTAGTGTCC
>Ga0307972_1001789_pt1 | contig 11288 bp, 12 predicted proteins | sample OrgLakmetagen780_FD_201848 | JGI IMG/M metagenome (GOLD analysis project Ga0307972, IMG submission 201848) | Saline water microbial communities from Organic Lake, Antarctica - #780 | ecosystem: Environmental > Aquatic > Non-marine Saline and Alkaline > Saline | place: Antarctica: Organic Lake...
GTATGTATACACCTTCTATGCAGGTCGTCATCGCAGAGCGCTGCTATGCTGCGTTGGGTGACATTAGCCGCACACGGTTCCTGCATAAAGTGGTCAAACAGGCTCAGCTGGCCTCCAAAACCACCGGAGACAATGGATATGACTCCTATTCTGTGAGTGTGAAAGTGCTGTTTTCTTGCAATGCTCTGTGGGCAAAGTATTTCAAATGGAGCTTCCAACACCTAGGAAAGCAATGACAAAGGTTGCATTTCTAGTACTTATATAAGGAGTGTCATTAGTAGTTTTATAATATCTGTTGAAGACGCAGGGCCACCTTCTTCCAACATAATCCAAGAAACAATGCTCGTCTTATCTGCTGCTCGGGGATTCAGCCAGCTACTGTTGCACTTTTTTCGTATTTTTCTGTGCATCCTTGACACAAGCTGTGTAGAACATGTCTTGACTTGTTCAATCCGTGTAACAAAACACTGTCTTCCGTTGCTTAGCGACGTGTAACATTGTACACAAGGCAACTCTGACTGCTGCTCCCTAAATGCTCAAAGGTTGCATCCCCTCATTGTGTGCCCTCAAACAATTGACGCCAAGTCATTGCAAAATTAGCATCATAAAGTGGCCTTACGTGATTGATGCTGCGTGTGTCCTTCCTCACTTGATTTCCTTGCGTGTGTGTGTGTGTGTGTGTGTGTTCTGCAGGTGCGCGCCAAGTTGGCCATGCTTCACAAGCAATGGCCGGTGGCAGAGAACCTGCTGCTGTCTCAGGGCAAGGTTGATGAGTGCATCGCCATGTACCAAAACATCCACAAGTACGTGTTGTCAGTGCAGCACGGTTGCCAGGCAAAGTTTGTGCATTGAAATATGATGAGTGTATCGCCATGTGCCTAAACATTCACAAGTACGTCCAACAGCATTGTGCCATGTGGGCAAAAGTGTGCAGACAAGATATGTGTAAGTAGGCATATTCATTAATAGCATCGCCCATGTAGCGAAATACTTCTACCCGTTAGTGCGTACAGTCAATGCAAGCATGAGAGTGCACGTATGTGAGTGTGGGTGCGCATGAGTGCACCGCTAAAGGAGGGCCTGAAGTGCCTTCCTACATGCCATAAAGCACGTGCACAATGTAAATGTGAGTGCCAAAGCGCTACCTTAGTGTGCAGTAATGACCTTGGCAAGCATCCTGTGAGAACTGTGCTCAGAAGTGGCCACTCATAAATTCGTGGACCTATGCAAGCATTCACCCTTTTGCATCATTCTGAGTTTTTTCCTCTTGGTGCCGCGTAGTCCCTCGGGCACAGCTGCATGTGCCTGAGGTACTGAGTGCTTGTATTGTGTTCGTGAATTTTAGGTGGTAGTAGCAGTTGCGGCACAATTCAGCTACAAAGCTGCCTGAATTAATTAATTAGCCTGAGTCAATGAGCTAATTGACTGAGTTATTGAGTGCAATAACCATGTGCTCGTGAAAATAAGGTGGTAGCAGTAGCAGCGGAAAAAGTGGATGTAAAAAAAGCTGCACCTGTGTGGTCTAGGATGGAGGTGAAAGTCCCAATGGTCACATATCTACTGCTCCGTCAATAAACACTTATGAGCCTCTAGATGCAGCAACTCCGAACTGCAACCTAGACTGCTACCTGCAACTCCAGTCAGCTTAGAGTATTCTACATTAGCACCTGTGCCATACCCTGTTCAAGTCCTCATCATCAAGCACAGAACAAAAGCAATAGGTTAAATTGAGCAGCAACTAGTTCAGAGTGTGAGTGTGTGGTATGACGTACGCTGTGATTTACAATGTAATAAACACGCAGGTGGGACGAGGCCATCCGGGTGGCTTCCTCAAACAAGCACCCAGACGCAGATGCCCTCAAAGCCAAGCACTACAAGTAAGTTTAACACGGTTGCTGCTTTGTGCAACGATAATCAAAGCTGCGTCACGCTGCAGAAGCTGTGGTGTTGCTGCAGTGTGCTGTTGAGGGTGTGCTCAGGCAGGGTAGGGGAGCAGCAACAAAATGAAATGGACGTGACTTTGCTCTGTATGCGCCCACCATTTATCTGTATGTGCGAGATTGAGCAAGCTTCAGTCTCAGATACACTCGAATGCGCACCGTGCTTTCATTGTTTCCTAGGAACAGGTCGCAACCTGCCTAGAAGTGGCTGCTGAAGATATGGCAACAGGACAAAGCAGGCATCGTGATAGAGAGCAAAGGCAGTAGGAGAATTGGGACATCACACTGCATGTCTCTCCCCCTTGTCCATAGGTGGCTGCTGGAGACAGGGCAAGAGGAGAAGGCAGGCATCGTGAAAGAGAGTCAGGGCGACTACCTGGGTGCAATTTCTCTGTACCTGAAGGGTGGCCTGCCAGCAAGAGCTGCTCATGTGAGTAATGCTGTCGGGGCTCTGGCTATTGTGAGCGTTAGTTTGTTAGTTTGCAGTCTTTCCCTCATGCATGCCGGTTCTCCTCAGCATGGCTAAATACTTACAGTAAAACAGGTCACTGCTTTGGTTGGGGCTCTGGCTGGCTGGTGTGAGCATTAGTTCGCAGTTTGAAGTCTAGCTGAGCACACTGGTCCTGGTATCAGCAAAGGCATTCACCTATGTTACGTGCCTACTGAAATGCCCTGCTGTGTTATTCTAGCAATTTTATGAACGTCTGCGTTGCTCCTTCTGAACATGACTGTCCAGCTGCAGCAGTCGCCACTCGGCTACAGCCGCGCTGCTTGCACCGGCTTCTGCTTGTGCAAGGCACCATCCTGCCTTTGTAGTGGCGTCCAGCTTTATCATAAATTTCTTAGACTTTCAACTAATTCACAACAAGCCTTAGTTTAAAAAGGCCATCTGGGGGGCGCAACAGCAGCAGGTCTCATCAGCTCAACTTGCACACACATATGCACTCCTACAGGTGGTGGTGTCCTACAACCAGAGCCATGACCCTGCCCTCCTGGAGTCCATCCTGGCCTCTCTGTCAAAAGCAGGCCTGCACGAGCGTGCGGGTGAGGTGCATGAGCACCTAGGCCGCAGCGAAGACGCACTCAACGCGTACAGGAGGGGCCATGCGTACAGGTGTGTGGGCGTGCACAGTGCAGGTTTATGCTTTAAAGAGAATTTAGGGGCCTGCAAATTACACATCATGTAAACAGGAGGTGCCATGCGCACCGGTGTGTGTGTGTGCGTGTTAATGGGCAGAGCATGTCTTGAAATTTTGAGAAAGTGTGTGGAATCAAGTAAGATGTACCAAACTACAATTAAAAGGGCCTGCAAGCAGATAGCAGATGCATTCATTCATCGTTGTTATGTGCATGCAACGGAAAGATTATATGATTTTGTCCATGCCCCTGTAATGTTTCTGAAGTGCAGCCATGCCTTGCAATCACTGAGGCGTAATGCAAAGAAGTTTGAGGCCACAATTGCGTGCGCAATATGTCTGCGCACACACCATAGACTGGAGCCAAAGCCCTGTCAGGTTCTTCCTGGAGTCCTCCCTTTAATGTATATGATATAAAAAGCAACACGGTAGAGCTTGCTGTACAAAAGAATGTGCAACAGAAATGCGACACACATCACAATCGTGTAATGCGCAGGAGAGCCATTGACCTAGCCCGCCGGGAGTTCCCCTCAAATGTGATTCAGCTGGAGGAGGAATGGGGAGACTGGTTGATGAGCCAAAAAGCTATGGATGCTGCCATCAACCACTACATTGAGTCAGGGTCGTCCTTGAAGGTGAGTTGCTGGTTTTTGGTCTAAGCCTGTAGACATAATTTATCACAGCCCTGCAATGTCACATAATGCCTTGATAGCCTAAGCCTGAAACCTAAACCCTGAAAGCCACAGATGCTGCCATCGACTGCTACTGCCAGGGTTGGGTAATATGGTTCTTGGAGATGTCAAGACAATAAACACGTTGTAGATTATGAATTCCGGAAGCCATCAAAAATTGTAGTACCCATCCCTGTCTGCTTCAGACACGTTTGTTCTCTATCCTGGGTTCACGCCTGTGGGTTGAACACACCCTGTTGCCTACGATATTTCTCTCTTTTATTACCGCTGAGCCCACACGCACAGTCCGACGCAAGCCATTTGACCTTTCTGTACCGCCACCTTTGATTAAGGAATAAGATACAGTACCAGAAATGCGCAGACTCGTATAGATTTCAGCTTGACCTGGAAAGTAGAGACAGTGCCGGAAATGCACAGATTAGTATAGACGACTTGATCATTTAATGCTCCATGATCCTCTACGTAGAGATTAGAGATACTTGGTGCGCAGGTCACGCTGGTAGTAATTTTATTTTTACCTCAACCCTTCTGCTTCAAGTGCGGTCGCCAGTAACTGTTTATTTTCTAAGTGTATGATCGGCATCTGTGGTGCACACAAATAAAAACACCTCTTAATACCAGGCTAAGTACTGTGGCTAAATACTGTAAGTGATAAATTCTTTGCCAATACAGGCCATTGAAGCAGCCCTGCAGTGTCGCCAGTTCTCCAAAGCTGCTGGCATCATCGAATCCCTGGTGCGTGCATATATATGTATGTGTTGCGTGTGATGACATGCATGATGTTTGATTTTATATGCGTCCGTGGCGTGCATCTAGGTTGCGTTTGTTGCAGACGTCGCGTGTTTGTGGAGGTTTTTGTGTGTGTATGCATGTGTGAGTGCGCAAGGGCGTGACAGGAAGTTGACCAATGCTGCACGCTGCAGTTGCCTTCATTATTGACAAGATGCACCTGTTGGAACTCTTTGCCATGACGCATTTTAAAAAGCCATGATTTCATTGGTCGCCCACGTTTTTGCTTGCCAAAATGCAAATAGTTTGCCTCGAGGTACGCAGCAAAGCCTGAAACCCTGGAAGACTGCACAAGCATGTGCCTTTGAGGAAACCTCGTATTACCACGACACTGAATTTAAATCCACATCCAGACTTCAATGGCCAATTTTAATGGCCAAGCACACATACACACACAAACAGTCTCCTTTTGCCTCAACGTAGAAAACGTGTTTACGTGCTTTCCATACTGCAGGACCACTCCCAAGCACTGCCTTTCTTCAAGCGCATTGCAGGACACTACCAAGCTGCTGGGAATCTGGATGAGGTGTGTTTGCGTCTGTGTACATGCGTGTATGCATGGATGTGTGTGCATGTGTGTTTATGTGATGCATGTGTGATGCTCACATTCAGAAATCTAGATGTCGTGCACTGCATGTAGATGTGTGTTACGTGGAATTTTATATTACGTGTATCAATGATGCCAGATCAGGGCAGAACAGCAAACGTTTGGGTTTGTGCGCTTTCATAATAGTGCGTTTTGTAGCTGCATTTGTATTGAAGAGCGCGCCAAGGCTGCAATCTGCTTGTGGTGTGCTAGTAAGGGTATGGTAAATGGTAAATAGGGTCGGCCAGAACCATGTATATACGGTGTTTATATGGTTTCGTTGGCAGGGAAATCACCAAGTATACAGTCATATACGGTGTAAATATATACTGTTCTGGCCAACCCCATTGATGAGTTAGTAATGAATACGCAGAGAGAAAGAAGAATTTCCACATTCAGGTGACCAGGTCACACCATAGAAACACACACACATGCACACCCACGCACAGGCTGAGCGCTACTACATCAAGTCAGGAATGGCACTGGAGGCTGTGGACATGTACAGCCGAGCAGGTTGGTGTGAAGGGAGACACACACACACACACCACACACACACATACACATACAAACACTGTGTGTGTCATGTGCTGATGCGTGTGGCTGACCTTCCTGCAACGTACCGGTGGTTGAAACAATAGTTTTAAATGCTGTTGAATGATCTCCCTGAGGAAGAGAATGTGCCTTGGGGAGGCTGTAGGTAGGTGTGTGTGTGCAGGTATGCACATGAATACATGGAAGTAAGCCTTGTCAGCATTAGCTAGCAGGCAAATGGGAAAAACGGATATGATGCTTTCAAGTTGGCATGACGCATTCGTCTCACCTGCTTTCACACAGGCAAGTGGGAAGCCGCCCAGAAGGTGGCTCGTGGCTACCTGTCTGACAGTGAGATGAAGAACTTCTACCGCACAAAGGGCCGTGACTTTGAGGCAGAGAAGAAGTGGAAGGAGGCGGAGAAGGCGTACATCCAGGTGAGTGCATTTTGGTGGGAAAAGTTTGCTTCATGTACGCTGCCAAAGCAGAGGACAAGAAGATCTTTGTGTATGCTTTCTCTTATAGCATCATGTAGCGTTTTTATTTGTGCGATATAACTGATATAACTCATTACTTATCATGCATGGTCACTCTTATAACACAGGCTGCTGCATTCTAGCATCAATCCCTCCTTTAAGTGTGCACGTCTCTCTTAATTACTCAAGCTGCCACAATTTAACGTCGATCCCTTCTTTTCAGGATAGTATGTCTCCTTTTCTATACAAGCTGCTGCATTTAAGTGTCAATCTCTCCTTTTAAAGTAAAATTTGTGTACGTTTTTTGCATAAAGCCACGTGCACTTGCGGCTTAGTTGGATTCAAAGCGACTTCCTTCTTGGCAGCTGATGCGTCGCTTCTGCGCATATCACGATCGCCTCTGTGGTCTGTGCGTCAGCAGCGAAATTTCACAGCAGCAGACTGAGAAATACATTTTCAGTGCATTAGCCATAGAAAGTGTTTTGATCTTGTTTACAGGGCGAACAGGTGGACCTGGCCATCGCAGTGACAAGAAGGCACGCCAATATGACCCATGATTTGTTTGTCGGCCCTTACTGCTCCAAACTTAAGCTATGTGTTTTGATCTTGTTTACAGGGCGATGAGGTGGACCTGGCCATCGCAATGTACAAGAAGGCACGCCAGTACGACCCAATGATCCGTTTGGTGGCCCTCCACAGAAAGGAAAATCTGGCGCAGGTATGCGTCTGCTTTCAGCTTTCTTGAAACCATTGTTACAGAGTTACAGAGTTACAGATAAAGCCATAAGTCAAAACGTGCAACTGCTAGGCGACTTTCAGCTTTCAGTGTGCCGTTTCAGTGTGCCGTTACAGAGTGCCGTTGTTTGTGCACCTACACCTGTTGGCAACTGCGTGCTCCATTTTCGTTTATTGACAAGACTTAAAACTCACCATGGTTGCATTCACGGATTAACACACACGCACACGCACACGTACACAATGCGTGCCCTCAAAAAGAAATGCACACATACAAGCACATATACAAGCAAATACACGCATGCATGCGTACAAACAAGCACTCACAACTCACACCTGCATGCACACACATACAGACACGTGCATGCATGCTTAGCAGACGCACATGCACACACTTAACCTACCACACAGACCCACGTGCTGGTAGGCCAGGCTCTGGAGTCTGCAGGAAGCCTGAGGGAAGCAGAGAAGCACTACACAGACGGCAAGGACTGGAAGGCAGCGGTGCAGATGTACCGTACCGGGGTGAGCGTTGCGCAAACATTGTTGAATGAACACACCAATGTATTTTATATTTTATATATTCTGGGCTGCAGCGGCCTTGGCTATAGCATTTAGTGCAGGTTAACTGTTACTCTGATCTGTAGGCCTTGCGTTATGCTTGCTTGTGATCAAGGGCGATGCGTGTGCTGCTACGCAAGAAGGGTTGTCACGACAGCATTTATGAAGGCAATTGCTGACCACACTTCACAGCTACAAAGATGACACTGATTGCGTACACTGCTTTGGCCCTGCAGAACTCTTGGGAAGACGCGCTGCGTGTGGCAAAGGTGTACGGGGGTATCAACGCCTCAAAGCAGGTGCGCGAGTGTGCTGCTGTGTCAATTGTTTGGGCAAAGGTTTACTGTGTGTGCAAAGCCCATCAAAGAACCAACAACTGCAATTCCACCCACGTCTCACCTGTATACCACACACACCTTACCACTCAAGTAGGCCTACATTTTGATCACCACAATGTTACAACGTGTGTCTCACACATACACGCACTCACACATGCACACTCGTACGCTTGTATGCACGCACACAGACACACACACACGCACACACACCTCACTTTGCACCACAGGTGGCCTACGCGTGGGCCATGACCATGAATGGGGAGGAGGGCACTGCCCTGCTGCGCAAACTGGGCCTGCTGGAGGTCGCCATCGACTACGCCACAGAGAGTGGGGCATTTGTGCAAGCGTTCGAGCTGGCCAAGGCGGGAGCCAAGCAGAAGCTGCCAGACGTGAGTGTGGTTTGGTGGCTTGACAGCGCTGTTCTGTTTGTGTGTGTGTGTTGCCCTCAGTATGCGGAAAGGGGTGGGTGTCTGGGATGGTTTTTTGAACCGTTTCAGGTGAAGATTGAGCAGGCGCTGCACTTTATGAGCAGGCGCTGCACTTTATGTGCAGGCGCTGTACTTTATGAGCAGACTCTGCACTTTATGAGCAGACTCTGCACTTTATGAGCAGGCGCTGCTATTTATGAGCAGACTCTGCACTTTATGAGCAGACGCTGCACTTTATGAGCAGGCGCTGCAATTTATGAGCAGGCGCTGCACTTTATGAGCGTGAAGAGTTGGTTGGGTTCAACGGGTTCGACGTAAATGTTTGAGGCAGCATAAAGGAGTACCATGAGCACAAAGTCAAAAGCGTAGTTTCAAAATTGTGTAAGTGAAGCAAAGTTGAACTCTTGGTGACAGGCATGCACTCTTGCTGCAACCATCGCCTTAGCACTTAGCACACACTATGTGTGTGTATACATGTGTGTGTGTCTACGCGCAGCTGAAGTACGAAGTGTTGTAGAGGGTGGAATACTCGCTATGTGTATATACATGTGTGTGTTTGTGTCTACGTGCAGCTGAAGTACAAAGTGTTGTAGAGGGTGGGATATTTGCTGCCACCCTTGCCTCTGCCCTTACTATGTATTTGTCGGTGTGTGTACGTGTTGTACAGGTACACCTGAAGCATGCTATGTACTTAGAAGATGAAGGCAGGTTTGGAGAGGCAGAGCAAGAGTTTGTGAGCGCCAGCAAGCCACGGGAGGCGGTGGACATGTGAGTGCATGTGTCTGCACGTTTGTTAGTGTGATGTTTGTAGGGCCTTGCTCAGCAGTTAACTTGGCAATGGTGCTAAACTCTTTGCGCGATCTCTGTCAACAATTTAATGCACATGCGCATCCTAACACGCACATTTATGCACATACACACACATTTACACACATGCGCAACAGGTACATTCACAACGCTGACTGGGATGCAGCCATGCGTGTGGCTGAGGCGTATGACCCTCCCAGCATGCCAGACATCATGCTGGCTCAGGCAGCAGCTGCTGCAGAGGCTCAACATCACCAGGTGGGTGCGTGTGTATTGTGTCAGCTTGTTTTTATGATGGTGTTTGTGTGTGTTTGTGCGCACGTGTGTAAACCTGTGGCCATTGAGTGAAGCAATTGTTAGGATGAAGCCGTTGCTTCGTTTGGAATGCTGCTCAGGCAGTACCTGCTGCACTGTTATCTCTCAGCAAGCTACAGCACCAACGTTTACGTATACGAAAATGCACATACACACTTGGGCAGGTTGCCGAGTCGCTGTTCCTCAAAGCCAAACGCCCCGAGCTGGCGCTCAAGATGTACAGGGACAAGCGGCTGTGGCACGATGCCCTGCGCTTGGCTGAGGACTGGAACTTGCCCAACAAGGCAGCAGAGATACAGGCAGAGCTGGCAGGAAGTAGGTGTCAGCAGAAGCGTGCAAGATGTGTGTGTGCGTGTGTTTGTGTATGCATGAGCGTAGGTATGTGTGCATGCATGTGTGTGCTTGTGTTTTTGTGTGTGCGCTTGTGTGTGTTGGTATGTGGGTCACATACTAGTATGACGTCTCAGTTCCATGTGTCTGAACCAGTGCAATGCATATCATGCAGGTCTGTGTGTGTGCATTACCTAACAGACAAGCATTACGCATGTGCACAGACACACATACACATGCATTAACACACACCCACAGGTACAGGAGCTGGGTCACAAGCCCCTCTGGCTGCCACAGGGCCAGACACCATCATCGCAAAAGCGCGCAAATACGAGAACAACAACGACTTTGCGCGTGCTATTGAGACCTACCTGTCGCTGTCTACCTCTGACACGCCCAACATGGACATGCTGGAGCAGGTGAGAGTGCCAAGGGGGAAGGGGGGTGTCGGTTGCTGCATGTCTACCCAAAAGGAGTCGCAAAAGTAGGGGGGAAAAAGAGAAGAGGCGCGATATGTTTCGTTATATAGTGCAAGCGTAGGGTTGGCCAGAACTGTGTATATACACCGTATATGACCGTATATTTGGTGATTTCCCTGTCAAAAATACCGTATATACACTGTATATATGTATGGTTCTGGCCAACCCTATGCAAGCGCATTGCTTTGTTGGAGCTGCCGGAGAAGGTGGGGGAGGGGGTTGGTGTGTGCTGTTATATTCCACTGTTGTTGCAGTGCGTTTGTGAGTGGGCGACGCATGGCAGAGTTTTAACATAAATGTGGGCCCAGAAAGGAAGTGTTGACGCCATGGAGCATATACTCGTGATCACTAAAAGCAGGGGGAAACTGCTTTTGGTACCGGAAGTATATGTACCTGGTGCAGCTTTTAGTACCGGAAGTTATATGTACCTGGTGCTCGTGGCCCAGCTAGCAGCACCATGTGGCATAAGGACTGTAAAGTCTGTTGAACGTGATACACCTGGAATTCAGATGCACACGCACTGTCAAAAGTGTTGCACTTTATGTCAAACAGAATGCAGTCCGGGATTCAAACGGCGAACCTAGCCATCAACCAACCAGCGGCTCAGCATATAGCGTGACAGTGAAGTCTACCTTATATATTATGTATATAATTGCATGGTATGAATATCAAATGGCCTGCATTCATGTGAAGTCTACCTTATGTATCATGGAACTCATTGCACGGTATGAATGTCAAATTGGCCTGAATGCAGTCATGGGTCCAAGCGGCAAACCTAGCTGTCAATCATCAACGGCACCGCATGCATGATGTGGTCAACATGGCCAGCCAGAAGCTGCAGGAAGTCACCCGCTTCCAAGCGGCAGGGGAACTGCACGAGAGCATTGATGACATCCAAGGTGTGTGCGTGTGTGTGAGCCTGTGTTTGTGTGGTTGGGCGTGGTCGGGTGGGTGCATTTGTGTGCAAGGGCATGTCTTCTCTCTCTCTCACTCACTCTCTCTCTCTCTTTCTTTCTCTCTCTCTCTCTCTCTCTCTCTCTCTCTCTCTCTCTCTCTCTGTCTGTTAGTCTGTCTCTCTCTCTCTGTCTGTCAGTCAGTCAGTCTGTCTGTCTGTCTGTCTGTCTGTCTGTCTGTCTGTCTGTCTG
>Ga0307972_1001805_pt1 | contig 11227 bp, 17 predicted proteins | sample OrgLakmetagen780_FD_201848 | JGI IMG/M metagenome (GOLD analysis project Ga0307972, IMG submission 201848) | Saline water microbial communities from Organic Lake, Antarctica - #780 | ecosystem: Environmental > Aquatic > Non-marine Saline and Alkaline > Saline | place: Antarctica: Organic Lake...
CCCCTCAGGTGCAACGCATGAAAATTCGAAAAGACTGACTGTGCCCCCCACACACTCTCAGGTACAACGCATGAATGCACGTTTTGGGCGTCCCGCTGCTAGCTTGAAAGCACACCCCAACGACTACCCAAAGCTGGATGAAAAGAACATCATGCCTGAACGACAGCTCGCGCAGATGCTTGCGAGCGCGTTGCTGGATCCTACGTCCTCACTGCCGATGGACTCAAAGACGTTGCATGACAGGGTGCGTGTGTATGTACCTGTGTGCGTGCGCACGTGTGCACGTTGACGTGGATGTGGGTGATTTTTTTTGTGGACTTTTTTTGCGCGTTTATGCAGCGTCTTCTCCGTATGCACTTTTGAAGCACATCCTTACTGATGTTAGAATTAAAGACGTTACACATGGACACGTGTGCATACCTTATTGTGTGTTCTTTGTACTATCCTTTGCTTGTTCCCCCCCTCCCCTTATCTTCTTTGAATCCTTGTTGCTGTCTACCTAAATATGCTGGTGCGTGTGTGCGTGCGTTTCATGCTTGTTTTCCTGTTTAATTCCTATTTTAACGTGGCCGTTGCATACGCACCACATAGAAGTGGAGGGGCCCAGCTGATGTGAAGTATTCGCGGCACGCAACAACAAGTGCAAACAAAGTCCACTGTATCAGTCCATTGTACATATATACATATACCACACAGTTATTGAGGGGCCCAGCTGGCGAGAAGTACTTGCGGCTTCTGAGTCATGTCGAACTGCCAGGTCCTGAGGCCCTGCTGGTGAAGTTCTGCCACCTTCAGTGCCTTGAGGCGCTGTCCCTTGAAGTGGCTGACATGCCTCGCCTGTTCATCTCAAATATGGACCGGAGGAGTCTCTCAGGGTGAGCGTGTCCAAGTATGCGCATGTTTGCGTAAGAGTGCATGAGGTTGCGTGAGGGTGTGTGGGTGTTTGTGTATAAGAGTGCCAGATTGGAGGAGTCTCTGCAGGTAAGCGTGTACGAGTATGCGTGTATGAGCGTGCATGTGCATGAGGGTGCGTGAGGGTGTGTAAGTGTATGTGTTTGTGTGTGCGCATGTGTGTGTGTGCCCATGCAAGAGCGTGTGTATAAAATATCGAATGGGCCCTTTGAGGAGGGGCAGATGGGGGAGTGGGTCTAGTAAGAATTTGGGCTGTGCTCAAGATGTTGAAATACGTCGCAAGCTATGCAGTTAGCTTGAAGTTTGTAAGAGAGAAGAAGAAAATGCAATGTATGGATGTAAGAGAGAAGAGAAGTGCGATGGTGTAGCGGGTGCTGTTGTGTGCGTCAGTGGCCTGCAGTGAACGCCAAATGATGCAGTGCTAATGCAGCACGCGAGGCTTTGTCGGTGGCTACGTGAGAACAAGAATATGGTATGAATAGCTTGAAGAGCTGACAGCAGACAAATATTTTTGGGCTGCGGTGTCTTTGGATGCAAGGCTACGAAGATCGCTATGAATTGTATACCTGCTGCTGCCTACTACCTACTGATTCATATGTTTTAAGGTAGTCTCTTATCAAACTGTTTGTTCATGTGAGCAGATCGCACATTATTTTAAGCTACTGAACCAATATTATAAAAGGTAGCCCTCTTATTAAATTGTTTGTCCATGTGTGGCAGATCGCATATTAATTTAAAGCTACTGAACCATACTTTCAAAAGGTAGCCCTCTTATCAACCGGTCTGTCCATGTGAGCAATTTTTGCATCGTTGGCTGATTGTGCACATGCACTTGCAAGGCCCAATAGCTGGCACACCGTCCTTTCACATTTGTAAAAGACAAATCTGCATGAAGTATGTATGAAAATTTGTGCAGGCTTCAAGCCATCCTTCGTGCACGCGTGCCTTTTTCCCTCTGTGCATGCACGCATGCACGTACGCATACACATACACATGCACATGCATACACACACGAGTATGCATGCAAACACCCTGCTCACTGTAGCAGGAGAAATAGAATAAAACGCAAATATCTCCCCCTAAATAGATCAAGAAGATTGCGCCATCTACGGACCGAATACCGCACAACTTCCTCACCCCAAAAAATACCTACCTTATTCCTGCCACTTACACACACACGCGCACACACACACACACATGCACCATGCAGCCTGCTACAAGTGGACGACCCGTTGGTTGGGATGCTGCCCCCTGGCATGGGCATGCCCCCCAACCCTATGCTGATGGGACTTCCTGCAGGCCCACAGGGGATGCCTATGATGATGGGGGGAGGGGGAGGCATGATGCCAGGGCTACCCGGCGGTCCGTTCATGGGGGGGCGCATCCCAATAAGTAAGTGCTCGTCGTTGTGTGTGTGTGTGTGTTTGTGTGTGTGTCTGTGTGTGTGTGTGTGTGTGTGTGAACGTGTGTGTGTGTGTGTGTGTGAACGTGTGTGAATGTGTGTTTTTATATCTGTGTGTGCTTCCTTGTGTAGGTATGTTTGAATGTTTGAATGTGTATGTATGTATGCGCGTGTGTGTGCCAAGCAAGATACACAATTGTTCTTTGTCGTATGAGTCTGTGTAACAGTTGCTATAATTTGGAAGTGATTTGGTAGCAACTGAACTTGCCTTGATCGTATTCCAATCTATGCTTTTTAGTTCATTTTTTGTTTAGTACGACAGCCTGTTTGTTGCGAGTAGGTTTGTTATCATCATCATATGTCGTCTAAACCATGGATGTCATCAATGTGATACGAACACCACACACAGGCAATGGCCCAGGCGCTGGAGGCTTGATGCAGCTATCATCAATGTAATACAAACACCACACACAGGCAATGGCCCAGGTGCTGGAGGCATGATGCAACAGCCACCGGGGCCTCCGCCCATAGCCCCAGGAGGACAACAACTCCCAGTACGTTTTTTTGCAGGCTTTTTTACCGTGGCCTTTACAAGCATTGCGCATCTTTCACTTTTATGGTCACACACTGAAGAAACAAAGCTGCACCAGCGAGCCTCCTTGTGATGTATGTTGGATGTTATGATGCTGGCATTTAGCCTCTAAAAACTGGAAGTGTCACTGATGCATTGCTTGCACATGAGTCGTTTTTGCTGAAATTCCGGGCTAAGAGCTCTGTTATTGCCCAACAGCTGTACACTTTTTCTGCGATGAGAAAATTTGAACAGTATTTAAGTGGCTCCTCTTCAAATATATGAGGAGTGGCTTAACTAGCCTGCGCGTCTTCCAGAAGATGAAAAGTGGTTAATTTTTGGCTAGGAAGCAAGTGCTTCTCAACCTTTGGTGTTAAATCTCGATGAACGGTAAATAATGTCTGGTTGGTAGTTTGGTTCCTCACTAGCGTGGCAACTTTACTACCTAAGCTAGTTCAGCTTTATGTTAATAGTAAGCTACAACCCTCTGACCTCTACAGGTGTTTCTTTCTGGTCATAGTAGAGTAGTTTCTTGGTACTTAAGCGGCTCCGTTTCCTTGAATTAAAGCGTGGAGCAATTTTCACAGCGTGCGTGTTGCTTTCCCCTTGCACTGTTTAAGCACTTGCTTGTTGCTGGATAGCAATGAAGCTGCAGGCACTGCTTGCCTGCCTGCCTCCCTGCGTAGTCCTTCATTCAACTCTAAGCACCTTTTCTCGATTTAACGTGCGTCATAAGCCCTTTTCAGGCAGCTCTTACCCTCTCATCCCCTCTTTCCTTTGCTTGTGCAGCCGCCGCCTCCTGGTCGAGGCACCCCTCCAAATGCAGGTGGAATGCATATGCCAGGTGTGTGTGTGTGTGCGTTTTGGTTTGTGCATGTGTGTGCGTGTGTCCATGTGTGAGTTTGTGTGCGTGTGCATGTGCTTATTACATAGGTATGTGTGTGTGTGTATTGTCCCAATCATGTGATGACGGACCAATACACACAAACTGTATACTTGGGACAATGTTCGTTTTTACCACACGCATCCACTGTCAATTTTTAAGTCGTCTTTCTTCCTTGTACGCACACAAGATTTAGTTCACTACAAAATTATAATGGCTTAAACAGCTTCCTTGTGGGGGAAAGAGATGAAAACGAACATGTCACGTGTGCCCGTATAATTCTTGTAGTTATGCTCTCATGTATTACACACACACATGCACGCACGCACACACACACACATACACACACGTACGCACAGGCATGATGGCAGGAAGTGGCGCCGCTGAGCATGACGCCCTGCCTCCTATGATGAACGGTGGAGGTGGAGGTGGGGTCGGGGGCATGGGCGGTTTGCAAGGCCCAGGGGATCCTCCTGGTGGCGGCAGCAATAAGGGCATGGAGGTCGGCAGCAGAAAAAGGGGGCGGGACACAGAGATGGACGGGGGATCAGACCTGGCTGCTCTATTAAATTACAAGCCCTCCTCTGTGACGGCGGGAGGGCAGATGGCACGGTGTGTGGTGTGAGTGTGTGTGTGTGTGTGCGCGCGTGTTTTTTTGTGTTTGTGTGAGTGTGAGTATACGTGCGTGAATGTGAGTGAAAGTGTGTGTATATATGTGTGTGAGTGTCTAGGTGAGGCATGGATGTTTGGCTGGGTAGGTTTGCGAGGGGTGTTGGGGGTCCAATGTAAAATGATCATTTGAAGACCTGCAGTGCGGCCACGGCCAATGCTACACTAAGTGCTTGTGTGAAGAGATATATTTGGTGTTTGGCTAGATGGTACATCTGTGTGTGTATGTGTGTATGTGTATATCTGTGTATGTTTCCCACAGCGTTTTGTGTGGTACGTGCCAGGCGTGTCAAAAAGCAGGTGTACTACATGTTTTGAGCATCTTTCGACTGGGCACCTTAATCCCAGCTTAGAACTACCAGGGTTTGCCATCGACCCAATTTGAGATCTGCTGCACATGCTGTTGTGTGAAGCATAATTCTTTGGAAATTTGTGTGCCGCATCTTGTGGATTTTGTTCTGTTTCAGCCCCTTGCACTTTATGTGCCTGCTGTAGCAGCAGTAGCACACTGCCAAAAGCCGCTCGCAGAAACAATGCTGATATGCGTTTGTTATTATCCCAATACCCTTGCAATATTTATCAAAATAGCGATGCTGAAGGCCGGCCAGAAATTATAATGTGCGCCATATATTCCTGTATACTTTCGGAGACTTCCCTGCTAGAAAACACTGCATTTGCAGTCTATGTATATTTATAGCCATTCCAGTATGATATAGGCTTTGAACGGCTCTCCTGCATTGGCGATGGTACAATACAAATACACGCAAGCCTGAGCATTTGAATGCAGCACCCTCATTCACCACTATGTGAATGTTAAATGATATTTGTGCTGTATAGGAGGAGTGAGGGCCAATGCTTGTGTATTTCAAACACACACACACACACACACACACACACACACGCTCACACAAATACATACACACGCAAGCGCAAGCGTGCACACACACACATACACGCTCACACACATGCACGTGCACAGCACACACACGCACACACATGCACGTGCGTACACACACAGGGTTATGGGTACGAACCACCACACATGAGCATGCACGCATCACACATACACATGCGCAGGGGGGGGGGCACTGACCAGCTTTTAGAAGTCCTTGCCAAGCCCAGCGCGCGAGAAAAAGCCACGCTGCAGTATTTCAAGAGTGAGGGGCAGCCAGCCATCAAGGAGCACTGTCCCCACCTCACTAGAGAAGAGTGTTTTAAGAGGTGCGCGTGTGTATATGTGTATGTGTTTGTGTGTGTATGTGTGTATGTGTATGTGTGTGTTTACGTGCGTTAGTGGGCATGCAACGCTCGTATCATGCTTGTGTATGTATGTATTTGTGTGTAAGCATGTGTGTGTGCGGGTTCACGTATGTTCACGTGTGCGTTTCACACACAAGGATCTGTGCGTTGGAGCTTGCTTACGTGCTCGTCCTTCTACGCCCATTACCCTTCACAGCTGAATATGGTGTACCTAAAAAGAAAAGAGCTTTGAAGTAATGCATTTTTTTAAGAGGCTTCTGCATGCTCCTCTCGGTCACTCCAAGGAACTAATGCCAGCATGTGATGCACACTAACAGCATCGCTTTCTCAGCACTCCTCATCTTCAAGTTTAACAGGAACAAGTACAGTACAGATTCCGTGATTAAACCGAGCACCTCAGCACGTCGGCATCGCTTATTACAGGCACTTTGCTCCTTTTCTTGCACGTATGCATGCAGAGGTCAAGGCCCCCGACGATGCTGTTGCAGTCCTAATTAACTCACGCTGCCTGCTCATTTTACCGTCACATGTTCTTTTATTCTTCTGTTCCAACCCCTTTTGTGCATATATAACGTGACAGGAGTCAGTGCTCCCAGCTTTTATTCTTCTGTCCCAACCCCTTTTGTGCATATATATAACGTGACAGGAGTCAGTGCCCCCAGCTGTGTGGGAAACTGCACTTTCGACGCATCATCCACCCGTGGACCGATGAGCGCCTAGGCAACTGCTCCTACCTCAACACCTGCCGCAACATACGGAACTGCAAGTGAGTCAATGTTTGTTCTTCGTATCTCTTTAGGGCCTTTAATCTGTTCCTTACGTTTCCTTGTGTTTGCAATGTTTCACGGTTAAGAGCTTCCGTGACTGATCAAACATACACCCTCTCACACACACACATACACATACACACACGGAAGCATACAACACACGTAGACACACATACGCATACAGACATGCACACATGCAAACAAAAATGCACGCATACATATGTACACACGTGCACCTACTTTCAAGTTCCTTTGCTTCTGCCCTCAGGTACATCCACTATGAGGTAGACCCAGATAGCTCCATGGACATCTTTACAATGAACCAGGCCCCTGGCATGGGTGGCATGGGCATGGGCATCCCTTCCAAAGCCAACCCAGTCCCAAAGTGAGCAAGGCCCTGTGCAAGACTATATTGAGCTGCATTGCTTTGCGTGAGGTGTCTTTTAAGCCCTGAGTGCTTTTAACTTATCCCCAAACAAATAGCCCTCCCCCTATTTAACTGAGCCCCCGCGCTTGTGTCCTACAAACCAACTCATTATTCTCCACTTACCTATCAGCCTTGACCACTGTCATTTGCGTGGACACAAAAGTCAAAATGCTGTCCCAACCCCACAATTCCGGCAGGCTTTGCGTAGAAAAATAAAATAAATCATAAAAGAAAAAGGCCCTCTGCACCCGTGTGACTGTCTTACGCATACCTTACTTACCTGTCTTTAGCATACCGTATTAACCTTGCAGGTACCTGCAAGCGCTGCCAGAGCCCCAATGGCTTCAATGTGATATCCGCACACTGGACATGCCTGTGCTGGGCAAGTTTGGCGTCATTATGGCAGATCCGCCTTGGCAGGTGGGTCATGCACCTGATAACCCCAACCTCAGTCCGGCGCAAACTTGCTTTCACCCCCCCCTACACCCTGATATAAAGCACTCACAGTGAAATCATCAGTTACCGCTCCAGAAATGTATGTGTCCAGCATTGGACCTCCAGGTCTCATGGGTTTCTCTACCTGCCTGGACTCATTTCAAACTGGTTTTGGTGAGGAGGCCAGGTTTCTGCTCTCGGCCAAACAATCATCTGCTTTTGCATGACCGCTTTGCTCCCTAAAAATGACAAAAAAGGTAGTACTTGCAGCTGTTGTGTCCAAACAGCCAACTCCTACCACTGCTACGATTACCAAGTACCTATTCACGGTATTCACTATTCTTTGGCCGTTTGATCACTCGCCTCCAACCAAAGATGTATAATCCTTACTAGGAAGTGAACATTATCAAGTCAAAACAAGCCCCGTCCATCAATTCAATTTTCACATTAATCTTGCAAAGAGTGCTGAGCTAGCAACTGCGGCAGAGTAACCAGACTGGATCATGTTTGTGTCTCTACAGTAAAGCAGAAAAAAAGTTATGCACGACATCTTCTGACTTTGTTGAAGCACTTAACTGAGCTGTCTTCTCTGCGCACCGACTCTTTCATTTCCTACCGAGGCCTCCGTCCCTTCCCTGCCGATTTCCCCCTTCATCCGACTAAAATTCCCCACTCCCGCCCCCTGCTTTGCTGCTCATAGATCCACCAAGACCTGCCGTATGGCACCATGGAGGACGACGAAATGCGCAATATGAACATTGGGTGCTTACAAGATCACGGGGTCATCTTTCTGTGGGTCACAGGTAGGGAGGGGCTTCTGCCATAAGATGTGCGCTAGGTGCAAGCATGGGGTCACGGGGTCGTTATTTTTGTGGGTCACACAGGGAATAGTTCAGCCAAGAGATTTGTGCTAGGTTCATGTACAAGATCACTGGGTCGTTATTTTTGTGGGTCACACAGGGGGGAAGGGTTTAGCCAAGAGATTTGTGCTAGGTTCATGTACAAGATCACGGGGTCGTTATTTTTGTGGGTTACACAGGGAAGGGTTTGGCCGAGAGATTTGTGCTGGGTTCATGTACAAGATCACGGGGTCGTAATTTTTGTGGGTCACACAGGGAAGGGTTTGGCCAAGAGATCTGTGCTAGGTTCATGTACAAGATCACGAGGTCGTTATTTTTGTGGGTCACACAGGGGGGAAGGGTTTAGTCAAGAGATTTGTGCTAGATTCATGTACAAGATCACGGGGTTGTCTTTCTGTGGGTCACATGGGTAGGGGTTCTGCCAAGAAGTATGCGCTAGGTGCATATGTGGGATCACAGAGTCATTTTATTGTGGGTCACACAGGTAAGGGTTCTGCCAAGAGATGTTCTAGGGGTGTGCTTGTCAAGCGTATAAAGCACAAATCGGACTTTGCTCGCAGTCAAGGACTTTGGGATCAGTCATTGGGGAGGGGGCCTGCCTTCATGCGATTAAGGATGCAGTACATGTTTTATCGTTGCTTTATTTGTACAAAACACACATGTGCCACGGAGGACATGCATTGCTTGAACACAAAACGCAAGGCAATTCTGAATGACCCAATAATCTTTTATTGTTTACAAAAGAAACACCTGTTTTGCAATCACACAGGCCGTGCAATGGAGCTCGCGCGTGAATGCCTTAAAATCTGGGGCTACGATCGGGTGGATGAGCTGATCTGGGTCAAGACCAACCAGCTGCAGCGTCTCATTCGTACTGGCCGCACAGGCCACTGGCTGAACCACTCCAAGGAGCACTGCCTCATAGGAGTCAAGGGCAAGCCTGCGCTGAACAAGTGCGTGTTGGCCTGTAAATGCAATATTAGAAGTTAGGAGGCTGTGGCTGAACCACTTTAAGGAGCACTGCCTTATTGGCCTTATCAAGTGCAATCTTTTGCGAGGCAGTAAGTACTGATGGATTTGATTGATGCAGCATGTTTTTGGGTGGTTGAGAGCTATGAGAAGGAAATGTGCGTGATTTGTATTGGCAAATTGTCCTGATGACAAAAGTCTCCGTTAGGTCGACCTTAATAGGTAAATGGCTGTTAAAAGTATGTTACAGACGCATTCATAAATAAATGGCTGTTAAAATGTTTCAGACGCATACATGGGTAAATGGCTGTTAAAATTATGTTTCAGACGCATACACAGCATACAGAAGCAAACGAAAAGAAACAAGAGCTGGGCATGCATCCTGTACTGCACTTGTTGTGCTTAGGATTAGTGTGGATGCCCTAGGAAGCTGACCACAGTCAAATCCGAATCTTGTTTGAAATTATGCCACCCGCCTTTTTGTCGCATCAGGCATGTTGACGTTGAATAACTTGGCATTCATACTCCTACTCCAACACAGTGTCAAATGCAAAGCGATTAAGTGCTAAATTTGATCAGAATTGCTGATATAAGAGGAAGTGCGCTGTTGCTTGCAGGCATGTCGATTGCGACGTGTTGGTGTCAGAGGTGCGGGAAACCTCGCGGAAGCCGGATGAGATGTACTCCTTGCTAGAGCGTCTAAGTCCAGGAACACGGAAGCTAGAGGTGCGTGTTTTGCAACCTTACCTTGCTGTTCTTGGATGATGACATCTATTCCTCAAATCATTGCTGACGCGCTTTCAATACTCTTTTGAGATGGCCCTCGTTGCCTAAATAAAACAGCCCCAAACCGAGCCCGGGTTCACATTGACATACGTGTGTCATTCTGTTTGGTACCTTTTTTGCAGATCTTTGCACGCTCGCATAACCTCAAGCCAGGCTGGGTGGGGCTTGGAAATCAGCTGGAGGGAGTGCAGATTCTGGAGCCCGAAATGCGTGCACGCTACGAGGCGCGCTACGGCAGAGCAGGCCCAGACGGTCACCTGCCGCTCAACTTCCCAGCCTAGCCCTTTTTTTTGCCTCAAACCCATGCGCGCTATTTCGAGGCCCTCTGTCATTTGGAGGGCCACTCTGTTGTGCTTGAACGTAATGCTCTCGGTTGTGTACCTTCTGAGGTCGAAAAATGGGACTGCTTCGTTTGGGCTTGTCTTGTGCAAGGGCAAGTGGGGCTAGCATAGAGGCAGCATTAAAACACCCGGACCAGAAGTGCTGCGATGCCAAACACGCTTCAAAGACAAATGTTCTTGTAACCTGGACAGCCTCCTTAAAATCTTTTGAGGAATGCGTTGCACACTTGTGACCGCTTAGTAGTTGATTCATTGTGGCACGCACATGTGTTGGCACATTCATTTTTTTTGTTGGCATGTGGGTTGATTGTCTTACCTTTTTGGTCCGAGCTTTGGTGCATTACACCCTCGTAGGAAATGGCTGTTCTCTACCTACCTGCAGAGTGCTAGTTGGCATTGGTTTGGGACTTGAGTTTGTCTTAAGTCCCAAAGATCCAGCAGGGTGCCTTGATATTACGCCTCGGCCTGCCTTTCTTTCATTGCTGTCTTTCTTTCTGAGGGAAGGTCTCCATTGTGTGATCAATGCTGTACTTACTGTCTGTTATTGCGCCGAGCAGTGCAGCTAAATAATAAGAAAAGTCACCAACATAAGAAGGGCCGAAGCTACCTCAAGGGACCTCAATTACTACATACCTACCTATTCAAAGCCAAAAATCGTGCAAGGTGCAGGTTGTACATACGCTCGTGTGCAAACATGATTGTGCTCGTGAGTGTGTGGGCGTGAGTGAGTTTGGGTCTGTATATGTGTATGTGTGTGTGTGCGTGTGCGTGCGCGTGTCTGTGTGTGTGTGTGCGTGTGTGTGTGTGTGTGTGTGTGTGTGTGTGTGTGTGTGTGTGTGTGTGTGTGTGTGTTGTGTGTGTGTATGTGTGTGTGATAGTGTGTGTGTGTGAGATAGTGTGTGTGTGTGCGTGCTCGTGTATGTGTGTGTGTATGTGTGTGTGTGT
>Ga0307972_1001820_pt1 | contig 11165 bp, 9 predicted proteins | sample OrgLakmetagen780_FD_201848 | JGI IMG/M metagenome (GOLD analysis project Ga0307972, IMG submission 201848) | Saline water microbial communities from Organic Lake, Antarctica - #780 | ecosystem: Environmental > Aquatic > Non-marine Saline and Alkaline > Saline | place: Antarctica: Organic Lake...
CTTATAAGGCTGGCCCCAAATTTATTTCATGAACCGTTTCCACTTTAGAGGGGGGGGGTTAAAATTCCTCGCCTCTACACACTTCCTCTTTACGATACTGACTTGCGCGCAACGCATCAACGCACGCGCGTACACTTCCTCTGCCCGCAGCATTGGTCTCTGTGTCATTTGGAATTTGGGTTTGTATTAGTTCGAGTTCGAGTTCGACTCACACGCCATAGCAATAGCCAATGGAATTGGTAAATCTGTTCACGTTTCTTAAAGTTCGCAGTTTGCACTCTACACTCAGATTAAGACCAAACAAACCAAATCCGAATAGCAATGCGATAACATAGAAGCCACGAAGCCAGCACCGGTAGCTTCAGCTCAGCTCTCCGATAACAAAAGGGAGCTCCTGAGCCTGTGCACCAACATTGACCGCGCACCTGGCAGGACTGTAATCAAACTTCAGAGACCACGGCTCGAAAGCGCGCCTTCCGGTTGGAAAGAAAAGCCGGCGAAGGTGTCGGAGGCCAGGCGGTGTTGGCGCGTTTCGATCGGCGGTTCGCTCGCGTCTCCGAGTCCTATCAAATCCTCTGAAGGGGTTACCTTCAAATCCCTAAACTCGGCCTCGAAGTTGTCAGCGGAGACAATGTCCTGGTCTCTGCACGGTTGGAACGGGGGCTGGTAGCGCTTGTCGTGGAGCAGCTTCCAGTCGATGCCCGTGAAGAAGGAATGGTTGATCACGTCCTGCATGCCACCACCGCCGCCGAGCCGGCTAGCTGGATCTCGCACGAGCAGTGCGCTGATGAAATCCTGTGAGGAGGAGATCCACGAGACGCAACGAAGGCTTGAGAAAAAAACGCCCTAGCGAGTACTGCACAACTGTCCTCGAGAAGCAGGACGAACAAAACAACAAAAGATCAAGACAAGATAGTCACGCGCATCGTCGAAAAAATACCTGCGCGATGGGGGAAACGTGGTCGGGGAACGTGAGCGGCGCGGACTTTAGGTCTTCAAACAGCTGTTGGCGGTCGGTCGTGTACCACGGCGGCAGGCCCGTCAACATTTCGTAAAGCACCATGCCCAAATTCCACCAATCGGAGGCCAAGCCGTGGCCTTTCTTGAGCAAAATTTCGGGGGCTAAGTACTCGGGAGTGCCGCAGAGCGAGAAGGCCCCAGAAATGGCTCCGTCCACGCCTTCTTTCGCGAGGCCGAAGTCTGCGAGGCAGGCACACGAGCAACGAACACGAAATGTAATGGAAAAAAGATTCAATCATACAATGCCAATTCAAGAGGTGCGATAAATGGCTGCGAGTAACGTTCCTAATAGAGAAGACGAAGAAGTTCTTAGAGCACCACTTCACCTGCAAGCTTCACATGCCCGTCTTTGTCGAGTAAAATGTTCTCTGGCTTCAGGTCGCGGTAGACCACCTAAAAGTTCACACACATAAGACGAAGCAGAAAAAAAATTGAGAAAAAGGTGGAGTCTTTGATGAGCACAGGCGTAACCCGAAAACAAAACGATGGAGATGCACATCAAAAAGAAGGCTAGCAGCAGCTGCCGTTCCACCCTATTATTCATCCATACCTGAAGGTCGTGCAGGTGGCCGAGCGCAAGCGCAATTTCCGACGTATAGAAGCGGGACATGTGCTCCGGCAAGCGCTTTTCGCGGCTCAGCCAAAAGAACAGCTCGCCGCCCGGGCAGTAGTCCAGCACGAAGTAAAGCTTGGTGTCGGACTGAAACGCGTAGTGCATGGACACGATGAAGGGGTGCCGCACCGTGCCCAGGACTTTTCGCTCGGTGCGGGTGTGCTCGATTTGCCGCCGCCGCTTCACGTGGTCTTTCTTCAGTACTTTCATCGCAAACACCCCGTCTTCGGCCGCGTTCCGCTTCTGGACCAGGAACACTTTCCCAAACGAGCCTTTCCCAATCACACGCAGCACTTCGAAGTCTTCGAGCGCCACCGACCGCTTTTGCGGCGACCCGTCCATTGACGTGTTGGCGGTTTTGGCTAGTGTTTGAGCTTTTGGGTCGTCGACTACCGATAAGCGACCGCTGCTCGGGCTCCCTTCGCCTCCCTCGGGAAGGCTGCTGCTGCTGCCAGTTTCGGCTGCCTCTAAACCTGGCGTTGCAGGCGGCGAGCACTGCGGCGAGTGCGCGTCTGCCCCATAATCGTCGTCATTATCACCGAAGTCGTCCACGTCATCGGGCTTGTCCTTGCTCAGAGTGCCGTTGGCCGCCGCTTTCGCCAGCTCTTCTTCTAAGTCGACTGCAAAACCCACGGGCAACGCCGTGGAGTTCACGCGCTTCCCACCCTGTAGCTCGTCGTCGTCTTCTTCGTCGTCAGCGGAGGCACCCGCAGCCGTGCTCAGGCGCTCCGTGACCTTGTTTTGCCAGCGCCCGAAACCTGACGCACGTCCCACCGAGGAGGCTCGCAGCTTCTGAAGTCCTGCGGGTGGTTCGTCCGCGCCCTGCACAAGGAATGCGAAGACTTCGTCAGTTTTCATAGGGTCAATTCCGGAGGCGCCAGCTTGAGGCAGCTCAGCGACTTGTTTCATCCAACTTTCCAGGTCGCGTTCACGGGACTGCAACAATGCAAAAACACACACACGAAACGAGAGCAAAAGATGCACAACAAGTTAGATCACCGAAATTGAGAAAGGTACGAAAGTGCGACTAAATCTTTTGAGAAATATGGAATTAGCACAAAGGTGCTAGCGAGACGGTGCATGAGTAAATCATGCATCAATGTAGGCACACCTGGAGAAAATTAGCGTCCTGAAAACCGAAAGGGTTTTTGGAAGGCAACGTAGGCACGCGGCACTTCAGCGCTTTAAGCTTCTTGTGAACTGCTTCAAAGTCACTGAACCGCCGCCACTGACAGAGTCAGACATGATAATGGCAAGGGAAAAAGGCAATGGTCAATATTATCCTTTGAGTTCGATTGAGTATTTAAGACATGCAAAGGATGAAGCAGCAAACGCACCACACCCCAGGACTCAGGTGTAGCGCCGCCGCAACGTACGCAGAGGCGATAGGTCGTGTACGCTTTACCACCCGACTCCTTCGCTGTCTGAGAGGCGCACAACCAACAACCAGTCGCAAAATGCCAGGGAAACGCCATTGATGAGTTCATGAGAGTACGCAAAGGTTGCAAACGGCACATCAATTGACCATGGCGAACGTACCGCATACTCTTTGATTCCGAGAAAAATCAAATCTGGAGATGTTGGAAGCGACACATTCTTGCTAGCAAGTGCTGACATTATTCAATATCGTTAACCAGGGCGCCCTGAAGCAGAGCCACCAGCGTGCGTATGAAACAAACGTTGTAAGACCGGAGTCCGAAAAGATGACTGAGGTGCGAGGATTGGTGCCGAATTTTTTTTTCGAACCTTCTATACAGGGAGGTATTTGTGAAAAGTGAAAAGATAACGTAAGTAATTAGTTGTTAGCGCTTGGCACTTCATCAGCCGACGACCCGACGACAGAAGAGCACGCACTCAGCACTTCGTCAGCCGACGACCCGACGACAGAAGCACAAGCAACAAATACGCACAAAGTCAGTCCACTTACTTCTCAGCTGAAGCTCTCCTACATATGAGGCCAAAAAGAGCGCACGCTTAAGGCGAAATGATTTCGCCCTAAACCTATATTGAACCGGGGGAGTGCAATCAAATTCAATCAAAACTAGTTGAATCAAAGTCGCAGTCATGAGAATTAGAAAGAAAGAGAAAAATAAATGAGCTCCAGATGCAAAAACAAGAACTCCTCCGCATAAGTATGCAGTTCGCAGTCGCACTCCAATTCGGCTGCGCACTCTGGCTTTGACCTCAAACTCCAATAAAAAGCAAAATTAAAATCGGCTCTCTGACGAGGAAATGGAAAATATATCGCTTCAGTTTTTGATGCTGAAGCACCACGGCCAACAAAAATGAGGAGACCGAACATTCGGAGATAAAGGAAATTGCGGTTAGAGCCTCTAATGAGATCCTCACGGGAGTTGAAGAAAAGTGCACAGTCGCCCGCAAAGAGAGATGTCCAAAGCTCGAAAGGCAAGGCATCGCGCACCAGTCGCACTTAAAATCAATTTAGCACTTAATTTAAGCCAAATGTAGTCGAATTTAGGCAAAAATAAACCCTTACCCCAACCCTAAACTGCAAACTCGCCATAAACCAAAATTAGTTCGACTGGATGGTGTAGTTTAGCAGAAGAAGAAGCAGTACCAGTTTTGTCCTGCTTATCCGTATAGTTTGACGCCCCATTGCACTAAAGGAATTGGTAGGTTTAAGTAAGGGAAGGTATTCAACAGAAATAGGTCTTTAGAAAAAGGACGATAAACGCCGACTTGAAACATGTGATAAGCGACAAGTTGGCGGGGGAAATGGGGGAATGTGAATTGTTATACGGATGGAAACACGTCTAACTTTCCTGTTGACGATACTGTCTCAATAAGTTTTACCGAAAGATTCAGGTATCTGGGTTCAATTATCCACTATTCGCTCACATTAGATGCTAACGCCGACTATCGGATCTCCGAAGCCTCGGCAGCTTTTGGCGCTTTGAGTAATGTGCTTTGAAATAAACACGTTTCTTATCACCTCAAAGGAGAAGTTTACAAAGATCTTGTTCTGTCTACTTTGCTTTAGGGGTGTGAGGTCTGGTGCTTACGAGAAGACTTATTCAACCGGCTCCGAAGCTTCCATAAGCGTTATATCCGTAGCATGTGCCGTGTCAGCCTTCATCATGCTTTCATCACCACATTAGTTCAGTCACTCTTTCTCAATGGCTCAATGTCACGGACCTCGAAAGCTACTACCACAATCGGATTCCTCGTTGGGCTGGCCTCATTTCTCGGATGCCTATGACTCGGGCACCGCGACAGTTGCTTACTGGTTGGGTAGCACACTCAAGGTCATATGGATGCCCTGAGATGACATGGGGTCGGACATTAAAGAAGGCACTTAAGTGCAAAGGGCTGCCGGTCAACTTCAAGAAATGGCGTGCCATAGCAGACGATAGGTCGGAGTGGAGATCGCGGACGTACTCGAAACCTATGCCTTTTTCGAAGAATTGATCCTATAGGGCTCATCAGATTAAAGATGGACATTGCATAACGCAAAAGGACACTCAGCTTAGTCACTCTTGTTCTGGAGAATTAATCAAAATGCAGCTTTATGCTGCTTGTTGTTGTTTCTTTGCAATAGGCAATTGGGGAGTTGTATCTGATCTAATCTGGGGTCTGGGGTGTGCTCTCAACACTCCCCTACTCTGAAGGCTTCTGTGTCACGTGGGTTTGTATTAGTTCGAGTTCGAGTTCTCAACACTCCCCTACTCCGTCCAGTGTCAAGCTCTCCAGTCCCAGTCCTGCTACTTCAGACTTCGGAAGTAAAATTTAAAGGCCGAACGGGGCACACCACAAACCCAATCCCCGCTTATTTTCTATGAGGGCCCCATTGTATCTAGTGGCCATCAAATATGGCATGGGAAGTTACGTATTTGGTCAACAAAATTCCCTTGATTTTTTGTCTCTTGTTAAGTGGCAAGGGGGCCCAAAAAATATCTGCATGTCTAAAAGGATGGCGCGTCGTCGTCATCAATTTCGCCTACATCTTCTGCATCAGGTGCCAGAGCGCTCATAGACTTGATGCCCTTGATCTGCCGGCGCTTGAGCTCAACTTTAACGAAGGACTGCATGTCAGCGTGGCCGTAGTAAACTTGATTCCGCTCCACAGCGGTCAAATCCTTGTGCGAGTCTACGAAGGCCGCGAGCAAGTATTAAAAAGAGGGAAAAATAAGAAGTTCCCAAAACAAAACTAAGGGAAGGCAAGGCTGTAGGTATGTGACTTCAGGAGTCGCCAGGCATAACGTTATACATAATACATGCCAAATTAATAATGAAATTGGAAAATCAAACGCACCAATTTTGACCATCATGTGTCCCTTTTCGCTGAAGCGAATCCCGCGCCTCGGAGATCCTTCTTTGCAGTCTTCTTCGTCGATATTGCCAAAGCTCGAGGCCGCAGAAAAATTGGGCATGGAGTAGTTTTTACGCATACCTATGCAATGTCAACGAAGACGGGTAACACGAAAGAGCCCACTTAGAAAGTGAGGTGAAGAGGCTACGCTTTCAAAGCAAGAGAACAAATGAGTCAAAGGCAACGAATAGAAATAGGCAGGCCCTACATAGCGCAGGCTTTAAAATAAAATATGGCTCGCAAGAACAGCACCCTAATATCTGCTCACTGCTTGTAAGTGAGAGAGCTGCTAAACTGCCCAACGAATTCCTGCACTCTCACCTCCGCATTGCTTCATCGCACTTTTCAGCGGCTTCACCATTTCTCCTGTGCACGGCGGCTCAGACACAAGCAGCGGAGTGGCCACTGGCACGTCCATAGACGCCACCCGCTTCCCCATGCCAACCTCCCCACTTTGCGCCTTCTCCGCCAATGCCGTCGGAATATCGCTGCTGTTGACCTGCGGAGTGGAGTTCGGATGGGTGCTGCTTTCAATTTCGGCGCTGGGCCGCTTCCCAGCGCTTGCGCCAGCGTCGACGGCACCACCACTTTGGGACTGACGCTCTTCCGTGACAACTGCAGCCCCAATTCTTTGCTGCGGAACAATATTGTTGATAAGCGGCGGGGCCCCGGGTGGGGTGCCGGCGGCTTCGGGCGAATCGGCCCGGTGGGAAGGCACTCCCGAACCAGGGTGCCGAGGTTTCGGCACCTGCAAAGGAGCTGGCTGCGTCGGCATTGATAGGCCACGGTGGAAGTGAGGAGTCGCAGAAGAATGAGGCAAGTGTCGAGTGTCAGACGGCGCTTTGCCATCGCTAGGAGCGCGCGGAATCGACGAAAGGCTGGCAGGCGCAGACGCGGACATAAGTAACGAGTCGTACGCAAATTCCTGTCGATTTGCGGGATTGTATCGCTCCTCGCTACTGTGCGAGATGCTATCATCGTAGCACGGCACCAGCCGAGTATTTACCGCACCCATCGAGATTCGAGCTTCTGTAATACCAATTTTTAAGCGATGGTCCAGAATGTGAGAGAGGTACTCTAGTTCGCGCGCGCGGGCAGGTGAGGAAAAATAGCGCACGAGTGGCAAAACGAGAAGGTAAGTATTCTTACGTCGAAAATTATACTCACGTTGGTCAAGTGGCGCTCTGTCACGCGATGCAGCCCTTGAATCTGAACTTCTTCTTGTGCAAATACAATAATGCAGATGAAAAGACGTGACGTGTGGGTGCTGAATGGATGGATGGGTTGTTGCAACAAGCTGTATGGTTTTTGGATTCTTACCAGGTTTTTCAGTTCATATTTTTTCTTCAGAGGATCCGGTGCTGAACTGGTGCACATAAAATCATAAAATTCTTCACCAACTCACCAAACCTAAACCTCTTTGCCTTTTTGACCGGTTTTTATATTATTTCCCTTGCCGAGCCTCCCCCTTCCCCCTCTCCCACGGGCTTCAAAGTTCTTTTGTGAGGTAGCATAGGATAGGTCGGAGTGGAGATCGCGGGCGTACTTGAATTGAAACCTATGCCTCCTTCCGAGGTCCGAGAATTGATCCTGCAGCCTGCAGGGTCAGGGTTCATATTCATGGGGGTGAAGATGGACATTGCACCACGCAAAGGGCACTCAGCCCAATCGGACTTGTTCTGATAGATTCATCAAATCGAAGCTCTGTGCTATTTGTTGCTGTTGCTGTTTTTTTACAATTGGGGAGTAGAATTTAATCCAAATTTATCTGAAGAGAAATCCAGTGCAATGTACAATGTGTAATGTACAATTGGCAGCTCTTAAGGGTTCTGGCTGCCTCTCATTTGTGCTACAATCCCGCGTCTGGCTGGCTGTCGTTCCTAGGGAGCGAGCAGCAAGCAGCACTTCTTCTCGTGCATAAAAAGGCATTTCGCGATATCAGTCACATTCGAGGACACGCATAATTCGTAAAAGAAAAAGGAAATGGACCGACACTGCAGCTCTCTGGATGCCTCCTTTTAGCCAAAGAGCGCTGCATTCCATGCCGGGTTGGCACCCAAGGAAACAGTTTCCCGTTTTTGCTCAGCTGGCACACCAGAAACCTTAGGAATCCTTTCTGAGCTATCTTCTTCGCTTACGCCACCTTCCAGATCAGCCAAGTAGACCACGTTTGCTTCATCTTCGCCACCCTCCAAGTCCGAGAGATCGAACATGGCTCCTGGAAACAAACGACCAGTCGATCAATCAAGTAAGCAAGTTATGTAATAATACGCAAGCAAATATGAATAGAGCGAGCTTGTTCGCATATGCAGGATACAAGGAACCAGAGCAGACAAGAAATGCATCAAAATGTCAGACGTTTGACAGGCCCCAAACACAGAGTTCATCCATTAGTAGATAATCGACGAACTTTCTTACCAGTGTAGTTTCCGGCAGCAGCCATGGTCGGTGGCGACGGTGGTGGCGGCGCTCCAAATAGTGTAGCCAAGCTAACATTGGTGCTCGGAGCGCTCGATACCGGACCCTCAGCTGGTGCCTGTGCTGGTGGTGACACATTGCTGTCGAAGAGCATGGCTAAAGCTGCTGAGTTTACACCTTGGCTGGATGCTGAGGCTGCAGGTGCACGCGTGACGGGCAGCGGAGTGAAAGCACCTGAAGCAGCTGGAGCACTCGTAAAGGCAGCACCTGAAGCAGCAGCCGGGGCAGCCGGGGCAGATGGCGCAGCAGACGGCGCAGGAGAAGGCAAGAGGCCGAGATCGCGCATCAGTTGCTCTTCACCAGTGCTCGGCGCCGCACTCTTCTTGCCTATGCCCTGGGACGGGTCTTCGCCAGTGGCTTTGGGTTCTTGCAATGGCTCCTTCTCGTCGTCGTTCTCGTTGTCATCGTCACCGTTTGTGGCTTCGTGAGTAGCTGGATTAAGGCCCAGAGCGCGCATGAGGTCAAATTCACCTTTGGGCTTCCTCGTTGATGGATTGACAGCTGAACTGCTAGCGCTGCCAGTACCTGATGCAATTCCTTCAAGCCCTGGAGGGATCTTCACCCCTCCACCGCTGCTGCTGCCACTATATTTGCCCAATCCGGGAGGCGGCTGCTGAACCTGGGCGCTGTCTGCGAACCCTCCTTCGCCGTCGCCCATAAACTCGTCCCCGTAGTCGTCTTCCCAATTCTCATCCACTTCTTCCTCTTCATCATTCGCGTCGCCTACCGCTTCACCAGAGCCATCATCATCATCATCACCACCTTGCATGTTGTGGCGCATTTTACTCGGGCTAATAGCCGTAGCCAAAGCTCCTGCTTCGATTTCTGCGCCGCTCAGAAAGAAGGACTGGTCGCTCATCCCAGGTTGCCCTGCGGTGGTTGAGGTCTCGTGCCCGAGCCCCGCTGCCGCTTGCATGGCGTCTTCCGACACGTGCGCCGTAGAGTAATAACCAGGAAACGTGGCGGCAAGTGAAGCGCGGTGATGGAGGTCGAGGCACCGCCACTCGGGCAAACACGCCCCGCGATTACGGTGACTTTCAAAGGCCATGAAGGTGGTTGGAGTGCCAGGAGGGTAAGCGCTGCTGCTGCTACCTTTGCTGCTACCGTTGCCACCGCTGCTGCCAGTAGGCGCCTTGAGCTTCGAAGCGAGGTGGCGGAGAGCAGCATGAAAGGCGAAGGTGAGGGAAGGATCATGCCGCCCGTCCAGAGGCCGAGAAGCCAAGTCTGTGCTTGTACAGCTCTGAGTTTCACCTTCAGCTTCTTTGCCACTACTAGGCGAGTTTGCGGCAGACGACGAGGAAAGAGAAGGAGACGACGAAGATTGGGCAAGTGGTCCAGGTCCGAGGGCTTCGCTGAGACGGCTGCGCACCGCGTTCACCATCTCCAGGTCCCGCAAGGTCAAGGCTCCTTTCCAATGGTGCACTTCGCGCAGCTTGTACCCGCTGTGGCTCCGCCGCGGCACCAAATACCCGAGCCGCCCACCTTGAAAGCTCGGCGCACTTTGTGGCGGTGGTGATGAAGCACCTTTGTCTGCCCCATTCGAGCTTGAAGGCGGAGGAGAAGGAGCCGGCGACAAGACGAGGGTGGCAGTAGGGGGCGCAAGCAACAAGAGGGCCGCCGCAAGAGCAGCGCTGTCGTGTGGGAGGGCCGTGCAGGCAGACGCAGTGGGAACAGCCCCAGGAACACTGCTGCTCTTACGCAAGTCACCGCAAATGGCATAACCCGGGTTTTTGTGGCCGCTGCGGCTTGTGTTCACTGTGAAGCAAAGGCTGGATCCTCGAGAAGGCACCACGTAGGGCACTACATGCGCGCTGCTGCTGCTGCTACTGTTGCGTGCCGCAGCAGTAGCGAGAATGGGGAGGTGCCACTGGGTGGAAAAAGACCAGCGCACGGAAGACACGAAGACCGAAGCCTCATTGTCACTACTACTATTCTTGCTGTTGCCGCTATTGGTTCCGGTGCTGCCACTACTTTTGCCACCATCTTTTCCTTGACCTTTGCGTGACTTGCCACTCTTTCCCTTCGTATGTGGCGCTTGGGTAGAAGAGGGTGGCGTACGGGTAGAAGTAGCGGTGGGCGGCACAGGCAGCCTCAGGCCACGTGGAGCCAAGGAAAGGTGAGCCAGGGCTTTCAACCCAAGGGGAAAGTCGCACAACGCCAAGTCTCGAAGCCCACCGCTGTGGCCCTCGACGGCTGTCACGGCCATAGCATTCAAGGAGCCGTTGCCATCAACGTTGCCGCCGTCGCTACTATTGCCAATACCAGCACTTCCATTTTCCTCCAGAGGAGTGGCAGGAAACTCGACGATCCACCTCCCAGCCGCGAGGAGTTGAGCGCCTGCCAGTGCGCGAGGCATAGTGGGGTCATGCCCCTCGGGCGGCACAAACTCGAGGCGGTTCATGGGCCCGCACCAGGCTTCGAGGGCGGCCCGGAGCAAGGAAGCCGCCGCAGCGATGGTGGTGGGGCCACTCGCGAGTGGTTGAAAGGTGACGCCCGCTAACAGCGCCATGCGAGCACCGAGGGGAGCTGCTGCTGCTGCAGTTTTCTCGAATACCGAAGACGACGAGGACGACCCTTCTTCATCAAGATGCGGGAAGCGCGCAAGGAGGCGCGGTGGTGCTAGCTTCCGGTCCGCTCGAATCAACGAGGAGCCGCCGCCTGGGAGCGCAGCATAGAGCAGCAGCATCTGCAAAGTGGGTACATCCTGCCCTAACGCACGAAGAT
>Ga0307972_1001846_pt1 | contig 11093 bp, 9 predicted proteins | sample OrgLakmetagen780_FD_201848 | JGI IMG/M metagenome (GOLD analysis project Ga0307972, IMG submission 201848) | Saline water microbial communities from Organic Lake, Antarctica - #780 | ecosystem: Environmental > Aquatic > Non-marine Saline and Alkaline > Saline | place: Antarctica: Organic Lake...
TCTTATTTAAGACTTTTTGAACCGTGGACATGAAATGCACTTACGAACACAAACACACGTACACACACACACACACACACACACACACATACACACACACACACACACACACACACACACACACACACACACACACACACACACACACACACACACACACAAACACAGTCACAAACACACACACATACACACACACACACAGTCACAAAGATACAAAACCAAAGTCATTGACCAAGTCATTAGCCACCTGCTCTGGGCGTGTAGCCGTGTGCTGCGCCGGCTGAGAGGGTGTCCCATACTGTGCTCCACTAGCCCTAGTGCTATTGCTCTCATGCGGTGCTTTTTGGTGCATGCTCTGGTACTGCTTCTGTCCATCCTGATACTGATTCTGTGTGTGTTCTAAGTGCGGAGCAGTTGTCTGTCGCTGGGAAGGTTGCCGGGGGTAAAGCGTCTGTTGAGGCGGTGGGGGATCTGAGGGTGATGTGTGTTTGTAATTGTGTGTGTATGTGTGTGTGCATGTGTGTGTGTATGTTTGTGTGTGTGTGTGTGTGTGTGTGTGTGTGCCTACGTGCATGCGTGCGCGTGTGTGTATGTGTGAGCATGCACATGTGCATGTCTATGTGAAAGAACATGCACCTATTGATTATTATTTCTAAGAACCTCACAGGTCGTGTCCCATTAGTACCTGCGCGATTTCGCTGATGCAATTCTGCCATGACTTGTACGCGCTCCATCTCTGCTTGCCTTTCTCGCATCCACCTGTTCTGTTTTTCCACTTGCTTCTCTCTCAGCGCCTATGGGGTATAAAGCAGTCCAGCGTAAAAAGCGTAGACACATCTTTCAGCAAGAAACGGCGATTGGCAACACCCGTTGTTTCCGGGCTAGGCGCACATTCGTCATTTATGCTCAAGCAGCTGTTAAGCACTGTTCACAATGCGTACGTTTGCAGCAAACTCATACATGTCTTGCATCGCGCACTGCGCACCTGCAGCCTGGAATCATCCATGCTGGTGCAATTAACCCTAACTTGCAGGAGTGACGAAGTCTATGCAAGCATGGACCTAAGTTTTTGAACCATAAGGCTCAGGTAAACTTAGTGAGAAATTATTGTTTTTGCATGGGGAGAGCTGGTGACCAGCCATGATTTATCATGGCTTTAGTGTTTTCCTTGTTCTCATAAAGTACTTTCCAGGCTCAACATCACCGCTTATTTTGTTTAATTAAATTGCAAAACATTTTTTTTAAAGCAACGCGGAATCTCCACTCGGCTGACGGTTGAGGGATCGTGCTTACGAGGATGCCAATGGACAATAAAAACACTTACATAAACGTATATATACTTTAAGATGGGATTGCGGAATCGACGCCCAGAATTTTGGTGGACAATTTCGCTCACCTAAAACTAAATCAATAATATCAATAAAACGCTATAGCAGAGGAGGTGGTCGCTGCGTGGGACAAGAGCACCTGTGAGTAAGCCATTTCTGCCAAAGAGGTACCCAACACCCACGAGCCGCTGCGTTCCTGCCCACATTCGGAACTGCTCCCATTTCCTGTATTTCCCAGCTCCTCGACTTCGTCGCCATTAATTTTCCCCGCCCAGAAATGCAGTACGACGAATGCTGGTTAGCAGCTGATGATGAGCAGGACCTCGTGATGCTGCATCCTCTGTACCCAAGGCTCCTGCTTGCCCTCACTGCTTGTAAGAAGGTGCGTGGGCAGGTGAAGGGCTCAGACTGGACCAGACTGGACGCCTTGCAAGCGTGACTTTTTCTGAGTGCAACAGCACTTCACCAGGAGCCGCCCAGCACGGCATAAAAGCAGGAAACCCTTGTAGAACATGAGAGAGAAAATAGGTAGAGATACGCAGGCCCTCCAGGGGGAGAGAGAGGGTGTGTAGCAGAGGTGGCACATCTTGTCGTGCAGCAGTTTAGGTTTAATGCAAGCACGTGTGCCGTACATTAAAGTGGAGGTTGGTACAAGCGACCAGCGAGTGCTCATGGCTTCTTCTACCTCCAGCTTCTGCCTCCAGCCTGACCGCATTTCTCAATAATGAATTTCAGGCCTGTGTTGCAATTGCCGCAGCAGAGTCCAAGGTTCCATCAGGGACGATGTCAGAACCATCATGTATCATGTTCTTAAAGTGGTATGCAGGAACACAGGGTTATTGTGCAAGGCTTGCCTGCGCGCAATTTCAGTATGCCTCATTTGTTTCTTACAAGCAACAAAGGATCCCCTTCCTGAAGGTTCCCCTTTCTGCAACTCTTTGCAAAATACAACATCGTCCACCCATTCATCAGATCAGCCTGATTTGTAAGCCTTGTTGTGGGAGCTTTGATGGGAGGGTGGGAGGATGGCAATGAGAACACTCCGTGTTGGCTTTGTTGTACATCTGAATGTATTTGGAAGTAAGTACGCACACCATGAGAACGTGTAAGATTTGGTGGGGCCTGGCTAGTGTAAGCACCCGTTTGGAGGCTTGGCTTTTCGTACGCTGATCCTGGCCAGAAGACGCTATTGGCAGACGTTTCATACTCAACCCTTGCCGTGGTGCTAAAAAAGGGACGCAGACAATGTCAACGGTAACACCCAAAATGGTAGCTTCTTTTCCTCTCCGTAATTGCCTTGCCGCAGGCCACCACGTCGGATGAGGTGCAGATTGAGCTACTGGACAGGCAAATGTGTGACGCCCTGCAGCAGGTCTCCTTCATGCAGGTGGGGAAAGACATTTTGTTTGCTGCTTGATCATTCAAATTAATCAAATAAAAAAGGACAATTTACCTGTGTCTAGAAGCAGGTCAGGGATGGAATGCCGAGGGAGTACTCTCAAATGCATTATGTGCGTTTAAGTGGGCTCACAATAGAGGTTTTATTTGAGAGGAGACCCGACCCTTTGAAACGTACAATCCTTGCCTTCCACCAGTCCTCAACTGAAATGTCATCATTGTAAGCATTGCTCTTTCTGCAGACTCACCCCTTCCTTTTCCCAACAAATGCCAGGCACATTGTGCATGCAAAACCAAACATTGCTCGATACTCTAGGCACTTCGATGTCCTGAATGGTGTGAAATGCTCACGACGACAATCGAGGGTGAAACATTGTTGGAAACATGACATGACAGGGCCAGGAGAGACTGGAATTGGCTGCAGCTGACCAGGATCTGACAGAATATCTGGTAAGATTGGGTCTTGCCTCATAACTTGGGTCAAGCGGTAGTATTTATTCCAGCGCGGTTTTTGTTGTACACATGTCAGCAGGACAAAAGTCCCATCAGTATAGAACACCAAATTTGCGCACAACACACACACCATGCTTGGAAGCCTCAGTCTTGTTTGCATACCTTTTTGGAATGTATTCATTGCCCCTCTGAGGAGTTGGGAGGGGAGGGGTTGTTGACGCAGACCTTTATACCATTTGTGTTCAAGGTGATGTTTTAATAGTGTACATGTACAGAACTTTGCTGCTCTACTCCTTGCTGCTCTGGATCATACGCTAGAATGTTTTCTTCTGTTGTCTGTACGTATTCCTGGTCAATTAAAGCATTGTCTCCAGATCTACATCTGCAGCGACCACGCTGCCTATCTCATTCTCCTTTTCTATCCTCTTTCTTTCCAGTCAGATTATGTCACTGCAGCTGAGGATCATGCCTTGGAGCTGGTAAATATCTGTGCATCAATGGAGAAGGTGTCCAGCACGGTCATGAAAGAGGTGGGGCCTGCAACTCTTTTACTGGCCTTTTGTCTTAACATTGCAAGCTGCGCGCATTGGTGCATCAATGGAAAAGGTGTTCAACACAGTCGTAACAGAGGTGGGCGTGTTTTCATCTGGCCTTGTTATCTTGCTCGCCAAGCAAAGCAAGCCAGATCTTTAGTCATATTTTGTTTCGTTGTCACTTTTCAAGCACTTTTGCACCACGGAAAATTTTCAACAGACAACAGAAGTTACAACCACATCTGCTTGTTCCTCTCATTGCACGCAGGTGTTAAACCTCCAAAATGGCGATCCTTGCTGTACGGTAAGTAACTTAAAGTTGAATGTTTGGATGCTGCATGGGCTCCCTTCTTGCAGTGACTCTTGTAAAATCGTTAAAGCTTCCCAGCAGAGGTATATGAAAGGAAAGGTTGTTCTTTTAATGCTGACGTAGGTTGTTAATTCATGTGCTGCCTCGTACGTACGTATTTAACCTGACAACCACTGCTCTTGACAACTGTTGACGATCACTGTGAGCTTGGATAGATGCTGGTCCTGAAGTAAGAGAGATCCTGCATCTTATTGTCATGCTGCCTTTTATGATACAGGTTGCTGTCCCAAAAACAGCTCCTCCATATGCAAATGGAGATCCTTCCAGCAGGGTGCTGGCCGTGAAGCGCAAGTGAGTAATTGACATAGTACAGGCCTGAGCAGTCAAGGATGAGCATGCATCAAAGAAAGATTCCAGAACAGTGCTTGCTCCAGTCAATGCCTCGACAGAATAGCACTGAATATATGAGAAGGGTCAGACTGCTTTGTGTCTATCAGCAGGGGAAAACACCATTTATATGACCATTTATCTGATGGTGCATGCTTATGGGTTATGCTTTTAAATTTATGGATATTTTGATTCTTGGCATCTATACGTTAAACAGCAATGCCAGGCTGGAGGCCTTTGTAATCCAATGAAACAAAACTAAATTATCAGCGAGGGAAAACCACTTTCCATCGCGTGTTTTACATGGCATTTCAAAGTGTGAAATCTTACTTTTCTGTATGCCTCAGGCATGCGTACCCGTGAATAAATGCTTAGTTGCTGACAAAGAATTGAAGAAGTACTGACCGAGTACCTGACTGAGTACCTCAAGTGCCTGACTGAGTACCTTAAAAAAACACTCACCCAAGCACAAGGATTTGAAGACATGAAATGACACCCATTGTATTCATCGTACCATGTCTCACTTTCGCGCACACGCATTCCTCATACCTTCACGCCAATTGACACCATGCCTTCACAAAGTTCATCAAACAATCTTCATGTTAATTTTATTGGCATGGACAAATGGCATTGACCTGCAGACATGCTGATCGGATCAACCATCTCCGCGAGGAGTTTGCCAACAAAAAAATCAAGGTATCCCTTTTTTGGTTGGTAATTTGACTGTCATGTTTAATATTCTGAATGTGCATCCAGTCTTTTGATATTGTTGTTGCTGTTAGACCACAAAAAGCCTGGCAGCTACGCATCTGTAAAATTGCACTCTCTGCTATACGTTTGAAACATTCTGTAATATCCTGCTACACATTTGAAACACTCTGTAACATCCTGCTACACGTTTGAAATATTCTGTAATATCCTGCTACACATTTGAAACATTCTGTAACATCCTGCTACACGTTTGAAACATTCTGTAATATCCTGCTACACATTTGAAACATTCTGTAACATCCTGCTACACGTTTGAAACATTCTAGAATATCCTGCTCAATCCTGCAGCATGCTTGTGTTCATCCTGCGGCATGCTTGTGTTCATCCTGTGGCATGCTTGTGTTCATCGCATGCTTGTGTTCATCCTGTGGCATGCTTGTGTTCATCCTGCGGCATGCTTGTGTTCATCCTGTGGCATGCTTGTGTTCATCCTGCGGCATGCTTGTGTTCATCCTGCGGCATGCTTGTGTTCATCCTGCGGCATGCTTGTGTTCATCCTGGGGCATGCTTGTGTTCACCGGGTGGTGCTGATCCTTAACAGCACCTTTTTGACCATGCTGAAAGAAAAAACAAAAAGGTCACACTGGCAGTGCTAATACATGCAGCGTGATGCAGGTCTTAAACAGTGCCTTTTCCTGATCAAGCTGGTAGCATTTGAATTACACGCCTGTTTCTTTCCTTGTATTTATATTTCAAATGTGTAGCAGGATAATATTCACCTACCCCTACAGTTGAACAGGAGAGCAAGTACTGAGCGGCGTGCCCTGCATTGAGTTGAAAGTGTGGCAGCGCACACCCTCCTCCATCGTCTTATAGCCTCAATTATGAGCATGTTTATACATAGATAGAATATTATATACCCTCCTGCACCATTTATGGCCTCAATCCCATCCCAATTCTGCCATGCATCAGTCAGTCACGTCGCACTTGAATGATGCCCGATGTCATTGTATGGAGGCAACCCAGCCTAAAAGATGCTGTCTGTGCTAACAGGTCTGGTAGGCAGCGAGGTGCCATTTGTTCAAGACATGCACATACATAATTGTGCGGCTTTTTGATTGCAGGCACCCCTGCCAACAAGCTGCTGTACAATAAGCAAAGAAAGAGGAAATACAATCGCACTCACGCACACACAGAAGCACGTGTACACACATACACACATGCATGTCTGCACTGCTTCTCAACTGCAGGCGCCTCTGCCAAGAACTGCTATAGAAACCCTCAGGGCTTGGTTTGAGGCCAATCTTGCATGGCCCTACCCATCGGTGCGTACATTTGCTCAAATGGCGGATGCAATAAGTAAGAACATCAAATTCGAATCGGTAAATCATACCTACCAACTGTCATCAGAAGCCGGTCTCAGGCCAAGCCTGCAACCCTGCTAATCTCCATCAATTTCCACTTCCCTTTTCTGTGGTGAACCAGAGATCCACGTTGTCAAAACAAATCCTTCTCAAAATTATTGTGCAAAGTGGTAATCACTGCATGGCTTAAATTCTTCTTTTCACCTAGTTCCTGGGATATAGTGAATTGCTACAAAGTGAGTGACACCCCCGTAGAAAGCTCATCAGATCAGCGTGCTGCATTGTGAACCTTTTTGGTTGCTTTGGTGCCATGTCACGACAAAACAGTGCAGTAATTACATTCTGCTGCCATGAAAATCCACTTCACGCAATTAACCTACCTACACCCCAAAATTGGGAGCCTGCAAGCACAAATGTTGCCTAGCTTATAGTTACATTGAAGCTGTACACGATTAGTTGTCTGGGGGAAGCAGTACAGAGGAGCATTTCCCGCCATTCACCTGCAGGAGACAGTAAAAACGCAGCTAAGCGAGGAGACTGGCCTACAGAGGAAGCAGGTCGTGGATTGGTTTGTGAACATTCGCAAGCGGGAGTGGTGCAAGGTGAGAAATGGCCATATAGCCATCTTATTCAAAAACCATATTAAACCATGAGGTTCGGACACTCATCCAGCTACCATTCCTTTCTGCCACATCATCATTTTTGGTGGTCAAATTTGCGTATTTCAAGGGTCAAACCCTGTAAACCTCCCTCAATCACTGTCCTATTATTAGCAGTACATACAAGCCTAGCAGTCGCACGTTTTGGCTGATGGTTTTATCTGTAAATTCTGTAAGCAGTACAAACATGACAGAGGCACTACTGGCATGCTGGGCACAAATACACATCTTAATCTCAATTAATTTTTGCATTTTGCATTGTCTTATTGCTTTGCACAGCTCGCATACTGTGTTTTTGTTGCCTTTTTCGAATTACCCGAGCTCTAGATGTACAAGGAGCGACGTCAAGGCCTTTGCACCGCAATTTCTACGTCTTCAGACACATCGCAGTTATTTATGCTCGCTATTCCAAGCAAGCAAGCGAGGACACATTTTTGTTTTACCAAAACACTTGCAGCATTTTGGGGGCGTGCCACCAAAGGAGAAAGAGCAGTGCCTCTCGATCCTTGTATCAAAAGGCTTATTGACATGCTAGGTGGAGCTGCTACAACGCTGGAGGATTTTGTGAACCACGCAATATCAGGGTGCAAGGTCCGCACGTGTAGACAATCACGAATGTCGCATTTGTTGATTCAATTAATGGCAGGTCGAGCTTTTAGGTTGGCATGTTCTGTGATCATTTAAAATGATTTGCTTGTCAAGAGGAGTGTGAGAGGAGAAGCAATAAGCACTGTGTGCAGGTACGACCGTGATGTCCACCAATGAAACAGAGGTCGCTAATCTATGAGCTCAATATGTTGGTAGTAGGAAACCTTCCAGTGACTTTTGGGGGCTACGAGGTGCTGAGAATGCACCCTTTTTTGGTACAGACCTATGAATAAGCACTTTATCGTGCCAGACCGTTGTAAAACATCATGGCTCTTGATTTCGAGCAAAGTATGGTCAATACTATGGCATAAAGGCAACTCGACAACGTGTCCTTCAGCGGGATGCTTTACTTTGGCAGGTGTGCACGCCGGAAGTATTCTAACCTGCGTGTGGTGCAAAAAAGTAATTGGCTGAGATGTTCAAGATCGATGTGCCCATTCCTACCCATGGATCACAGCATTGTGTGCTGGTGAAGCCGATATGACTTACCTGCAACATGGTAAGGTTTAGCAAACAGCGGCTTACTGTTTTGTATGCAACCAAAATAACGGGCAGCAAAATTATGGAGGCAAATACCTGGAGAGGCAGCGAGAGCAGAATGAAGCATTTTTCTGGTGTGCTTCGTCAACTGAATTTGAAAACGTCCTGCAAAAAAGAAATTATAGTTTAAAGATGTCCTCTATATGCACTCACAACTTAGCCATATAGACTAATTACAACCACCTTGTTCCTACAAGTTGTTCTTTGCATGCCAACCAAGGTTGAAATTGGAGCCACATCAAAAAGGGAAGTGTATAAAGGGGCGTGCTACTAACCACTGCATTCGTGCCATCAAAGAATATGCAAACTAGTACCCAGCTTGCAAGCACGATCGCACGAGATTGAGTGTTCAAATGACACTCACATGACGCAGGGAATATTGCAGTGCACTAGCCCAAACACGTGGCCGAGCTCGTGCACACACTCCTGCTTGCATGTATTGTTGGCAACTAGATCAAGATCTTAAGGAGGTGATTTGTAATGTTTCTTCCTTGAATTACGCACTACTGTGAGGAGCTGGTCACAATGGACAACAAGACTTGCAATATTTGGCAAGCCTCTGCCACGTTCTGGGTGATCACCTTCAAGCAGAAGTCTGGATCATCCGCAAGCCGGTAAGTCGTCACAACGCAACCTCGCTTGAATTTGGCAACCCCAAACACAAAATTCCTGAGGTGTATTTTCATGTACGCTGTGTGTGATCATGTATGGTTTTGCTGCAGCATTCAGGCACTGTCTACGATTCTGATGGAAGTCAAACCATGCATTGGGACAGCAAGCCTTCTACTGGTGACGGATACCTGCGCTGTACTTGCTGCGCATGATAATTGCTTAGCTGCTAATTTGGGGTGTCCTCGACTTTGTTCACGTCAATAGCAACCCTGCCAAGAGCTACTAGTACTTTACCAATTGCCCAACACTTACAAAGAGTCGCTGAAACAGTCTTTGCTGCAGGAGAAGGGTAGAAAAGGTAAATTGTCAAACCATACCTAAATCGTCAAACCATCCTAAAGGGTTATATTATTTATAATGAACTTTGCAGCGAGAGAAAAGGTGAACGGCATAATTTTCCTACCACAGCAGCAGCGAAGCACACACAAGTGCAGTGCACGCCGCAGCTGTTGCAAGTTGCCTTGGCACGCAAGTTTGTGCATGCAGCTGAAATGTTCCGTACCTTGTGATGATGAGCTTCACTGATGCTTGGAGGCTAGGGGGAGCAGCAGCAGGGCTCATGTCTGTCAGACCACCCTCCCCGCTAGCCCCTGAAAGGCACCAGTAAAATCTACGCTGATATGGATCAGCGCTATTAATCAGTACGCATGAAAGACTTGTCACTTTATGCTGCATGGTTTTACAACAACAAAAGACACAATCTACCTGCGCTTGAAGTGCACATGTCTTCAAGGAGCTTTGAGGCGTCAAACTGTTGCCTCCTACTGACCCAGGCCCTGCTCATAAAGGACATGGAAATCTCGGAAAAAGGATGGAATGACTTTTTCCTGAACCTGTTTTTTGAAAGTCCTGTTGTACTACTCTTTCTCAAAATTTGCGTTCCATGGGATGTGGTCCAGTTCAGGATCTTGCACAAACTCTAATGTTAAGAAGCAATGGGCCATCGTACATTTGGGCCACACATTACCCATGAAGTTGCAAATTTGCTTAGTATCAACTGCTTATAATTATTATAAGACCGCCCACCTTGCTGGGAGATCCTGCACAGCTTCCTGAGAAACAGCCTTCACGAAGGGAAACACCGTCTGCAGTTGCTCTGGAAGGCCCTCAGTCAGCTCTGTGATACCACAACCCAAACTAGACCGTGAACAAGTTCAATACACGTGATGAGCGAGCACATCATCCTGTCGCACTGAGGCACTGAGGTAATTCCAACTCACCTCGTTTGACCTTGTGTAGGATGATTTCAATGTTCATGAGGTGAACTATATCGCGAGAATATTAGCAATGAATTTTCTTAATTGAAACCAATAATATAAAAACCAAGAAATACGAAAACACGCTCCAAGGGCGACGTAATTATTCCTTATTTGTTGTGAGCCCACATGAGCGCGAAAAGCAGCACGTTCTCTCTCGTCTCTTGCCCAAATATATTGATTTGACATGACAATCACCAGAATTTTCTGCCCTGACAGACTTTATTATTTGTTTCGACCACCTGGCCAGGTGGGTAAATTCATTGGGTGGTCTAGAGAAATCGAGAATGGCACAAATGGTATAGGTAGAAACAAGCATGGAATTGCTGTGGATTGAGCAATTAAGGTTTGCCTCCTTGCAACCCTGCCTGCAACACTGGCATACGCCCCCTACAACGTTCAGCAACCAGTTGACGCTGTTCTGAGTCTTATACAACTCACTGGTCAATGCTCAATCGGATGCATGATGAATCCTCGTGTGATTTTCCTGGGATTTGTAAGAATGCGATTGACGATTCCATGTTTAATATTTGGTGATCCTTGTTAAAACTCGCTTCCTCAGACATCCAGCATCGCTGTGCCTTATTTGAGCCATCTTCTTTTCAAGGAGGAGGATAGGGAAGAGAGGAACAGCAGTTGCTTTGCAGCAAATGGAGAATGGAGTAAGGGGAGTAGGGGGGGCTGACGAGGGACCTGAGTATGGCCATTTGTGTTTATGATGCAAAGGTAACAGTTAAGATGAGAATGAAATCAGTTGCTAGGCAGGTTGAGGCGTTGGGGGGACTGGCAAGCGACCTGAGAAGTTGTCGTGTTTTGTTGAAATGTATATGGAGG
>Ga0307972_1001868_pt1 | contig 11042 bp, 6 predicted proteins | sample OrgLakmetagen780_FD_201848 | JGI IMG/M metagenome (GOLD analysis project Ga0307972, IMG submission 201848) | Saline water microbial communities from Organic Lake, Antarctica - #780 | ecosystem: Environmental > Aquatic > Non-marine Saline and Alkaline > Saline | place: Antarctica: Organic Lake...
CTTCGCGCCAGGGTCTGAGGTTAATCTTTGCCATCAGTCAAAGCTCCTCATTGCCAGGCCACACGCAATCATTAGCGATGGGGCATCGTTACTGAGTGACGACGCGTTAACCCGCGACCCGATCGCCATATCTGCAAACGGATTCGCCACCAATGTTGGCGTGCCCGTCTTTTCCTCAACCATTTCCGTCAAACCCTGAATGGAGGCTGTACCACCAGCAAGCACCACATAATCCACAGCGTTAAACTGACTCGCGCCAAAGAAGAACTGGAGTGCCCGGGCAACCTGCTGCACCACCGCTTCACGAAAGGGATTCAGCACTTCGGACTCGTAATCGTCCGGCAGCCCGCCCTGCTTTTTGGCCAGCCCTGCCTCTTCAAGTGACAGACCGTAGCGCCGCTGAATTTCTTCGGTTAACTGTTTGCCACCAAACATCTGCTCTCGGGTGTAAACCGTTTCCCCTTCAGCTAGAACGCTCAGCGTCGTCATGGTCGCGCCGATATCCACAATAGCTACCACTAGCTCCTCACCCTGAGAATCGAGCCGGCGCTCTATGAGGGAGTAGGCACGCTCGAGCGCATAAGCTTCGACATCAACAACTTTGGTCGAAAGCGACGCGATTTCCAGAGCATCCTCCCGGATATCGACGTTTTCCTTTCGACAGGCGGCCAGCAAGACATCTACCTGATCGGGATTGGTCTCAGAGGGGCCTTGAACTTCAAAGTCAATCGCCACCTCGTCCAGCGGGTAGGGAATATACTGGTCAGCCTCCAGAGTAATCTGGTCTTCCATTTCAAACTCGTTGAGACCACCGTCCATTTGAATCACCTTGGTGATCACCGCGGAACCGGAGACTGCCACCGCCACGTGCTTGATGCCGGTGCGGGCTTTCGAGGCGACCCGTTTCAGGACCTCACCAACCGCCTCGACGTCAGTAATATTTTTTTCTACGACGGCATTGGCCGGCAAAGGCTCTACCGCGTAGCTCTCGACCTTATAGCGGTCACCCTGCTTTGATAATTCCAAAAGCTTCACTGAGCTGGAGCTTATATCCAACCCAAGGACCGCACTGGATTTTTTTCCGAACAATCCGAACACTGGCTCACCCTATACCTGGTTCCGCGCACCGGGTCATGAATGGTTTATTACAACCATTTCATATGTGTTTTTTATTTAAGAGAATTTCCTTACCTTTCCGTCTACAATGCTTATCGTTCTTTTATCGAGGGTATTGCTACCTAGAATCTTCTCTTCATTCTTAAAGCAATCTCTCAAATGATAGACCTATATCCAACAGTTGTCAGAAAAAAATGTCTCATTTGCTGCGCACATCTCGCCTGTTTGTCTGGTTCTTTGTCATCGGTCTCAGTATTGCCACCCTTCTCACTTCCGGATTCTATCTTTACTTGCGACCCGGATTGCCAGCGGTCGATCAACTTCTCGACATCAAACTTCAGACTCCGTTGAGAATCTTCAGCGCAGATGACAGATTAATAGCAGAATTTGGGGAAAAGAGAAGGGCACCAGTCACAATCGAACAGATCCCTACAATTCAGTTACATGCCTTTTTAGCCGCGGAAGACGCTCGTTTTTATAAACACTTCGGGGTTGACATCAAAGGCCTAGTGCGGGCTTCCATCGAACTAATCTCCACCGGCAAAATACAGTCGGGTGGCAGCACGATCACAATGCAGGTTGCAAAAAATTACTTTTTGTCACGCGACAGGACGTTTATTCGCAAGTTCAACGAGATACTTCTTGCTCTTCAGATTGAACGTGAACTGGATAAAGACCGAATTCTTGAGCTCTATCTCAACAAAATCTATCTTGGCAACCGGGCATATGGAATCCAGGCGGCGGCAGAGGTCTACTACGACAAACCAGTCGCAAAACTCTCGCTCGCTCAAATGGCGATGCTTGCCGGTCTGCCGAAGGCACCTTCTGCCTATAACCCGATCGCCAGCCCCGAAAGAGCGGGGGTTCGCCGTAACTGGATTCTCGGGCGCATGCGAGATCTGGGCTATATCACAGTCGACGATTTCGAACTGGCTTCCCGGGCACCGATTACCGCACGCTATTACGCAGCTTCTACCGAGGTCGACGCAGACTACATTGCAGAGATGGCCCGGAACGAGATGGTCGAGCGCTTCGGAGACGCCGCTTATACAGAGGGCTACAGCGTCACGCTGACGGTAAACGGCAAGAAGCAACAGGAGGCCACTAATGCCTTGCGGGCGGGCCTGGAAGCTTACGACGAACGCCATGGTTTCCGCGGCCCTATCGGGCAGGTATCCGATGACGCTCTGATCCCGGACAATTTGGCAGGGCTGATGGCAGGTTACCCCAGAGTTGCAAGCCTGATCCCGGCCGTCGTTACGGCGATACGGGACGACGACAAGATTGCCGACATTTATGCCCGCACCCTTGGCGAGGCAATCATTCCCTTTGAAACCATGACCTGGGCCCGGCGCCATAAAACCGAGAATCTCACTGGGCCAGAACCGGAACAGCCATCGGATGTCCTGCAGGTGGGGGACATTGTCTATGTGAAGATCATGGAAGTTCAGCGGCCGGAGGTCGTAATCGAAGGTGTGCCGGATCAGGAACAAGACGCAGACAACAGTTTAAAGCTGGCACTGTCCCAGGTACCGAATGTCCAGGGAGCCCTGATCTCGCTCAAGGCTGAAACCGGAGCCGTTGAGGCCCTTTCCGGAGGCTACAGCTTCAGCCAGACGAAATACAACCGGGCGACTCAGGCTCGCCGCCAACCGGGCTCCACTTTCAAACCCTTTCTTTACTTGAGCGCGCTTGAAAAGGGGAAAACGCCGGCCACCGTATATAACGATGCACCTATCGTGTTTGATGACTCCGAGCTGGAAACCACCTGGCGCCCACAGAATTCCTCTGGCCAGTTTTACGGCCCGACTCGCCTGAGAGAAGCTCTTTACCGCTCCCGGAACCTGATATCCATTCGGTTGCTTCGCGACCTGGGCATCGAGTCAACCATCGACTACCTCGAACAACTCAAGATTCCGACCGAAAACATGCAGAAAGACCTGTCGCTGGCGCTCGGCAGCGGCCTGCTGACGCCAATGGATCTGGCTCGAGGTTTTGCGATAATTGCCAACGGAGGCTTTGACGTAAAGCCCTACTTCATTGAGCGCATCACCGACGTCAATGGAAAGCCACTCTTCACCGCGCCAAAAACCGTTCTTTGCGACCAGGACTGCGATGAGAGAAGGGCCCTATTAAGCGATAGCCAACCCGAGACAAGGCTGACAACGCGGTTAGCGGACGAACGCGCTGCTTACATTCTGCACTCCATGATGCGGGACGTGATCCGGCTAGGTACCGGGCGCCGAGCTCTGGCGCTGGGCCGCGACGACCTCAGCGGCAAAACGGGCACCACCAACAAGCAACGCGACACCTGGTTCGGCGGCTTCAATCACGATATCGCGACCACCGTGTGGGTTGGTTTTGACCAGCCGGCACCACTGGGGCGAAATGAATTCGGCGCCAGCACGGCACTTCCGATCTGGCTGGACTATATGAAAGTTGCGTTGGCGGGTCAGCCCTCGTCACTGATGCCTCGCCCCAACGGTATCGTAAACGTGCGAATCGATCCCGACACCGGCAAACGTGCCCGTCCCGGCCAGGACGGTGCCATTTTTGAGATTTTCCGGGAGGAAGATGCACCACCACCGCTGGACCCGGGCGACGACTCGGGCGAACCGAGCGATGACAGCGGCGACAGCGACTTTTCCCGGCGGATTTTCTAAAGCACCCACAAAAAAACCGACGGCCGGAACCGTCGGTTTTTTTCTACCCGGAAAACGCTTAGATGATGTCGTTCATCGACTTCAGCGGATAATGGGCTGGATACGGGTTTCGGGCAACGCCAGAATCAACCGCCGCGCGGGCAACTGCTGCCGGAACCACTTCCAGCAAGCGCACATCCATCGGCTTCGGAATGATGTACTCGCGACCGAACTCAAAGCTTGACACACCATAAGCCTCGCAGATCTCCTGAGGCACCGGCTGTTTCGCCAACTCACGGATAGCGTGAACTGCAGCAACCTTCATCTCTTCATTAATAGCGGTTGCGCGAACGTCCAGCGCACCCCGAAAGATGAATGGGAAGCCGAGCACGTTGTTCACTTGGTTCGGATAGTCGGAGCGGCCTGTCGCCATGATCAGGTCGTCCCGGGTAGCCAGAGCTATTTCGGGGCTAATTTCGGGGTCCGGATTCGAGCAGGCAAAAATGATGGGGTTTGCTGCCATTTTCTTAAGCTGGTCTGCGGTCACAAGATCCGGACCGGAAAGACCAAGGAACACATCAGCGCCGTCCATCGCATCATCCAGAGTGCGACGATCTGTATCGTTCGCAAACATCGCTTTGTACTGGTTCAGGTCATCACGGCCGGAGTGGATGACACCCTTACGATCCAGCATAAAGACGTTCTCAGACCGCACACCGCAACTCACCAGAAGCTTCATACAGGCAATAGCAGCCGCGCCTGCACCCAGACAAACCACCTTCGCCTCTTCTATCTTCTTGCCCTGAAGTTCCAGCGCATTGATCATGCCTGCAGTCGTCACGATCGCCGTTCCATGCTGGTCATCGTGGAAAACCGGCACACTGCACTTCTCAATTAGCGCACGCTCAATCTCGAAACACTCGGGCGCTTTGATGTCTTCCAGGTTGATACCGCCGAAGGTGTCAGCAATCCGCTCGACCGTCTCGATGAACGCTTGAGGGCTCTCAGAATTTACTTCGATATCGAAAACATCAATGCCGGCAAAGCGCTTGAACAGTACACCTTTGCCTTCCATGACTGGCTTGCTTGCCAGCGGTCCCAGATTACCCAGGCCCAGAATTGCGGTACCGTCGGAAATTACCGCAACAAGGTTTCCCTTGCCCGTGTATTTGTAGGCGTTTTCCGGGTCCTTAGCGATCTCACGGACCGGCTCTGCGACCCCGGGACTGTAAGCCAACGAGAGGTCGCGGGCCGTTTTGGTAGGCTTGGTGATTTCTACACTCAGCTTACCAGGCCGCGGCTTGGCGTGATATTCAAGGGCTGCTTCTTTCAGATCTTGAGACATTGCCACTATTCCGTTTGTAACGTTTGTTGAAAAAGAGGACCGCCGAGGGCTCTCAATGGCGTGCGCTATTATGGCGCGAAGGCTACGGGCAGACAAGGTCTGTCTGTGCATTTAATACACAGTCAATAGGCCATACTGCGTATGCTCTCACCTCGCGGGCACTGCGGGCACTGGAAAAACGAGCCAGCCATGCATAAAAAAAGCGCCACTTGGGCGCTTTTTTTCGATTCGAATCACAGAGATCAGGGCTTTTTGGCGCCGATTCTGCCACCGAAACGCTTCTGGAAGCGGTCGATACGACCACCCGTATCCATTACCTTCTGCTTTCCGGTATAGAACGGATGACACTGTGAACACACATCCAGTGTCAGATCCTGTGTAAATGTGGAACGAGTTGTCATTACACTGCCACAGGAACAAGTGGCGGTAATTTCTTCGAACTTAGGATGAATACCTTCTCTCATGGCGAACCTCGGTCGGGTCATGCCGCTACCAGATCACGGGGTTGAAAACAACCCAAGCGTCAGGCACCGCATGTTTGAATACATTGACAAGACGGGGCACAATCATGCCCTGCCGAAAACAGACCGGGAATCTTACTGACAAAAAGAGTCGCAGGCAAGTCTTTATCACTACTGTCAAGCGTTACTACCAACATCACCTCTCCACTGGAGCCAAACGTGTCCCGCACAGTGCGCATTGCATTGAACCGTCCAATCAGGCGGCTATTTGACTACCTGGTTCCGGAAGGAATGGCGCTGACCTGCGGCCAACGGGTCAGCGTGCCCTTCGGGCGAGCCACCGCCACGGGGCTCGTCGCTGCGACAGACTCGACCCCGCCCGAGGGCATCACGCTCAAGTCCATTCGGGCTAGCTGCGAGGACTGGCCAGCACTGCCCGAGGAAACCTTTCGGCTGCTGAGCTGGACTTCTGACTACTATCAACATCCTCTTGGCGAGTGCCTGTTCACTGCACTGCCCCCAGGGCTCAGACGAGGCCAGCCTGCACGAGAACGGGCCGAACCCCACTGGAAAGCCATTGCAGGCACAGAGAGCCTGTCCGCAAACGCAAAAAGACAGAGAGCACTGCTGGAGTGGCTGGGGAAATACCCTGCAGGCGCTGCAACCCAGCACATTATCCAAGCCGGCTTCTCTCACGCCCAGATCCGTAGCCTCGGAGACAAGCAGCTGATCGCCGAAACTGATCCGCCCCAACCCCAGACAGGCGAAGCTCTAACGGCGGACGGACCACATTTGTCTGACGCCCAGAGCAAGGCAGCCGATCAACTTACGAAACCCGACGAGGGCTTTTCAACAGCGCTGATATACGGCATCACGGGCAGCGGGAAAACGGAAATATACTTGGACTACCTCAAGCGCTACCTGGGCGCTCAAGATCAGGCCTTGGTGCTGGTCCCAGAGATCAATCTGACACCGCAAACAGTCGCCCGTTTTGAGCGCTATTTCGGTTCGCGTGTGGCCGTGTGGCATTCGGCCCTCAACGACGCCAAGCGCCTCAATGCCTGGCTCAAGGTCAGAAACGGCGAGCCGGTCATCCTGATCGGCACCCGCTCAGCGGTGCTGCTTCCCTTCAGCCGGCTACGGGCCATTATCGTCGACGAGGAACACGACAGCTCCTACAAGCAGGGCGAGGGATTTCGGTATTCCGGCCGCGACACGGCGGTGTATCGTGGTTTTCTGAACAACTGCCCGGTGATTCTGGGCTCGGCGACACCCTCGCTGGAGTCGATTCACAACGCCCAGTCGGGAAAATATAAACTGGTGCGACTTGAAGAGCGTGCCGGGAAATCGAAGCCGCCGAAAATCAAACTGCTCGATATTCGCAGCCGCCCACTGCAAGCGGGATTTTCCCGGCCAACCCTGGATGCAATCCGGCGAACGCTCGACAATGGCCAACAGGCGCTGGTTTACGTCAACCGCCGCGGCTTTGCCCCAGTAATGATGTGCTTCGACTGCGGCCACATGGTGGAATGCCCCCGCTGCGATACCCGCCTCACGTTTCATCGCCGCGACCGGGCCATGCGTTGCCACCACTGCGACTATCAGATTGCCGCTACGGACCTATGCCCGAAGTGCGAAAGTGATGCTTTCAAGCCGGTTGGCCAGGGGACCGAGCGAGCCGAGGATTTTCTGGCCGAGCACTTTCCCGACACGCCCATTGTTCGGGTGGACCGGGACAGCACCCAGCGCAAAGGCAGCATTCAGAGTATTCTCAAACAAGTGAACAGTGGCAAACCCTGCATCCTTGTAGGCACTCAGATGCTGGCAAAAGGCCACGACTTTCCAGGCGTCACGCTAGTGGTGGTCATAAACGCTGATGGCGGATTGTTCAGCGTGGACTTCCGGGCACCGGAGCAGTTAATTCAGACCCTTATTCAGGTAAGCGGACGCGCAGGCAGGGGCGAACATCCGGGTGACGTGCTGGTACAAACCTGCCATAGCGATCATCCTTTGCTGCAATCCCTGGCGCGGGGCCACTATCTGCCAGTTGCCGACCAGCTCCTCGAGGAACGGAAAACCGGTGCCCTGCCCCCGTTTCGCGCCATGGCCATCTTCCGGGCAGAGGCAGACACTATGGAAAAGAGCCTGCAACTGCTTGATATAATCAAGCCCCTCACCAATATTCTGGGGATCGAGACATGGGGGCCCCTACCAGCATTGATTGCCCGCCGCGCAGACAAACATCGTGCGCAACTGATTCTGAACGCCAGCAACAGAAATCGACTGAATAGCCTGTTGACCAGTATCTGCCAGGAACTAGACCAGAGAAAACTGCCTGCCGGAGTCAAGTGGATGATTGACGTTGATCCTCAGGAAACCGGATAAAAGGCAGGCAACCTCTCCTGAAAAACGTGAACCACTGCAGTGAACATAAAAACGTTACAAAGTTTTTCACAAAATCGCGTAACCTCGAGGGACGATAAAATTCAATGTGCTATGATTTCAGTTAACTAGATTTTTGTCTTACCAGGCTCCCTGAACTAGTGAAGCTCAGGCGAGAGCAAGATAAACAACACTCACGGAAAGTGGAGATAACGATGTCGGGGAAAATCCTTGCGCGCGTGCTGGCCCTGTCGCTTGCATTTTTTTTGGTAGCCTGCGGTGGTGACGATGACGATTCTACGCCACTGGCTGGTGGTCCTGGAAGTGGCGGTGGCACAGCTGATGGCAGCGGCACAGCTGATGATGTGGTCAATATAGGCTCGGTGCAGCTGCTGGCAAGCCCGGTTCAGATTGGCACCTCCTCCGGAGCCACATCGACCTTGACAGCGTTGGTGAAGGATCCGAACGGCATTTTGCTTGCAGACGTTCCGGTTCAGTTTTCCGTTAATAACAACGGGACGCTTCGCGTGGACGAGCCCACCACGGACGCGTCCGGCTCTGCGACGGCGATTCTCAGCACCACCGAAGACGCGAGAAACAGGTCCATCACTGTCAGTGCCAGCGCCGGCGGCACGGACGACTCGGTAGACATTTCCATAACAGGTACATCCATTTCCATTTCAGGTCCGTCGTCTGTTTCTCTCGAAGATACCGTCCCCTACCGCATCAGGCTCAGCGACGGCAACGGCGATGGCATCAGCAATGGAACGATATCGGTCAGCAGTTCTAATTCCAACCCGATCACGTCGCCAATCCTCACCACCACCGATGGCATAGCAGACATACAGTTTGAAGCCGGGGCCAGCGGCGAAGACGTTTTGACCGTCTCGGCTTTTTTAGACGAAAGCAGGGTCGAAGCCTCCCAGACTATCAGCATTTCGCCTGAAACCTTTGTATTCGCATCGCCGACGGCCAATACAGAAATCAATCTGAACACACCGCAAACTGTCAGACTCGAATGGGAGTCTGACAATGTTCCGATTAACGGCCGCACTGTCCGCTTTAGCAGCACCCGGGGCACATTGCAGCCGGCCGATGGCCTAGTAACCACTTCAAATGGTCAGGCTTCCTTACAGATAAGCTCAGACATCTCAGGCCCCTCGACTATCACCGCAAGAGCCATTGACTCGGGCCTGTCGACTGAACGCGACTTCGAATTTGTGGCAACCACTGCGAGCTCCGTCAATGTGCAGGCAATAAAAACCCAACTCGATTTCGGTGAAACCACTGAAATCGAGTCTGTGGTGCGCGATCAAAACAATAATCTGGCCAAAAACCAGCTGGTAACCTTCCAGATTGTTGCTGATGGCAGCAGCGGTAATTTGTCGTCGAGCTCCGGGGTTAGCGACGGCCTCGGCCGGGTGTCCACCACCTACACAGCCGGACAGTCGATCAGCGCCCGGGACGGGGTCGAAGTCCGGGCAACTGTTGCTGGCACCAATGTTACTGGTGAGCTTTTCATGACGGTGTCACGGCGCGCCTTGCGAGTGGTTATTGGCACCGGCAACGAACTTTCAGAGCCTGATACAGCCAGCTACATTAAGGAATTTGTGGCCATCGTAACCGATGCCAACGGCGCCCCTGTAGAAGGCGCATCGGTCGAACTCAGCATACTGCCTGTGAGCTACGCCAAAGGAGAATATAAGGACCCCATTGACGATAAAGACCTCTGGGTTCCTTTCGTTACTAGCGAGCCTCTAGGGAATGACCCTGGAGTAACCGGATTTTGTGTGGCTGAAGATACCAACAGGAACGGAATATTGGATCCGGGCGAAGACTTTAACCAGGACGGGATCCTCACACCCACGAACCCGGCGACAACCAACGTGTCCTCCCTGACTACCCGGACCGATGGCTCGAATAATTTTTCAATAAAGTACCCCCAAAGCGTTTGCAGCTGGGTGAAAACCCGCATCACCGCAACCGTGAGGGTCGGAGGAACGGAAAGCGTTGAAAACTACGATTTCACGCTGAGCTGCCTTATCGACGATTTGGCATCAACGCAATCCCCTCCTGGCGGCCTAGTCAGCCTGTTTGGCAATAGCGCTAGCTGCGGTGACACCCTGTAAAAAAGTTAGTAGGGACAGCGCGGCCCGGGGCCGCGCTGTCTCCTAGCTCCATTGAGAATCCCCTCCCTTTCCGCGATAATATCATCCCCTTAATCTCTGTCGGGACGCCAGTAGTCTCCAAACACTCCGAATAATCGAGTTAGCTGAAAGCATGAAAGAGACAGTATCCGATCTGCTCCAGTCTGCACTGGAAGCACTCCAATCTGATGGCACCTTGCCTGCGGACCAGTCCTTTACCCCAAATGTGGACAATACCAAAGACAAGTCCCACGGTGATTACGCCTGTAATATTGCGCTGGTGGCTGCCAAGGCGGCAAAACAAGCGCCTCGCAAGCTTGCAGAGGCCCTCGTTGCGGCATTACCAAAGAGCGCGGCTATTGATAAAGTAGAAATTGCAGGGCCGGGTTTCATCAATTTTTTCATGAGTACAGCCAGTGCTTTTGAGGTGGTGAACGCTATCCTGGAACAGGCCGGGCAGTTTGGTCGCAATAACTCGGGCAAAGCTGAAAAAGTGCAGGTTGAGTTCGTGTCTGCCAACCCAACCGGGCCGCTGCATGTGGGTCACGGCCGTGGCGCGGCGATTGGCGACTGCCTCTGCCGCTTGCTTTCAGCCAATGGGTATGACGTTACGCGGGAATTCTATTACAACGACGCAGGCGCGCAGATCAACAAACTTGCGTTGTCGGTTCAGGCACGCGTTAAAGGCCTAACACCAGATGATGAGAGCTGGCCGGACGATGGCTATCGCGGTGCCTACATTGCCGACGTTGCCAATGCGTATCTCTCTGGCGAGACAGTGATTGCGGATGATCGCGAAGTGACCGGCAAAGCTGATCCGGATGATCAGGCGGCCATTCAGCAGTTTGCCATCGCCTATCTCCGGCGGGAGCAGGACCTGGACCTCAAAGCATTCGGCGTCGAATTCGATGTGTATTTCCTGGAATCCTCTCTCTACGAGGACGGCAAG
>Ga0307972_1001877_pt1:0-10000 | contig 11023 bp, 10 predicted proteins | sample OrgLakmetagen780_FD_201848 | JGI IMG/M metagenome (GOLD analysis project Ga0307972, IMG submission 201848) | Saline water microbial communities from Organic Lake, Antarctica - #780 | ecosystem: Environmental > Aquatic > Non-marine Saline and Alkaline > Saline | place: Antarctica: Organic...
CTGTGGCTTTGTATCCTGCGTATTGATGGAGAGTAACACTATAACTTAGATTCTGAGAGGGGGCTTCAATTATGCAAATACCTGGCGGTTATGGTCCTCAAAAATGAGGAAGGTTGTTTGGGATCACATGAAGAAAGTACCTACTTTTGTACCAAACCAACGGAAAGGGAGAGGCGATCAGCGTTGCTGAAGCGAGAATCAGTGATTTATTGTATGTCTTCTTATAAAGAATCAAAAGTAAGGCTGCTGAGGGCGCCAACACACCCACAGTGTAACAACTGAAGAAACAATGCCTATGTTAAAATGAGAATCATTTACCTCAAGTCATCCTGGCGCCAGGATGATCAAAAGGTGATTGGCCCACTTTATAACACACCAGTACCTATTACATGCCTTCTATGATGCACTGCTGCTGCTCACAGTCAGCAGCACAAAGACTCATCTGCATCATTACTTCCTCCCTCTTCTTGAAATGCGTGCCTTACAACATTTTCAGCATGTCGACATTGTATCTCGCAGAAATCTGTCGTACATAAATCCAACTTAAATCTCAAGTCACAAGCATTTCACTGTCCCCACCTTTGTATCCCATTAATGTGTACACTAGTTCTCAAGTCACAAGCGCGTTCTGATCGCGTTCCTTGGGTGCCACTGCCTGAGTCTTGGTTAGTTAGTGCATTACTAACAGTGACTCACTGTACCCCAAAGTGTGCACTGCGTGCTTCCCTTGCGGCCTGCAGTCGTTGGCGCTGCACGGCCTGATCTGGTTCATCTACGCCATGATGGAGAAGCGGGACAGGGCGTGTTACAGCGACGCAGTGGCTCGTGAACAGCAAGAGAGAGTGGAGGTGAGGAATAAAGAGGATAAGGTAAGGTAAGGTTACATCACTGTATATGCCTCAGAGGGCATCTCAGCGGAAGTTTGGCAAAAGTCTGAAACCACACCTGGCAAAAGAGGATAAGAGCTTGTGTGATCAAAATAAGGGTGAGCAGGGGTGGTGGCAGTTTTTGTAAAGGGCACGGCATTGCAAGCAAAGTTACCAGCACACTGGTAGGGACTGTTCTGGAAGTGGGCCCGTGTAAACTTGCTTACTATGAGTACCACTTTGCCATCTTCAGGCACTGCCCGCTACCTGAGCATTTCCGGCAGGAGCACACGTGCAGTCTTGCGTTTGCTCATTCGCTGCTTGTCACCCACACATGCAGTCTTGCGTTTGCTCATTCGCTGCTTGTCACCCACACATGCAGGAACAGGCAGCAAGCAGGACAGAAGGGAAAGGGAGTGAGGATAAAAGTGAGAAGGGGGGGTCAGTGGAGGAGTTCGATGGACAGCCCAGGGCGTTTGATCGCCTCAGGTGAGGGCTTTGCTCATTGTGAAAGTAGGACCAGCGCCTTTTGTTACATGTACACAGAAACGCAGTGCATGGGCACATGCACAAGGGCAAGCCCACGTGCACAAAATGTAAGTGTGCAATTCCATTCGCACACGGGCCATATATTTCCATTCCGCGCATGTGTGCACCCACTCGTACAAGCGCAAGTGTGCAGGGGCACATCTGCAACCCCCTTGTACAGACTCACGCATGAATGCACAAACACACACATACACACACATGCGCGCGCATACACACACACACAGACACACACACACACACAAACACATACACACATACACACACACACAAATTTACACACACACACAGGAGCGGCCCCTCAAACCAAATGTCAGCCTCTGCTGACGCCGCCCTTGCATCTCTGGAGCCCCCACCTCATCAATACGCATGGCACACCACCCACCCTGGGCCTCAAACCCAGTTTGGGCGCACCTCATTCCCATCGCGCCTAGCCCCTTCTCCTCCTCCTCCTCCTCCTACTACTACCCTTGTACCCCTCCCACTGCTCGTACCTGTTCCAGTGCCTGTCCCTGTGTTCTTCCCCATCGCTGTCCCTTTTCCCGTGCCCATACCCATCCCCGCGCCCACCATGCAAGCAACTGGCGGTCCACCCACCACTACACAGCAAGCTGTCGGCCAGCACAGCACAGCACAGCGCAGCCTGCTCGGCACTAGGTCATCCACCCAACCCTCTGAGCAAATTCACTCCTTCACCCTGCAAAGCATACGCAGCGCCAGGTGGGTGTATGGTCATTTAAACGGGGACGAGCGAAAAGTTCGTGATAATGTGTATTGAGGGTGGGAAGGAAAGAGAGGGCTCCATGTTTGTGCAAGCACATTTGGAAGCAAACTAAATCCGTCCATCAAACTGTGCAAGACCCTGTGCACCGCTACTTGCAATACAACACACAAAAAGCGCCGACCTGTCCTCTTTCTTTCACATACAGCATCGAGCGCCGTCCGTCCCTTTCAGCAGGAGCTGCCAGCCAGCACGCCGCCACCATACGCCCTTCCTCAAGCCTGACCACTTCCACACTGAGCAGCACCATACCATCCAGCAGCACCGCCAGTCACCCCCACAGTCCCCCCTTGCACCCTGCAAGCTACTCGCCCATCACCCCGTTCTTTCCTCAGGGCACCACGCAGCTCCTGCCTGAAGAGGATGCCCGTGGTGAGGTTCACATACACGCACATGCGCATACACACAAACACGTGCACACACTCCCACGCACACACACATCAATACATACATGCCCGTGGTGCAAGCACAAAACGCTCCTCGCCTGAGCGAGTTGCACGCTCACACATGCACACACGCATACACACACACACACACACACACACACACACACACACACACACACACACACACACACGCACAGATATACACACACATATACGGCCACACACCTGTAGGCAGCAGAGAGTCGGCACCATCTGCACCGCTGCCTGCCCTGGACTACAGTCCAAGAGCCGGCACATTGCAACGGCACAGCATCGGAGAAGTGGGGAGCAGCAGCTTCAGCTACACCCCGCGGTTCCGCCAACACCAGGTGAGGGGGTATTTAGGTTGCGTCCTCCTTTGATCTCCCTGACCAAAACGACCCCCTGAACTTATTCATTGCATTGCTTGTACTACAACCTAGCTGCTCTCGCTACTTCTACAGCTCCACAAGAGGATTGCCTGTATATGTGTGTGAGACTCTGCTAGCACTCTCCTTGCCTCCCTCCATTTGACTGTAACTCCAAAGTGCAAATTCTTGGCACACTGGCCTTAGTTTCCGGTTTCAACCCACTCTGGTCACCTGCAGTTTCAAATCAAGGTGTCGGGTCCCCTCACCCTCGCTGCTCTGCCTGACACAGCCCTCAATGACTTGGCATCCCTTGTGAATACACGGTGAGCAGAAGAAGCACGCACAGCACGTTGTACGCACACACGCGCACACACAGTGCATTGTGTACGCAAAGGCCCTCTAAAACTGCAGCGGCCTGCAGCGCCTTGCTACTCCTCACAAAAAGATTCACTAGTAATCGCCAGTAGTAGGGGCACACACGCTTTGCAAAATAGATGGTGATGAAGCACTGGGTGTGTGATATTCCTTGTCACGAGATAGACCCTTTCTGCTGACCTGTTGGCTGGCCTGTTTTCCGTAAGAGACCAATTTGCTGACCTGTTATGTGGCACACACACACACGGGCTGACCAACAAACAAAACCAGGTGCATGTCAAGTGTGGAGGTGGCCGTGCATTGTGTTTGGAGAGTCACCTGCCAAACTATGTTTGTACAATGCGTGTGTGCATGTGTGATTCTGCCAACCTCAATGGCATGCACGCTTATTGCGTCAGACCCAAACCTGGCTTTGTTTGTGCACGCAAGGTATGCAGCAGGGTATGCACGCACAAGAAAGCTTCAGAACTCCACAATCTGCCCTTGATGGTTTTGCAACTGATGTGGATGCGCGGAAAAGCTGATTTGACAGAGAATTGCACAAACTAGCTGGCCGTAAGCATATCACTACATGTGCCCATATCACCACTGTGTGCCCCAATTGCAGGTCTCCTGAAACCATGGTCACCAACTCTTCCGTACGATCTGGCTGCATCATCGTGTCCCTAGATCTACGCGCCATCACCAGATCACAGCCAGATCCTGAAAGGCCAGGCAGCGCAGATTTGCAAGGCCTCCACCAGGGAGCGTCTGCCAGAAGCTCAAGCCCCTCAGAGCTTGCTGAAAACATTAAAGGGCTGGAGGCCTCCGTGTTTGCTGCAGCTGCAGCGGCCCATCACCCTGCTGACATTGACCAAGCTGTCGCGGGTGCTGTGCAGGCCTGGGTCAGGAGAATGTTGTCCATTGCGCAGCTGCCTCCGGCTACAGCGGTGTCCGTGCAGGTTTGTGCTTTTGTGTGCATACAGTGAACTGGTACCTGGATTATTTGATTTGTGCTTTTGTGTGTATACAGTGAACTGGTACCTGGCTTATTTGATTGCAGGTTTGTGCTTTTGTGTGCATACAGTGAACTGGTACCTGGATTATTTGAGTGCAGGTTTGTGCTTTTGTGTGCATACAGTGAACTGGTACCTGGCTTATTTGAGTGCAGGTTTGTGCTTTTGTGTGCATACAGTGAACTGGTACCTGGATTATTTGAGTGCAGGTTTGTGCTTTTGTGTGCATACAGTGAACTGGTACCTGGCTTATTTACTTATTTGAGTGCCGTGCAGTCCTGCGTCAGGAGCATGTCGTAATGTGCGCAGCTCCTTTAACTACAGTACTGTCCGTTAGGTTTGTGCACATGGTTGGTTACTAAATGTTTTACATGCAGTCATTGATAAGGGTATTTGAAGCAAAGACGAAAAGAGGGTAGCTTGGGCATCTTGGTGTTGTAGCTAGCAAATACCGTCAGAAAATTCTGTGTATTGTAGGTGTTGTGTGGTAGGTGTACCTCGTCAATGATTCATGTCCATGCAACTGAGTGATTGCAGGTATCTCTTATTTTATGCAGAGGCTTGTAAATGGAGAAGTGTGCAAACAGAGGCAATCACTGTTGTTCCTGCAGTTCGGCGCTGAGGGTGACAAGATGGTGCTGGATATTGAGGCTGACACTTGGAGCGTCCTCAAAAACCACAACTCCATACAAAGTGCTCCAGGCACTTTGTTCTCAAGCAGCTCCATTGCCCCCACCTCTCCCGTCACGCTGCTGCCCAAGCTCGACCCTGGAAGCATTCTGCAAGATCAGCAGCAGCAGCAGCAGCAGCAGCAGCAGCAAGGAACACAGCAGCAGCAAGCAGCACACGATGACCAGCAACAGCAGCAGCAGCAGCAGCAGCAGCAGCAAGGAACACAGCAGCAGCAAGCAGCACACGATGACCAGCAACAGCAGCAGCAGCAGCAGCAAGGAACACAGCAGCAGCAAGCAGCACACGATGACCAGCAACAGCAGCATCAGCCACATGACACACAGCGTCAGGCTCCTCATCAATTGCAACATCAGGCCTCTTTGCCACCGAACCTCGATACAGAGAGTCCACACTTTAACTCGACTCCCCTTGCCTTGCCCCACACACCTGTGACTGTGCTTGCCAAAGTGTCCTTGCCTGCTTTGTACGGCCCTGTCGGCTGGTCAGGTGATCTTATGGTTGGAGAGGATGCAGCAGCTATAGCACCGTTCAGCTTGCCGTACGTGGGCGTAATTAGTGGAGATGAAGCATTTGCGAAGCAGGGTGGTGGTGGTGATAGAGGCAGAGTTGGGAGGGATGGGAGAGGGGTGGAAAGAGGTGAGGGCTCACCAAGGGTGGAAGCTGATACAACTCATAGTCCAGGCAAGAGCACAGAAGCAGTGCAACAAACAGCTACAGATGAGAGCACAGAAGCAGCGCAACAAACAGCTACAGATGAGAGCACAGAAGCAGCGCAACAAACAGCTACAGATGAGAGCACAGAAGCAGCGCAACAAACAGCTACAGATGAGAGCACAGAAGCAGCGCAACAAACAGCTACAGATGAGAGCACAGCAGCGGCGCAGCACACAGTTTTAGGGGATGGGAGACCTCAAGAGGGCAGCGTGGGCTCAAAGGGGATTGATCAGGGGAAGGCTTTGCGAGTGATGGTATCCGTAGATGGGCATGGGTATGTTCCCACTGCCGTGCACTTGGATGCTCAGGCCTTGAAGCAAATGGAGGCAGTGGCTCAGGTACCAGGTGCTCCTGGCTTGGAGGTCCTGTGTGAGGTACGAGCGTGGTTCTGACCTCCAGATGTGTAGTGCAGACGTGCTGTGCAGACGTGTTGTGCAGATGTGTCGTGCAGACGTGTTGTGCAGACGTGTTGTGCAGACGTGTTGGTTGTGCAGACGTGTAATGCAGACGTGTTGTGCAGACGTGTCGTGCAGACGTGTCGTGCAGACGTGTCGTGCAGGCGTGTTGAGCAGATGTGTTGTGCAGATGCGTAGAGCAGATGCGTAGTGCAGACGTGTTGTGCAGACGTGTTGTGCAGACGTGTTGTGCAGACGTGTTGTGCAGCACGTTGGTTGTGCAGATGCGTAGAGCAGATGCGTAGTGCAGACGTGTTGTGCAGACGTGCTGTGCAGACGTGTTGTGCAGACGCGTTGGTTGTGCAGACGTGTAATGCAGACGTGTTGTGCAGACGTGTTGGTTGTGCAGACGTGTAATGCAGACGTGTTGTGCAGACGTGTCGTGCAGACGTGTCGTGCAGACGTGTCGTGCAGACGTGTCGTGCAGACGTGTTGTGCAGACGTGTCGTGCAGACGTGTCGTGCAGACGTATTGTGCAGATGTGAAGTGCAGACGTGTTGTGCAGACGTGTTGTGCAGACGTGTTGTGCAGGCAGATGTGAAGTGCAGGCGTATTGTGCAGGCAGATGTGAAGTGCAGACGTGTCGTGCAGACGTGTTGTGCAAAGTGCATGCTCACGTAAAGATGGTATACTGACTTGCACGTGCACTTTCGACATGCACACGCGTGCAAGCAGGCACACAAGTATGCCACACTCTTTGTGTAACCGCACAAGTAACTGCAGCACTTCGTCAAGATCATCGAAGCGTGATTTCATTTCAGCACTTTGTCTCACACTGTCACAGGTCACCCTTTTCCTCCCCACTCCCCTGGTGGCACGCAACCGCCCCTTCGCTGCTCACCTAGAGCTGTGGCACGACCCCTCGCACACACGCCTGGATGAAACTCCTTTACTGCTCCTCCCAGACGAGCTGCTTGACGTAGCAGCAAATTTGGACAGCCTGGCTGGGAATGGCAGACCCTATGACTCTGAGCCACTGCCTACGAGGGGAAATGCGGATTTTGTGGCAGATCTCACGTTTTGGCTGCACCATTTCTGCAGACCGGGTCATAGGAAGGGGATACACCAGGGAGCAGGCGAGGGAGCAGCAGCAAGTTCTTTCCTTCAACAGGAGGCCTCTCTCGGTCAAGAAGTCCTTTCCTGGGACTTGGGCTGGCTGCTGATGCGCCAGTCAGTGTTGTGGGGCCTGCCTGCGCTGACCACTCTGCTGATAGACAGCCTGATGGCGCTGCCTAAGGTGGGAGACCATCACTCTTTATTTTGGCTGCTGTGCTCGCTGATTATCATTGCCTGCGTTCTGCCTGCTTTGACACCTTGCTGTTGGACAGTCTCAGTCTTTTGAGTTGTCTGAGGCAGGAAGTCTGAACTCTAAAACCGCTCTGCTTCTTAATGACCCACACCTGTGCCCTGCCTGCGTTGGCAATTCCTAGCTCCACGTGCGCTTCCTAGATCCACTCTCAAACCAACACAAAAACACGGAAACAGCTGCTCTGCTTCTTTATGACCGACACCTGTGCCTTGCCTGCGTTGGCAATTCCTAGCTCCACGTGCGCTTCCTAGCTCCACTCTCAAACCAACACAAAAACACGGAAACAGCTGCTCTGCTTCTTAATGACCGACACCTGTGCCTTGCCTGCGTTAGCAATTCCTAGCTCCACGTGCGCTTCCTAGCTCCACTCTTGAATCATCTGAACCCAAAAACACAACATCCTTCCGCAGGCCTGTCTACCGGGGGCTTTTGGCTTACTAGCTCATGCTCCTTCAGTTTCTCATGATTGGAATCCAAAGCCAGCCTCCACTGTGCAGCTCCCAGACGCGACAGTAGCGACAGAAAGATCAGCTATTGATGTGAAAGGGGGAGGGGGAGGGGGAGAGGGAGAGGGAGGGAGAGGAGGAGGAGGAGGAGGAGAAGGAGGAGGCCACACAGCAGGATTGGCAGAAGCAGGGGGAGGACAGGAAGGGGCTTCTAATGGGGTAGCCACAACAACGACGGCAGGGGTATCAGATGCTACCAAAGCTGGGGGTGCAAAAGATATAGCAGCAGGGATTCCAGGTGCAACAATAGTGAGGGGGGCCGCACCAGGGGAGGCCTGCTCCGATGAGGGTCTAGGGGGCCTACTGCATTTAGCTTTGCTCAGCCCTAACAGCAGCACAATGCTGCACACACTGCTGGAGTGTGGCAAACGGCACGGGGGCCCAGACTTTACGTGGAGATGGAACGAGCAGAGGTTAGTGCTTAAGACTCATACATTCTTGTACCAAAAAAAGGTTTGAGTGGGTGTGAAGGTGATGCTTAAGACTCGTGGTGCTTAAGACTCGTGATGCTTAAAACTCGTGGGTGTAAAGGTGTGAAGGTGATGCTTAAGACTCGTGAGTGTAAAGGTGTAAAGGTGATGCTTAAGACTTGTGATGCTTAATGCTCATGATGTCACTTTTGTGCCCAAGGAGAAGACCAAGCAGGTGTGAAGGTGTGGGTGTGGTGTGGTGCAGGTGTAACTGCTTATGAGTGTAGGAGTGTATGAGTGTGGTTGTGGTACTGGTGGGTGAAGAAATGTTTAGCTTGGTTGGTTAGGAAAGGTGGGGTTTGAATGGACAGCATGTTTTAGTGAAGGTGCTTCAACTCTTTCCTATTGGGATGCCATGGAGCGGAATAGGCGCAGAAATCAATGGTGCACAACAGTGACAGACAGCGACAGACAGCAGCAGATAGTGACAGACAGCGACAGACAGCAGCAGATAGTGACAGACAGTGACAGACAGTGACAGACACAGTGAAAAGACAGCGACAGACACCTGAGGACTTTAAGCAGTGACAGACAGTGACATCTAGAGGCTTAAAAAGCGACAGCGGCATTGGGCATCTGAGAATTGTTAAGTAGCATCTTTTGTTTGAAGTGACAGTGGCATTGAGCATAATCTAATCAATATTGTTTGCAGTGACGTTGAGGTTAGGTATCAGAGGACTCTTAACAGGGACGGTGGCATTGAGCATCTGAAAGAGTACAGTGACATCAACTGTGACGACAACATTGAGCATCTAAGAATTTTGCACTACGGATTTTGTAGCAGTGGCCTTGAGCATATGATGCCAATCAACCTGCCAGGCAATTGCTAATAGGAGGGGGGAGTGAGAGGCGGAAAGGAAAGGAAAGGAAAGGGTTATGTAATACATGAGTACAACTGTGACAACATGTGTTTGACAACATGCGTAATGAGTACATACAACATGCGTGATGAGTACATACAACATGCGTGTTGAGTACATACTGTGACAACATGCGTGTGATAGCATGCACCCGTAATGTAAGATCTTGCATCTCAGATCTTGACACACGAGACATGAAGCTTTGCAATTGCGTCTCGTGGAAGTGCTCAGCAATACCTTTTCATTGGTCTTTCAGGACAGGTGCAAGGAAACAGGTGTTTAAAGGGTAGCCGGTCCTTGAGCCTGAGCCTGCAGCTATCACGTCATTAATAGCCCAGGACTACCTCGAGAGTCTAATATAGTCTGGAGAGTCTGTTATGTCTGTTGAGTGATCTGAGGGAAAGGAGAGGTTCTGTAACAACAAGCTCTGCTTCTTTGTGCACAGATCTGACACCAAATTGCAACAGAGTCGAACGTACTTGGCGTGGGCGATGATCTCGTTCCACATTATTGTATAGACGGAAGCTGTCTTGATACCGGTTACTATGGAACTTCTGCCCCAAACATTACGCCTTTCCTTGGCTGCGTAGGAAGTGGTTTTGCTGGTCAGGGTTAGGTTCAGGGTATAATAGCTTGTCTTCTGATCTTCATGCGT
>Ga0307972_1001911_pt1 | contig 10932 bp, 9 predicted proteins | sample OrgLakmetagen780_FD_201848 | JGI IMG/M metagenome (GOLD analysis project Ga0307972, IMG submission 201848) | Saline water microbial communities from Organic Lake, Antarctica - #780 | ecosystem: Environmental > Aquatic > Non-marine Saline and Alkaline > Saline | place: Antarctica: Organic Lake...
GTAAGCGTGTGTGAGTGTGTATGTGTGTGTGTGTGTGCTTGTGCGTGTATTTGCGCACGCGTGCAAGGGCCCAAGGGCGTGTGCTAGAGTATACGCATATGCATATCTAGGATTGGCCCAAACCGTATAAGTATATATACGTATGTATAAATAAATTTTCTCCGTACCCGTATTCGTATACACTGTAAGTGAATTTTAGCCGGCGTATATATACACCGTATAATACGTATATATACGATTTTTCCGTATAAATGCGTATATATACGGTCTGAATGAGTGGTCGAAAAGTGACCTTCCACTGGCCTTCGAGATTACAAAAATCCAAAGCCCTGCATCCGGGCTATATAACAGTTGTTTTTGTGGTAATTCCGTATCCCTCGTGGAAGTGAATCCGTGATGGTCCAACTTGCCATCAGCCAAAGTCTCGGGCTGTAGGCCATCCTTGTAACCCCTTGTAACCCCTTGATGGTCCAACAGCAGCCAGTGGTTCGACAGCAAGGGGTCCAGAAGCAGCAGCACCAGGAGCACCAGAGTTTGAGTATTAGCAGTGCATGCAAGCCAACCCCACTGAAGGTTTCCAGGGCGGAGATGATGCAGGATCAGAAACGACACACGCACACTCTTCACGCATATGTGCATGCACCCACCCCCGCATGCGCGCGCATCTGCATTCACGCACCCCTGCACGCGCACACATACATGCACGCAAACCTGTGTGCACAGATGCACACACAAAAACACACGTACGTGTGAAAAGGTGCATGCACGCACATTTACACATGTACGCGCACGCACACATACACGCATGCATGTACGAACCTTGGCACGCACGCAAATGTATACGCACATGCACGCACCCACGCATACATACAACCATAAGCAAGCACGCGCACACGCATATTCGCACACACGTAAGCAAGCATACACACATGTAAGCATGCACACACACGCACACGTAAGCATGCGCACGAACACGTGTGCATGCACGCGCGCATGCATACAACCATAAGCAAGTACATGCACACGCATATTTGTGCACACGTAAGCATGCACACGCACACAGACACGGAAGCATGCACACGCACACGCACACGTAAGCATGCGCACGCACATGCAAGCATGCGAACGCACATGTGTGCATGCGCGCGCGCAAATGCACACACACATGCACGCACACGCACAAGTACACGCGAGCATGCACGAATCCCAGCACGCGTGCAAATACAGACGCACGCACAACAACATGCATGCATACCCATTTTCACACACACACACACGCACACACACACACACGCACGCACACACAACAACACGCATGCATGCGTGTGCCTCTTTTCACACACACACACAAACACACACACACACACACGCACGCACGCACAACAACACGCATGCGTGCATGTACCTCTTTTCACACACACACACACACACACGCACACACACACACGTGTGCATACACAAACAGGGTAATTTGATGGGGCGGGGGAAGAGGAGGGGTGTTGTGACAGTGACCGTGTATGCCTGTGTGTTTTGGCCTCTTTGGGCAAGCATAGCTTCCCAACCTTTGATTTTTTGGCACAACTAAATTGGATACGTTTATACAGCTCTTGAAGAGCTACAAATTGACCCCCCTAAAATAAAATTCTGAGATGGTCAAAATTTCAAAATTTACGGAATATATACATTTTATACGGAATATACGTATATATACGGTTTATACGGCGTATATATACGTAGACGGAAATTCCATATACGGCTTGGGCCAACCCTATGCATATCCCTTAAGATTTTCCCGTGCATCAGCCAAGTGTCTAAATTCACTGTAAATTTCTGTCATGAAATGACGAACAAATGCTGCAAAACGAAATGATGGAGTGACAGCTGCGTATAATGCCCGTGCTTGGTATCCTACTCAACGTCCAAATATGTAAAAGTTCACAATGAACGTGAGCGGTACCATGGGAGAAGACGAGCCTGCAACGACTACAGCTTTTCTGTCCTTGTCTTGGTGGTCTGCGTCCAAGTTCCAAGGCTCCCACACATAGCAGGCACGCATTTGTGGACATCCACTAGGGGTAACAGTGCTGAGGAGCCGAACCTCCTAACATCAATACAATAGGACATGGGGAAGTGCCTTTGCTCATGCTTCCTGGCACGGAATGACATTTTCCAGTTTTAAAGTCTGCAATTTGAGGTTCTGTGTATTTTTGGCTTGATTCTGGACCTCCAGGCTGGTCTTCACCCCTACCTCTCTGACTTCCAAAGGAAAACTGCGTAGGCAAAGAAAAGTCCTGCACTAATTAAGGGAAAGAGCCACTCAAGTGCCAAATATCTAGGGTTGGCCAGAACCGCTTAAGCTTAAACACGCCGTATACATACGGTGCATATATGTACGGCCATATACATATTTTTCGCTGTATCCGTATCCGTATGACCGTTTATGAGTTGTAGCCGGGCATAGGTACAAGGTCCAATTGAGTAGCCAAAAGCGACCTTCCACTGGCCTTCGACACAACAAACTACCAAAGTCCCTGTTTTCGGGCAATTTTTAACAATTTTTGTTCGAGTTAATGCGTGTCCCTCATGGAGGGTATCCCTCACATAGTTCAACAGCAGCCAATTCATCTTGCCCTACAGAAGCACAAGAGTATGAGCAGGGTTGCCCTTAGGGCATGCAAATTAACCCCACTGAAGCTTTCCATGGCAAAGATGATGCAGGAACAGAAATGGCACAAGCAAACTCTCACTTCGCACATGTGCATGCACGCACCCCCGCACACGCGCACGTACGCACACATACCTGTGTGACAGATGCACTTGCAGACACACAAAGGTACATGCATGTGCACATGTGCATGTACGAGCCTCAGCCCGCACGCTATTGCATACGCACATGCATGCATCCACACATGCAATACAGCCATAAGCAAGCACGCACACACACGCATGTACACGCACACGTGTGCATGCACGGACCCCAGCACGTGCGCAAATGCACACGCACATGCACTCACTACACGCATGCACGCACGACAAACATAATTGGGTTGGCCAGAACTGTACATTATCACTGCATATGCCTGGACACTTGGTGATTTCCCAGCCAAAATTATCGTACATACACTGTATACATTGCTTGGCCAACCCTACATGTATCGGGAAACCCTAATAGTTTTCGAATTCCAGTTCAAAATGTTGTGACCTCAGCAAATGAAGCAGAGCACGTTGTGGTGGCTTGAGCATGCACTGCTATTTTGCTCCATTTTAACCTCCATTTTCCGTTTGATGTTCCCCTCTTCAAAATTGTGCAGAAGCCCAAGCTGAAGATTATTCTCAAGAAGACTGCGGAATTTGACAAAATAATGGCCGAACAGGCGAAGGAGAAAGAGTCTAAGCAGGAGGCACGCGCCGCAGCTCAGCAAGGAGCTCCGCAGTGATCACAGAATCGCGGATGTTGCCGATTGGGATTTCAGGCGTGCCAATTCCTAGTTAGCGCAACGATTTGGTCAGAGCGAGAGAACGTTGTACTCGTTACATCTCGGATTCAATTTCTGAAAACGCTGCGCAGACGGAAATCAATAAGGCCCTTGCAGGATTAGTGGGACCGATCTGGTTGTTGCGAGGCAAAACTGAACTTCCGCTATTACGAGAGTGTGAGAGAAATAAAACATCTGAAATTTCGAACCAGCTGCGCCAAATCGTTCGCTTCCGCGCTCGACACAATTTTTTGATTATACTCATGTGCAGCGGTGCAAGCTCGCGCGAACGCCAGTTCAGGAGTGGGAAAAATAAAATAAAAACATTTCTATTCAAATTTGCGCTCTGTTTCCAACTGGGACCTGTCGCCGAAAACAGAACAGTTGGTAGTGGGCGTCAAAAAGTGCGCTCGAGTCAGAGGAAACACATGCGTTCTGCAGCTCTTAGCAATGGGCTTCACAGGAGGGCAAGGGTGAGCACTTGTGGACCTGTCTTCCTAACAGCTCATCATCTGTATGGGTATTTTGCTCTGACATACTTACTGCTCCCATGGCTTCAAGTCAGTGAAATTAGGGAGCCTAATGACCTCCCTTGGCGCTTCAACTCAAGCTACGTACCCCCCCCAAATGCACACGCGATTCACAAGCACAGATGCCAATGCTCTGTTGGTGGGTGACGTACAGCTGTGAAGCCTGCATCAGAACAACTTGCGTGCCTGTGCTGCGTTAACCTGTCCAACGTCTGCTGCAAAAGGAGAGCGTCAAGAAAAGGCACTGTCTGTTGCAGGCACACGAGATAGTAAAAGGACCAATTGCAGCTTTCACTCAAGGGCAGGCTCCTCCAACGGCCGTTCTCTGCCATGGAATCCTTGGTTCAAAGCGCAACATGTAAGTGGACATCGCTTCTAGATCTGCTTAGGCCACATGCGACATGCCAAGATTTGCTGGGTGCTATACAGCAGCCCCACACTTCCCTGTCCATTTATAAAGCAACTCACGTCCATCATGCAATCTTTTAAGGCAACTAACTGCTTTGGGCGCTCCCTTTGAAGTTCTTCACTTGGTTTCGTCCTTCTCTGCTGTGAATGGATATTTTGGGCCTCTTATTTAGCACTTCCTCTTTTTTATCCAAAATGCCAAGAGTTGTACTTGAGTTGCTTAAATTTCCATCAGCAAAAATACTGTTGTACCGTACAGAGAACTAATCATTCCAAAAAATATTCCGTTTTGCAATTCTGCACCCAATCCGCACCCCTTTCAACAATTATTATTATCCTATCCGCACAATTCCGCAGGGCCAAACAACCCCATCAAGATGTGGCCCCAAACTTACCATTGCTTCATTACATGCCTACAAGTTTACTTTTGCAAAAGATATTGACCACAGGGTGGGCTGTTGCCGCCCTCTGCATGTAAACATGAGCCTGGCAAGTTAGTACCCAAGCAAGAGTTGTCAAACTGCTCAAAAAACTGACTGCACTCAGTTGCATGTCAAAGCTCATTCCAAGTTCTCGTTCCAACTCTGTGTTTGCGCGCAACTCGCACAACGTGTGCTCGCATTCCAATCATTTAACAATCTAGTCCATGCGCATGCCCTCTCCTTTCTCATCCCCACTGCCCTCCCCCTCGCTCTCTTCCTCGCTGCCCTCCCCATCTTCCTCGCTCGCACTGCTCTCCCCCTCATCCTCGCTGTCATCCTCAGAAAAAATAACTAATTCGCTCAAAAATAATTAATCTCACTCATCCGCACCCAATCCGCAGCCCCAGAAATATTTATATAAATTCCGGCTCGCAGTTAGCCGCACCCCTCAAAAACATTATTTTTGCGGTGTGATATATTCTGTACCGTACTTCCCATAATTGGGAATTTTTGTGTTGTGTCCGGCAACCTTTGGGTGCCCCCGTGAACAACTTGCCCCCCTGCCAGCCAAACAGTCTCACTTGACTTTGCGCAAGCATATCTCTGCACCCACTCCACCATTCCGTGACCTGAGACATGCATTGGATAGCTAATTTTTTGTTCTTTCAGCAGATGCTTGAAGGTTTGGGTTTGGGAGAAGGTGCAGAGGATGGAGAGCCGTTTCACAACCTGTGCCAATCCACGACCTGTCAGTCCCCAAAAATCAAGCATACTGACCAGCATATTTGTGGGAGTTTGGGGACGGGAGCAGCTGTGGTCGCGAGTGCAACACAGAAGTTGTGCTGCGACGCTCAGGGAAAACCACACCGCTTTTTACTCAGGCCATCGATTGGCCCCATTCAAATTTAAGTTGATGCGTATATTATATTAATAAATTGGCAGCAACGATGAGAGCAAAAAACGGGATTAAACTCGAAGCAGGTATGGAGCAGCAGATATTTGTCTTTTCCCCCTTTGTCCCTTGTGTGAGTGCCTTCCACTTGCCGACATTCCCAGTGACCCTGCCCAATAATTGGCATTGCAACATTGTTAACATTTATAATGCTTATATCCTGAAGCAGAGGTCAATCGGGGTAACCTGAGAAATGCACCTTTTCCCTGCCAAAGTGGGTGCAAAATACGCAGCAGGCCCCACAGAACCCCCCAGAATGCCAAATTTCCAGCAAATGCCAATGATTTAGATATAACATCAAGTACATAGCATTCAGATGAGGTATAGGGGGCTTTGAATTGGGTGGAGAGGTAAGTGAGACTGGTTGGGTGGGTTGTTCACGGGGGCGATCTTTGGACTGTTGGGTATTCTACAACTTTCATGGAAGAAACGTGCGCAGTTGAACTTGTCACCTAGGCAAGCGCAGTGTCGTAGCTGGAATGTTCCTAAAGATGTTATCTTTCACTTTTACGGTGTGTCTGAACTTTTTGGTTTCGATTTAGTTTTTTGTTAGTTGCAAAAATTTTCGGAACTGGAAATGTTTCTGGTAATGTTTCTGAATCTGTTCCGAAATATTCCCCACTGTGGTAGCTGACATTTGACCGGTGACAGACCGTCAAATCACGGGCAGGGGGGGCTCTCTTTCGTCCAGGTTCCTGGACTGTTGCTCTGGACTGTATTTTGACTCTCCCTCCTACATGCATGGGAATTCCTGGGAGGGGCATGCAAAGGTCAGCCAAGCAGGAGAGGGCAAGGGGAGAAGAGAGTTTTAAAATGGGGGAATTTTGGCAGGTCAATTGAGGGGAGGATTTCAGGTTGGAAAGGTGATTTTCAATTTGGAGCAATTCAGTAGTCCTATTATTTGTGACAAAACAGTTGGAATTATTCCGAACAGTTAAGTGGTAGCTGACTCACTCCAGGGAACAATTCAAACCAGTTCAGAAACACTTTATCCTTTCCGAACTCATAAATCCCTATTTGGAACAGTTCGGAACTGGTTCAAACACACCGTTAGTTACCTTCGTAAATGTATAAATTGTATCAATTTTCTCTATGGTGTATTGGGAGGATACGCATTGAGTTCCTAATTCCTTGGTTTGCTTCGATTGTGCAGGCAGTCATATGCAAGGATGCTGGTCGAGGGCTTCCCCAGCTGGCAAGTACTCCTTGTGGACCTGCGCTGCCATGGTGAGTAGCGTCAGCAGCAAGCAGTGGTCCCACGCAGGAGAGTATTTACGCTTCTTCATTTTGCAGCCGTGGTGCACAAACGTGCACGCCTTCGCGTTAGCATCACATAATGAGGGCGTTTTTGAATGCGAAAGTGTATCTGTGTATGTGTAAACTGGTGGTTGTCAGCTGTGTAAACTGGTGATTGTAAGCACTGGTCAAAGTTTTGCAGTCAGAGAGAATCGTTTTTATTCATTTTGAGGGTGAAGCAATTTAAATGCCGCATTCAAACTTGAACGCAGGTGTATTACGTCCTTGTTTTACTAAATTGAAGCCACAAATTTGGTGAGCACATCACCAAAGTTTGGCAGGCAAATGCGATTCCGCTGCTGCTCTAATAAAATAGCTGCCAAGGCATCCTCTAAAACACATCAAATTTGTGCTGAAGGGGAGCATTGAAATTCCAAGTTGTACACGCGTGGTATGTATTTTTAGGGTCTTAGCCCCAAAACATCTCTTTTCCTTGCAATATGCTCCGGAAACTGATGATTTTTGGCACGCTTCCAGCAAACAGTTCCGATAACGCATTGCCAGCTTGAAGTGTTCGGGAAACATCATGCAGTAGTCACTACCGGCCAAGACGTAGTTTTGGGTGCTGCACTGCTCATAGGAAAGCAGTGTGAACGCAGCTTTATCAAGTTTTTGTTTTATACCGCTTATCGCAGTATAAACAGCGTACCTTGCCAGCCTATTCCCGCCTGTTAAATTTCGAAATCAATCGACGCTCCCAAGCCCTGTTTCATGGATGGAACAAACAAGAAGCGGGAGGGGGCGGAGCAACGGTTCGAATTTTGAAAAAGGCTCAGAACTAACTCCCAAATTATCCTGATGACTGCGTGATGTTGTCAAATGCTTGCCACACAATGGGCAGCTTTCTCTCTTATGTCCTTACTAGCCGCACGGTTTGTGTTCCATGCCTCTGTACAAAATGCTTAGTATTCCTCTCAAAATAGGTTCATCGGCCTTCTGCTGTCTTTCTGACTTTGCATGTTAATGCTGGCTTACACTTTCTGCCTACTGCTTCTTCATGCTTGCATCAGGTGACTCAGCTGCTCTGAGCCTCCCCCCCCCACACACTGTAGAATCGTCGGCAGATGACGTGCTGCGCCTGCTACGAAGTTTGAAGATTTTCCCCCACATGCTTATTGGCCATTCATATGGTGGAAAGGTGGGCGGACGGTTTTTAGACGGTTTGGTAAGGCATCCAATGTAGCTCCCAGCCTCCCTGCTTAATTTTCCACTCTGCTGTATGTCTACTATTGATCTTCCATAGTGTGTCGTGTGTACGTTATTCCTGTTCCAAATTGTCCCTTCACTTGTGTGCCTGCCTGTGTGCGTGTATGTGTGTGTTGCACCTTTGGTTACACCCATGCCTTTGTCAGACTAAGCAGCCCATGTTCACAGCATATAGACTGCAACATTTCTTCATGTCACTCTTTTCAGGTAGTGATGAGTATGGTCAGACAATTTGGCTCTCGCTTGCCAAGACCCATAGAGCTGTGGTGAGCCTTTTGTGTAAGCAATTGCACGCTTGACCACGTCCTTTATTGTCTGGAAGTCAGATTGTCATACACAATCCATACACAATCCATACGCAACCATGCAAATGCTGAGCTACATACTCAGCACACACACAGACACACACACACACAAACACACACACACACACGCAAACACACACACTCACAAACACACATGCAACAACACACAATACGTACTTATAATTGGGGCAACCAGTCAGGAGTACCCCTTCTTAAAGTTGCCTGATGCGTTAGTGTAGAGCACGAGAGCTTAAATCCCAACTTGCTTGTGCCCAGGTGCCTTGATTGTTTGCCTGGAGACGTGCGAGCTGGAGAAGCAGGAGGCAAGGATCACCCTGCCAACCTCATCAAGGCTCTCCAGGCCCTGCCTCAGCCCCTACCTTCTCGCAATGCTGTTGTGGATTATTGTATCGCTGCTGGTGCGTTTTATGTCCCCTTAGCCTTAAAGTGTACGTTGCTGCTTCAATCACGTTCTATTATTGTGTATGCATACAATTAAATGCATTTGACATTGACAAGCTTTTACACACTCTGATAAGGCGTCCGGACGTTACTTAATTAGCAGTCAGGGGTTTAATTGAGGGCTCCCTAAATCCCATCGCTTCTATTTAGAAATGGCCAGAACCGTGTATGGGGTTTTATGTATACGTACATATATACATATAGGTATATGTTCAAGTCGTATGAACCATATATGGTGATAATTCGACCTTCTTAGAACCAATCATTAGGGGGGTCATTTTGTAGCTATTGAAGAGCTCTGATCATGTATCCATTTACGTTAACAAATAGTACAAGGTTGGGGAGCTATGCTTGTCCAAAAAGGCCAAAACCCTTAAGCATGAGACCCCTTTTCTCCCCCCACCCCATCAGATTACCCCATTTGTTTATACATGTGTGTATTGTGCAATAATGTACATGCGTGCATGCATGTAGTGCGTGCATGTGCATTTGCACGCATGCTGGGATTCGTGCATGTTTGCATGTACATGTGTGTGTGTACGTGCGTGTGTGTGTACGTGCGTGTGTGTGTGCATGCTTATGTGTATCGTGTGTGCATGTGTGTAGTGCGAGTGCATTTGCGCGCGTGCTAGGGTTCGTGCATACACATGTGTGCGCGTGCTTATGGTTGTATGCATGTGTGGGTGCGTACATTTGCGTACGCATTTGCGTGCGCACTGAGGTCTGTACATGCACGCGTAACATTTGACTAACCAAGCTCCTCACAAGTCCACTACGTGACATTCCTCCATCAAGAAAATACCGTACCTTTCCGGATCCATCCCGGTGCCTAATTTTCATAAATATTAAACGTAACCCCAGGTAACCCCGGATCTTCAAAATAAATATTTTAGCCATTTTCGCACAAATCCCGGTTGGCATTCACCCCAGGCAGTGCGTGTGCGTGTATGAGTATGCGTGCACATGCGCGTGTGTGCATGCGCATGTGTGTTGTGCTGTGTGTGTATGTGTGTGTTGCTGGGGCAGGTGCTCCAGGTGCTGGGGCGCATGTGTGTCGTGCTCCAGGTGCTGTCCAGGAGTGTCGTGCTCCAGGTGCTGAGGCGCATGTGTGTCGTGCTGCTGGGGCAGGTGCTGGGGCTGGGGCTGGGGCTGGGGCTGGGCCTTCTCTGCTCATCACTGTTCACCCACCCACAAAACTTTATTTTTGCCAATCCCGGGCAACCCCGGAGCCTCAAAATAAATATAAATGATACCCGAATCATCCCGGAGGGCAAAAAACGTTATTTACCCGGGATGATATCGGAAAGGTACGGTAATCACTTTGCATCACCCAGCAATCGTGTTTGGGGGTTGCTGCAAACTGATTCCTCTCCTAACCTATTCTTACCCGTGCTTTTGTTCTTACACTGCAATATCTTTCCTTTAAACGGATAAGACGTGGCTAGCACGTAGACATCACAGGCGGTTAGGTGGTGCTTTTCTTTCAAGATTGACAGGTCTTACCCTCTCTCTTACTGCAGGGTTTTCTTTACAGATTTCCCAATGGGCTGCTACCAACATAAAGGCCGTCCCCAGCCCCTCAGGCCAGCAAGCTGAGTGGCGGTGGAGCTTTGACTTAGACGGCATTGCTGAAATGTACAAGTGGGTTGATGAGCATTTCCTGCACATTCAATTGAGGGACTTTCGTACAGATGTCTAAACTTCAAATGTCCGCCTGCTACTTATTCCCGGTTTCATGCGTTCTTTCCCGTTTCTTACTTGTAGTTTTGATTCCTGTTAATACCGTACTGCGCTCCTAGTATTGCGAGGCAGGAGGTTTGTTTTGGAAGGCATGCCCAATTTTTGGGGTGGACCCCTCTGAGGGACCCCTCTGAG
>Ga0307972_1001919_pt1 | contig 10919 bp, 6 predicted proteins | sample OrgLakmetagen780_FD_201848 | JGI IMG/M metagenome (GOLD analysis project Ga0307972, IMG submission 201848) | Saline water microbial communities from Organic Lake, Antarctica - #780 | ecosystem: Environmental > Aquatic > Non-marine Saline and Alkaline > Saline | place: Antarctica: Organic Lake...
GCGGGCCCCCCCCCCCCCTGCCCCCCTTCCAGTGCCCCCACCCAGACAGAAAGGGTACCAATCTGCTCCTTTTTGAATTCTGCATCCATCTGAATACTCGACAAGACCTGAAACTGGATTGTTGCAGAGTTATGGGGCAAAAACTGAGGTGCGCACGCCCATGCACACATGACCTACCAGGCATCCACAACAGGCTTTCACAACCCCACATTGCTTCCATTTCTTCATATATCTACTGATTACCTCATGCTGGCACAATCCTGAAAATTTGAAGTGAAATGCTGCTTCATTGGCTTGACTCCTCCCGTGGCCTGCTTCCGAGCACGTGTGCCTCTGACTTTTGAACGTGTCCATAGACCCCCCTTTTACCCAATTTGCTCAAAAAAGGTGGCAATCGACTGGACTTGAGCTAAGAATTCCGATGATATATTTAAAATTCCGTGGAAGTGGCTCAGATAAAAACTGGAGACCCCCCGCAAAAAAACTAAAGACCCGTTTGGGGACCACCCCACCCCCCCCTCCCCGATTCGACCCATATATATACCAATCGATAGCTCTTGACGTCAGGACTCCGAATATATAATTTTTAATCGATTTGATATGTGCCGTCCAAAAGTTATGCTCCCGCAGCCTCCTGGGTTTGGGTGTAGATAATTTTAAAAGTGGCCTCCCAGTGTGAACCGCCTGGCCCTGTTCTTGAAGCTTCTGTCAGAAGGCTGGCTGCTCAGCAGAGAAACCATAAGAAGCTGAAGAGGGAGAGGTAGCTTAGGGAGCTGGCAGAGGAGGAGGCAAAGGCGAGGGCGAGGCTGTGAAGAGGCCCGTGGGGCGCCCATGCGGCTCCGAGAACAGGCCTCCTCCTCTCACAGCCTCTTCAGGCCCTTCCTCTGGGGCATCCATGGAAAGCAGCAACCAATAGCCTCAGCAGCAATAGCCTCAGCAGCAACAAACAGCAGAGGGGGGCTCTTGAATTCACAAATTAATTCCAGACAGGGCCATCGCAAAGTCCCTTCAGACTCAAAAATAAATCCCCAGACCCCTTACAACTAAAAACGGTCATGCAGTGATCGTGAACAGACGGTAGTTCCAAAACCAAAGTATAACCTCTGTCCTTTGATGCTTATTTGTCTTCTAGGCCCCTGAACCTCTAGGCCCCTGAACCTCTAAAGTCGACGCACCAAATTTTTAAACTGTACGCAAAATCAGTACTCAAAAACCCAAATTCCTATTTTACCCTGCGTAGTGAGGTCATTAGAAGGACTTTAAACTCAGATTTGTGAAGTCAATCAGAACTGTGTATACATGGAGCAATTACAATGTCTCTTCCTTGTTAAACAAGGGGGGTAATCTGGATTCAGTGTTTTCCCTTTGAGTGATCTCTTCACTGGCTTTTCCTTAGCCCTCAGGGTCCAACAACACAGAAGTATTGTCCCATAAAAGTTGGGTGACAAATGATTCTCAATTTGCATACCTTGTAATCTTCAGAGTTCACTTGTCAAGACCGATCAAACAATTTTTGGGTCCTTATTGCAGCACAACCGAAAAAAAACCGCAGTCAAGGCGACAAACAAAATAGCGCCACAGAAGGCTGAGCCGATTCTTATGTGCGGTGTTAACAGCATTTCTGCAGCGTGCTTACAGGCCAACTTCTCAATGAAGACTGTCAGCTTGGTTGCTGCAACAGGAACAAAAAGGGAGCCCCTTGCACTGACCTGTGTAACCGTTTATCCCGAATGAATCCAAGGCCCTGGTACAGCCTCAGCGCCCCCTCGTTGGTCACCTCTGCCTCCAAAGCCACCTCTTCACACCTGCCCTCGATCATAGCTTGAATGGACTTGCAAACCAGCTCAGACCCTGAAACACGAGTGGTCAGGGACGAAGGCTGGCCTTTTCAATATAAGTCACGAGCTTGATTAAACTTGCAGTCCACTGAGCAACAGACACGGCTGGAAGCTGCGGGTCTCTGAATTCCCTGACACTTGAGGGCTGGATAAGCAAGGCGAGTACCTTGCGCAGGTCTATAAATTATATTTCACTCACCCACACGCTTGCCTCTGCATTGTTTGTCCACCACTAGCATGGCCACGTATCCACGCAGGGCTTGATTTCTGTGCATGTCAAGCTTGCATATGACCACCCCTACAGGCCTTTGAAGGAGCAAGAGGACAAGAGAGAGCTTTGGTTTGACGCAGGTGCTCACTCAAGTAGCAGGCATTGCGATACCTAAGAACTAGTATATGCGCTCACAAATTCACGCTACACGCACTATTTCCGAAGTATAAAGATTTTGCTGTTCCATCTACCATCACCAAATAATAATCTGCTGAATGGCCTTAATCTTGTGCGTGCTTTCAATTACAAGAGCTGTAAGAAAAGTCAATACATAAATCTAACCCTCTTGCACGAGTAAACATTGTTATTGTAGTGAGGTCCTCCCCCCCATTCCTACATGGCAAGTAGATGCCAAGCGTGGGCAATGTAACTTCGGCATTAAGAGGATGCAGCTTCTGAACCCAAACTATACAAAGGCCACACAATGGATACATAATTAGCATTTCCCTTGACGCTATTTGAGGGAAGCGTTGCATTCTCCCAAATGGGAAAACAGAAGACAGACAAGCCTTACCTATCGCTGTCATATGCCAGAAAACACAGTTTAGGCCAACATTGCAAGAAGTAGCGGTATGTGAAGATGGAATATGGTTCACTGAGCTCATTGTCTATGAGGTGCATCACGATGGGTAGGTCCTGCTCACCCATGTACTGCATAGATTTGTGGCAATGGTGTGTATGTTTTTGTGTGTGTGCATGTGTGTGTGTGTGTGTGTGTGTGCACGCATGTATGTTTGTGTGTGTACGCATGTGTGTGTGTGTGTGTGTGTGTGTGCGTGTGTGTGTATGTGTGTGTGAGTGTGTGTATGTGTGTGTGTGTGTGTGTGTGTGTGTGTGTGTGCACTTGCGTGAGTGTGTCTGCATGCGCGTGCGCATGTGCACATGAGTGCTATTTTGGTGCCTTTTGTTTCCCCCACCTGACGGTACGAAATGCTGCTGGGGGGTTCCCGTTCAGAGGTGTCTTGCTGCTGTTTGCCCATGCTGTCTACCCTGTATTTACTGGGAAGTAAATTTCACCAGCAGTTCACAGTTTTCGAGATTTGACAAAAAATAATAAATGCTCTAACATTACAACATGCTCACAGCCTTTGCACTTCAGCCTACGTTCTCCGACCCAAGCCTGCTAGAACTAAGCCCTCCGAACACCCAAGCAGGAGAGGAAAATGAGGATGAAGCAGCCCAGCTTCGAGAGGCTACGCTGGCTTCCATTCCTCAGCTGGGAAGAAGAGGGGGGGGCAGAAAAGCAAGAATGCCCTCCGCGGAGCTGCACCACAACTTGACCTCGGTAGGAATAACCGCACACGTAATGCTGAAATAGCCCTAAAACGACGAGTCTTCACCTCCGCGACGAAATATTTCCTCCGACACCTGACTTTGTCAAAGGCCTGTCAAACACGTATCTTCCTCCGATCAAGGGCAGAGACAGGGATTATCAGACGCGTGTATTCATACCCACGAAATTCTCCGACACCCAGGCACACTGCATTTCACACACACACACACACACACACACACACACACACACACACACACACACACACACACACACACACACACACACGCACACACACACGCACACGCACACGCACACGCACACACACACACACACACACACACACACACACACACACACACACACACACACGCACACGCACACGCACACGCACACGCGCACACGCACACGCACACGCACACGCGCACACGCACACGCACACGCACACGCACACACACACACACATACATACAAACACACACATACACGCACACACACGCACAAACACACGAACATACACACAAACACACACACATACACACATACACACATTATATATATGCATGCACGTACACACATACGCACAAACACACAAACACACACGTGCACAAATACACACACGCACATACACACGCACACGCACGCGCACACGCACACAAACATACTCACACATACACACACATCCACCCACACACACACAATATTCACATGCACACACACATGCACGCACACACAATATGTACAAACACACGAACACACACATGCACACACAAACACACACAAACACGAACACGCACACACATGCGCACACACACACGTGCGCAAATATACACATGCACATGCACACACACACGCTCATGCACATGCACACATAAATACACCCACACATCCACACACACACATACACACACACACGCACACACATTGTACACATGCATGCCCGTGTGGACACGCACTCACGTGCACAAACATACACACACTTTCTTACGCACACACACTCACGCTCTTGCTCGCATTTAAGCAAGCATGCACGCACTTACACTCACACGCACTCACACACTCACAGACGCACACACACACACACATACACACACGCACACACACATACATACACGCACACACACATACACACACACACACACACACACACATACACACGTACATGTTGCCTTGCTCGCAACACACAGATTGAGACCAGCACAACTAGCAATTCCTTGGTCGAAGTGGGCTCAGCCTGGGTTCAAGGGCACCGCAATTCCATGGAAAACTCGCACATTGTAGAGCTGACACTTGACTCAGAGTCAGCCTTGCTGGGGGTCTTTGATGGGCATGGAGGTGCAGAGTGTGCAACCTACTGCCAACTCCACGCGGCAAGTCTTAATGCGTTTCCTTTTCGAGTGAAGGCATTTCACAATGCATTGCGCCCTGCTCTCTGTTGGTCACCAACAATAGACTTCTATAGCACTTGCTTCAGCCTCTTCCAATCCACCTTTCCCTGTCCTTGTGTAACACGCACCAGCAGCATGTCGCTGCCTCCGCCTTCAACACAGAAGTTACAGTTTTGGGGAATGGTGGTCATCCCCAGATCTGTTCATGTACTTCCCAGCTTGCTTAGCTGCCTCAAGCTAAGGTCCTGCTACTGGAACAGCCAAATGTCGTTCGCACTGCTCTCTGCTCAGAGAGCCTCTGGATAGTGTAAAAGTGCCTCGAGTGCCTCAGGAACACCACTACAGACAAGTTGCCAAACTAGACATGTCACCATTCAATGTCAAGCATAAATGTTACCAATCAACTTGACTCGTACCTTCCTGTCCTCAGATCTTTCACCTGCATGTATGTGTGTGTGTGTGTGTGTGTGTGTGTGTGTGTGGCGCCCATATTATGCCCCTTTTGAACTTATTTAGGTTCACATACACTGACCCATTCGTCCGTGCACCCTGATCGCATCTCCTCCGTGCAGGCTGACGTACTGCGAGGGCAGGCGGCCTGGGCTGCTAAAGATGTTACGCGTGCACTCAAGGACGCCTTTTTACAGCTAGATCGCGAGATGGCCACCGCTTGTCCCTCTAGCAGTGGAACGACATGCACTCTTGCGGTGTTACAAGGATACCGCTTGGCAGTCGGCGGTGTCGGTGACTCCAAGTAAGTGAGAGCTGGGGTGTGTAGGAATTGGCAAAGGTGGCACACGTGGAGAGCGTGAGATATGGGGGGAAGATTTCATATTGGAAAGATTTCATTTTGAATAGATTTGATGCAGTGCCGATGGGGAAATTGGGTTAGGTCTGAACAAGGTAAGGAGGCGCAGCGATGTTGAGGTGCAGCCTGGTCGCAGCAATTATCTTCGCAGCGATGTTGAGGTGCAGCCTGGTCGCAGCAGTTGTCTTTGCAGCAAGCGTAGGAATGTCCTCTCTGCACAGTCAGTGCCCCCCGTGCTGGTCCTTTGCCCTGATGACAGTCAGGGCCCGCTTATATGATGCACCTTTCTGACTCTTTTTCACCCCTTTTCTGACTGTTTTTCCACACCTTCGCCCTTAACTAGGTGTGTTCTGTTCCACAACAAGGCGGGCATTGATGGGCACATCCATCGTTCCGGCTCCTCCAGCGCCAGCACCAGTGTCGGTACAGGTGGGTTATCGAATCGTATGGAACCATGTGTACTGGGCTTTCCTTGCTTGGAAACACCCGTATGGGGGTAGAATCATCCGTACGCGGATGTTTGCCAGAAACGATTGTGTGTACACAAGCCGTTCGTGACCCTTATCAGCTTTTATTTAAGGAGCTGTGCCTGCTAGAGGTGCCGTGTTTAGACTTTGTGCATGGTTCTAGATCATAGTGGCGCCCGTGGCTGGGGTTAGTGCAAGCTGCAGTGAGGGTGAGTTGCACCGATGACTGCTTCCCACTTTGTGTCTCACACGCATGATCACACACACACACACACACTCATACACATGCACACACACTCATACGCATACACACACCACACACACTGGGCTGGGTTTGTGTGCGTTGGGCGGACCTGCAGGCTTTGTTTCAGGTACTCTATCGGAGCTTGTTGTTGGAATGCGGGAAGAGTTTGCTCTCCTTCCCCCTAATGTTTGCCGTTTCAACCTTTTGATTTTATCCATTCATGGTGTCTGAGCCTCAGCGCTCTGACACGAAGGCATCAGGCGACCTTTTGTTACTGAGGTTACAGAGGTGCAGGTGACCTTTTGGTCGGTGAGACAAAACAATGTGGCGTGGGGTCTCGGTGATTTTTGGCGTGAAATTGCAAGTGGTCCTGATAGTATAGACACGGCAGCTACAGCTGCTCTGAAGAATATGCTGTAATACCGCTTTGAAGGCAACAAAACAGGGAATGCGGAATGCTGATTTCCCCCCTCCCTTTAGTGAGGTGGAGGAACTGTACAGTACTCAGAACTCAAGTGGCCCCTGCTCTTTAGTTTATGTAGGGATCGCTGTTCGCTGTGTTTCTTGAGGACAAAGTGTCTGAGCGTACTAGGTTGCTTTGCTGTGTGCTGCAGGTGGCTCGCCAGAGTATCTCAACAGCTGCTGGAACGCAGGCTTTGCAGGTACTGAAGCAGCCACAGAGACAATTTAGGCCAGTTGCTGTGTTTGCTGCCAAACGCTGCAGGTGGTTCCAGTGACACTTCTGGGGGAGACAGCGCAGGCACAAGTGCCTCCGCCTTACAGAGGGGGTCCTCTTTGCATAGGGAGGGAGGTGACAAAGGCCAGCAGCAGCAGCAGCAGCACCACCACCATGCACGACAGCATCGCGCGCTGAGCATGACAGTGGACCACAAGCCTGATATGCCGGAGGAGGAGGAGCGCATTCGGTGTGCAGGAGGTGAGTGTGGGCTGTGGCTGTGTTTGTTCAGGGGGAAGTTGTTGTGTCTTGATTGAGGTGGGTGTAGTACCTGTGTTTACGAAGGAAAGAAAGGAATAAAGTGCATGTACATGTTCATATATAGGAATAAGGGTGTTCATATAAAGGAATAAGGGTGCATGTACGTGTTCATATTGCATGCATTCTTGTGTGTGAACGTGGGCGAGTGAGGCATGCAGCGTGTGCGAGTGAGGCATGCATGAATGCGTGTGGACGTGGGCCAGTGAGGCATGTAGCTGTGAAAGTGTGTCCAGGGTATCCCCACAATCTACCAGCTGTGCGCATTTCTTGAGTGTCTTTTATGCTGCTTTTTGGTCGTTTAGTCAATCTCCTTGCTAGGGTTCCCTAATCCATATCCTATCATTCTATTGAGTGTCTAGTCCATATATCTAGTCCATATATGGTTCCCTAATCCATATCCTATCATCCTATTGGGTGTCTAATCCATATATCTAGTCCATATATGGTTCCCTAATCCATATCCTCGTTTTGTTGTGTGGGTCATACATGCTACGATCTCCCTTTCCTTGGTGCCGAGCTGGAAACCTGCAACAGGCTGTGTTCCAACACCTAGCCGGTGTCACCGCTTCCGATTGTGACCTGTAACACCAGCCCACAGGGTCTGTATGCCAAAAAACGTGTGTTTTATTCTCAGCTTTTTAATACACAGCCAAGTATACAACTTCCTATTAAATTACAGGGATGGGGGAAGTTTTGCACGTGCCTTTTTTGTTGCGTTTATTTCTGTTCTCCCGCTAGCGAACAAACAAGGCTCAGACAGTGTTTGGTTGAAATCCTAGTGACGATTCCTGTAGAAATTGTCGCTTGCTTGCTTGATTCTTAGCCAGGCATCATGATTTATTTGTAGGGTTGGCCAGAACCCTGTATATATACACCGTATATGACCGTATATTTGATGATTTCCCTGCCAAAAATACCGTATATACACCGTATATATATATGGTTCTGGCCAACCCTATTTACTTTGCTTGTAGATGTTTTTGTCTGCTTTAGCCTCTCCAGGCTCAGGCTTTGCGCACCAGGGCTTCATCAACTGCTCATCACCAAACAGTGATCAGCTTGTTAGCTAGCCACTTGATTCGCGAGGTAGAACTGTTATCTCCTGTGGTCTGTGTCCTCAGGCTTTGTGCACCAGGGCCGCCTCAACTGCTGCCTAAATCTGTCCAGGGCTTTGGGCGATGCACAGTTTAAACAGGACCTGTTCCGACCACCCTCAGAGCAGCAGGTGAGCAAGCACACCCAGACTCCACGATCTCGTATGTGTAGGGTGTGCAGTCAGCTTTATGAATGTCTGCAGCAGCCAACCGGATCAGGCTCGTGATCAGTGCCTCTGAGGAGAGGGAGCGGTCGTACTTCCTAAGCTCCCAGGTTGTTAGAAATGTAAAGGTTTCGTCACGGCTGACCAGCCACTCTTGCACATTTTGCTATTACGCTACAGGTCAGCCCAGAGCCTGACATTCGGGAAGCCCTCATCAACACAACTTCAGACTTCCTGGTAAGGGTGCACACATCACCGAGAGGAATGCTTTTGAAGCAAGAATGCCCTGAGGAAAGGGTCTTGAAAAGCAGCGATGATTCAAAATGGATTGCAGAAAGGGTGACCCATCATGCTGCTTTTCAGTTCCAGCTAGCTCTAGAGGTGTGGAAGCGCTGCACCATCCCCTTTAATTTAAAATGGAGGTTTTATGGTGCCCATGCACGGCTTAGTCTGTTCAAACATCATGGTTGCAAGGAGGTGGAAACGCCAGTGGTTAGAAGGAAGATGATTTGATTGACATGCCCCTGCATGTGCTGCTGCAGTCCTGTGCAACCGCTCGGCTGTATGTCGTGCTCAAATGGCATGTTTGGGGTAGCATGCAAGGTTGCCCGGTAGTCACACAGCCTGCTCATTCATGTGTGTGTGACCATTGTGTGTGACCTTTGTGACCATTATGCTGTGTGTGTCCATGGACATTGCTGTGTGTGATCATTGTACTATACTGTATTGTGTGTGACCATTGTGTGTGACCATTGTGTGTGACCTTTGTGACCATTATGCTGCGTGTGTCCATGGACATTGTTTTGTGTGATCATTGTGCTGTGTGCACCCCACTTCCGCCACTCCACCCTGCCCGCGTCCCTGCCCCCCCTATCGTTGTGCTGTCCTCTGGGCGCAATGCTAGGACACCACACAAGGGACTGTTTCGTGCCTTCTAAGATGTTTTGCTCATTTCATAAGCATACATGCACGCAACGTAATCCAGGCAGGGCCTTGCAACAAATGCATATGCATGAGCATACGTGCACCCCCTTTTTGCCTACTCACTTTTGCCCTCGTCCCTGCTCCTCCTTCTTGCCCGCTCAGCTGCTGTGCTCAGATGGCATCTGGAATAGCATGCAAGAAAAGGTGGTGCTGCGCTTTGTGAAGCAGCGGCTCCAGCGGGGACGAACACCTGCTGAAGTATGCCGAGAGCTGTGTAAAGGTCAGTGCCCGCTGCTTATGCTGCACCCTGGTTGATGTAGGCGTGTGAAAGGCTGTGGTGTCTGGATTCTGGGTTAGCACGTGCGTGCAATCAGTGTCTGGATTCAATCAGGCAATCAGTTTCTGGATTCTGGGTTAGCATGTGCGTGCAATCTGTGTGGATGAATTTGCACGCAGTCAGCTCGCTTGGCGCTGAGGTGTGCTGTAGCTATGTGAAAAGGGTTGGCCAAAGCCACATGGTTTATGTACGGTAAATTCTGCAGGGATTTCCTTATCAAGTATCCAGTGCATTTATATGGTTATGGCCGACCACATACGTGAAAAACGGGAAGGTTGTTCAGAAAACAGCTTTTGTCAACGCACATGTTAAGCGCGTACGTGTCCAGCAGTAGGTTATAGGTAGGTTATAGGTACGGCGTTTGCACTGTGCTTGTATTCTATTGTAAGTTTAACAGCTAGCACACTCGGGAGAGCAATGGTGTGTTCATGGCGTTACTTGAGGCTGAAACCAACACGACAGAAGTGCAAGCTGTGTCCTCAACAAACTATATGCAGGGCACATAGACCAGGCTTGGCAGGGAAATAAGCCTGAGGTGTCAGAAGCGCTTTGCCTCTTGCTCTCAGCTGTATTGCCACCAGGCAACTTGTCTTCTGACGCACCCTTCTCTCTTACGCAGCACGAGTTTTGCTACTTTACCCTGGATTCTCAATCCGTACTCTTATCCTATCTCTATCTTATTTCCTCTTATCCTATCTCTGACCCTACCCTGGTTCCCCAATCCGTGCTCTTACCTTTTTCCTTGCCCTCTTGCCTCCAGCTCTCAGCTGCATACTCTGCCTGCAGCCTTTTGAGTATTCACGTTATTCCACACAGCCGCTTCTTCCTGCAACACCATGATTGCTCATGTTTACTTACACACAGCTGCCACGATTTGTTTTTGTCTTAACGTCACTGCCTTTTCCCCACCACTGCACCGCCTGTCAGACTTTGAGGAAACCCTGTACCCGTTCACAACTGCCCTTTTTTTCCTGCAGCGTGCCTTGAGCCCAGCCGCACAGCCTACGACAACTGCACCGCTATTCTTGTAACCTTCAAGCCTCCTTCAGTAGCCCAGCCCGAGTGCCAAATTGAGCACCCTCACATGCAACAGCACCCTCACGTGCACAAACAC
>Ga0307972_1001921_pt1 | contig 10917 bp, 11 predicted proteins | sample OrgLakmetagen780_FD_201848 | JGI IMG/M metagenome (GOLD analysis project Ga0307972, IMG submission 201848) | Saline water microbial communities from Organic Lake, Antarctica - #780 | ecosystem: Environmental > Aquatic > Non-marine Saline and Alkaline > Saline | place: Antarctica: Organic Lake...
AGTTGAATAAAAAAAGGAAGTTATGAGGCTTTTGCTGTGCGATTGCGCATGTCATTGTTTCATGGGCATCTGCCTCACCCGTCTCTTCCTCTCTCTTTACTGATATGATATGTTACAGTTGGCCTGCTACTGCGTCGGCGGCTGGCCTGCTCTAATATATTTATGGCTCGCGGAAGGTACACTAGTACATAGCAATGTTTTAATCGATATTTAGTTAGAGCACTTTCTAGACGAGTGTGCGATATGTTTTCTCTAATCCTCATCTTTGGGTTTATCTTATTAGGACTAAAAATTTTCATGGTATTTTCTTGCTGAAATAGAACGATGGCCACTTACTTAATACTTATCTCTCTACTTGCCTCTCTGCCTGTCTCCTTTTTCCCCTATCATCACAACACAGTGGCGTGGCAGCTTCCCACTCATCCGGCCTGCGCCATGTTCGTCTCGAACCATGAGACAAGGCACGACGGCATTCCGCCTTCTTCTTCTTCTTCTTCGTCTTCGTCGTCTACTGGTACCTCGTCATCTTTGTGTCCCTGCCAGCCGTCCACTTCGGTGTATTTGGGCAAATGGTATGACGTGGCAACAGTGTGCGCGAATTACCATGTTGAACACCACGATTTTCCCGAGGTGAGATTGGGAGATGAATACAATGGACGTCAATATCTTCACCTTTGATTTCTTGTTTTCTGATATCAATATATTTGAGTAATTCCTTCCGCTTTTACCTCCCCTAGCTAGCAGCCATCATCATTATTCTTCAATTTTCATCTCTACCTTCATCATCTTTATCTTCCTTCAGGTGCCCCTCTTGAAACTGCCCGCTTTACGCAAAATGGCTCCGGACTTCTACACTCCAGGGCTAGCCCCTCCTCTGTTAAGATCACACACTTCCACCACCGCTGCCACCACTACCACCACCACTACCGCAGCAGCAGCAGCACCTTCATCTTCATCTCCCTATGTAGCCTGTGAAGCTTGGTGGCCTACGGTGAAAAACGCCTTCGCTGAGAAACGGTTTTACGCCTGCACGGGCCCGGGCACTCTCCTCAGCTAAGCTAAGAGCAGGACTTTTATTGTATAGTGCCGAGGTTTTTAGGCATTATCATTATGCCAGCTCCCCATGTAAGTAGACATCTCTGGTGTAGTTGTCCTTTGCTTTAAGCTTTGTTGACTCCAATGCAATTCGAGGTGGGTGTGATGTGAGATGTGAGGTTATTATGATATATACATGGGTATACGGGTAAAGGGCGCGGGCTAAGGGCTAAGGTGTGGCTAATCGGGCCATTTCTGTTTCGGCATATAACTAGAGACTAGGGAGTTAAATGGGGGACATCCAATTGCCTCCAGATAGCTCAGTGGCTACATAGCTCGCGCATGAAAAAAGATTGTAAAATGGTTGTTGGTATTATGCGCACTATACGTGGGCACTATTTATAAAAGTGTTCCGCAGCTGAGAGCACCAGGGTTAGCTGTGGTAAATGAGCAATGGTTCCCCAGGTGTGTCAATGGAAGGCAAAGTGCACTTCAAGTTAAACACTGTGGCGAGAACAACCTGAGTAAAAGAGGCCCCGAACAAAGTGACAGAGAGGAAGAAGCAGCAGAAGAAGCAAGCATTTGAGATGGTAAGGTCATGGATCACAGTGAAAGTCAGCTGGGAATGCAGAAATAAGACGTACGTAGCGACCAAGATAGAGACAGCCACATCACGAAAGATCACCACTTGAATCATTGAATCTGATAATGATGAATATCCATACAATACCTACCTACGTCAACTACACGCACCTTGAAGAGGGAGTTGACGTTGACGGAGTGCGTGGAGCTGGTAAATACCAGTGCTTTGGCTTTCATTTTTTTGGCGTAACTGCGCGCTTTCGATTCGACTTGCTCCCGCTGAGCGGCCGACTGGCACATATATTTTTTATCAAGTTATATTAGGAGGAATAGGTGGAGGTGGAAGGAAGTGTAGGCGAGGAAAGCAGTAAAGGGTAATTCAGAGTTGGTTAAAGAGTGGAGATAAAGGCAGAAGCGACACGAAGGAACAGCAGAGAATAAGGGGGAGTATGATCAAGCTGATAGTAGGCTAAAAATGTTCAAGCTGATACTTGTTTTGATTTTTCGAATAAAGATTCTACCTGATTCAAGAATTCGTCAAATTTCGTGCCCACAAGAAAGGCAGCGGCTCTCGGGTTCAGTTCTCTCGCGTTGCGGTGCCATTCTTTCACTGAACTCAAGGTGGAAGGGCGGGTTAAGTCAAAGCAAAAGAAAAGCGCGGCGGCATCGTTGACAACCTTGGCAATCAATTCGCATCGGAGGAGGAGAAGTACAGAAGGATTCGAGAGTCAGTGGTTAGAGATTAGACGTTCGAGAGGGGATTTGTGGTCAAAGCTCGAAGATCGAAGGTCAGGGATCAGAGGTCAGCTGCCTGCCGTAAACCCACGCTCTCGCGCATCAAAAGAAAAGGTGCTCGCCTTTCACTTACCAGAGGAAGCATGCTGAGAAATTCTCGCTGCCCGCCGAGGTCCCATATGCTGAAGGTCACGTCGGTGTTGCGCAATCGAATCGTTTTGGACATGGGCACCACCCCCAGCGTTTGAATGTAGTCTTCGTCTAAACGGCCTTCCACGTACCTGCAACGGTATTAATGAGGAAGAAAAGGAAGGCATAGAAGGAGGAGGAGGAGAACACGAAGACGACGACAAGAAGAAGAAGAAGAAGTAAGCGAAGAAGAAGAAGAAGAAGGCAAAAGGAAGTTGAAAATATCCTTCTCGTACACGCGCTAACGCCCCCGGCGAGAACATCCTCCCATCTTCATTACAACTTGCGTATGAATTTCAAAGAAAGCACGCATACTTACTTGACCATAAGAGTCGTTTTTCCCACTCGAAGATCGCCTACCATAGCACATTTCACTACCACATCGTTGGCAGCCGCTCCACTGCCAATGGCTCCAGCATTCGCTGATGAAGGAGGAGGAGGAGGACTAGCTGGAATTTGGGCGTTGTTTGAACTCGACGATGAACTCGAGGAATTTGCAACATCAACGCTTGTACCATCGGGGGTTCTGCCTTCTTCTATGCTTAGACTACTAATTTCTATGGATTCAGTTTCCTCGGCGGCAGCCTTGGATGCTGAATGACCGGCATCAGAGCTAACAGCATCCATAGTGATACGCAGCTACAGAGCCCTACAGATTATTTCAGAGCCAGTCCTTCGGTAGCTCGTGTTGTGATCTTAGCAAGGATAGAGTGCAGCGGTAAAGTAGAAATAATAACGTTGCATTACTAGGGAAAGACGCTCGAGATGAAGCCCGGCTTCAAGAAGGTGTTCGACTAAGACTAATGTTGTCCTATCTTTCTATCGGGATTTGTGATCATTTGACACACTTCTGACAAATTCCTCCCTTGCAGGAATCGGGAAATCTCGCGATCAGAATTCGAACTTGATTCGAATCTTCGGATCTTTTTATCTTAGTTGGTTGTGTATGTCGCAGGGATTCAGTGAGGCAGGCAGGCAAGGGCACAGGGCACAGGGCACGCACAAGTAATCCTAGGCTAGCTAGAGCACCATCCTCACAGTCAAAAGAAGCGTTGTCAGCGAAATCACTCGAACCAAAGCATGTCAGAGCAACTGGCATCATTACAACAAGGGGCGAAGACGAAGGAAAAGCGCGTTCTCGTGCTCGGCGGAGGGCCTATCGGGGTAGAGCTAGCCTGTCGAGCAGCAGCTGACGGCTGGAGCGTAACTCTTGTTGAACAAGGCTGCCCCCTAGCACACGTGCGCGCGTGGGGACACGTCACTCTCTTCAGCCCATGGGGTAATATCACTCTTCTGCCACTTATTTCACTTTTCATTGCTTCGTCTCGTTAAAAAAAAAAAAAAGGGTGGCACCTTTTCAACCTGCTAGTAGGAGAATAGATGCGGCGGGCGGTACACAGTTTTATTGGCTAGTTTAGTCTGGAGAACGCAGAGCAATTGCTAGTAGGTTGCCTGTTCCCACGGTGTGTCATTTGGATTTTGTTCACATTTCTACGTGCTTGTGTGTAAATGCGTATTCATGTACGTGTGCACATTTCGATCTGATGGCTTCATCAGAGCTCAACACCACGTCACATGGCTTGGCGATTCTGGATGCGATGGGCGTAGCGAGACCAAATCCAGAGACTTTCCCAACAGGACACGAGGTGTGCGCTTATTTAGATCCATCAAAGGGACTATATACATCTACTCGATTGCTTTCTTTTTGCTAACCTCCTAGGCTTTCTCATAAAGCACCAATCACGCCAATCACAATTCATCACTATCATCATCACAATTACACAGCTGGTCGACCATTACTTGGGCCACCTCTGGCAGTGGCTGGAAGCCCAAGAACACGTCGATTTACGTCCTAACACGCGCGCCATGGCGGCGAGCCGTGCCGGAGGGATCACCAAGGGCACCATGGGGCAGAGCAAGCGCCAAGCGCAGGTGTTTGAGGTGCTGGTGGCCTCCTCGTCCTCCTCCTCTAACGCAGCAGCGGCAGCGGTGGTGGCAGCGGCAGCGGCAAAGAGAAAGAAGATGGGATTGGACAATCAAAAAGAAGGTGCCGCAGACGTTGCAGAAGAAGGCGAAGATGATAATGAAGATCAAAATGACGACGAAGAGCAGGAAGAACAAGAAGAGGTGTTGGAAGGAGATGTCCTCGTTGACTGCACCGGCAATTTCGGGCAGCGTAAGTGGTTGGGGCCTGGGGGGCGGCCAGCGATTGGCGAACGTTCCGCGAATGTTCGGATTCACTCTTCGGTGCCCGACGTGAGTAGCTATATCTGTGTGTTTATTTCTACTTCATGTGTCGTGTTAGTTTTATGGGAACGTACGCATGCATGGATCTTTAATTTCCTTGCTTAGTTGTCTTGTTTTACATCTCTTGAACATTCCTTCCGTGTAACTCTGGTTGTCACATGCAAAGGTGAACGCGCACCCCGAGAAGTTCCTCGGCAAGCGTGTGCTGATTGTCGGGGGTGGGTACAGCGCCATCACCACGATTGCCCATTTGCGAGCACTGGTGGAAGCCCAAAACGACAAAGAAGAAGGACAAGAAGCCAAAGCAGAAGGAGGCGCAGGTGAAGTGTGGAATCCAAACCTAATTCAGCTGTTGCTGCGACTACATGTAAAATGAGGGTGTTGGTTTACTTCCTCCTCGTTCTCTTTCTTCTCTTCTCTCCTGCACCTCTTACTGTTTTCCTCGTCCTGCGCCCTTCCTGCAGCAGCCGTGACACCACCAACAACGACGACGACAACAGTGGTGTGGGTGACGCGCCCTCTCAACCAAAGTGGCGAGGTGCGTTGCGAAAAGATGAAAAATAGAGATTTGAAGGAGTTTCAGGGGGGATAACGAGGAGGGCAATAATGGCTCGTTCCTATCTAATTTTGATCGTTTCCTGCCTACACAAAAACAGAAAATAGAATTGTTCAACCATCTATGATCTATTTCTATTTTATAAAGAAAAATATTTGTTATAATCTACACAAATTTTAATCTCCACAGGTATTCACCCGGGTGCCCAACGACATCTTGCCAGGGAGGGACCGCCTCGCTATATTAGGGAACGAGCTGGCCTCATTATCATCTTCGTCACAACCAGCACACGAAAGTGCGTCGTCAGGCACGATTGCAAGTGCGACTGCAGATAGCACGGCAAGTCAAAAGGAGATAGGCCGCCACGCATTCGTAGTGGAGCATATGCCTGGAGCTCAAGTGGTAGGCATCCAGCCTTACCATTTTAAGAAAACGTCCTGCGATGGAGATCAAGACGGCAATGGCAAAAAACGCCCCAAAATTCATTCTGGAACGCAATTGGCGGTGACATTGTTGGCAGCAAAATCTTCAAATCAAAACGACACAGACGGCACTGAGATGACGCGCAAAGAGAAAGAAGAAAAAAGCGAAGAAAAGAAAGGCACGGAGGGCGCTGCTCAAGTTTCCGTTTTCGACCAAGTCGTGTCCGCGGCCGGGTACCGGCCCGACACAAGCATCTGCCAGGAACTTCAGGTGATTGATGAGATGATGAAAAAAATCGTACCAGATCAATTGATAGTATACAATGAAGATAAAAACAATCTTTGCTTTCGTGTTTAAACATGACTTCCAAGTTTCCTTTCGTTGCTGACTTTTATAATTTTAATCCTTTTTGCACATGTGCCCCACTACGGTAGGTGCACTATTGCTACGCTACGGAAGGCCCGATGAAGCTGGCAGCGGCAATGATGGCCGCGAATGGAGGCGGCGGCGATTGCTTGGCGCAGGTGTGGGGATGTGTGTGGGTGTATGCGTGTGTACATGTGTCTTTGATTGAGGTGAAGAGAGAGAGAGAGAGCGCGAAAGAAAGAGATAAAGAAAGTAAGAAAGAGATAAAGAGAGAGGAGGTGCTTCGTTTGTGAGTCCTCTTCCTCATTTTGCTTTCCAATTTATTCTCCACTTCGATGCTTTCTTCATAACTTTTCGCTCTCCTTTCCTCTTTTCATCTACATGTACTACCCTACAAGGTTGCCCCCGGCCCCGCCACCCTCGTATCTCCTGAGCCCAATTTCTATGTGTTGGGCATGAAGGTAAATACACCAACAATTTATTTTACACACACACACACAGGATTAAAAGCGCTCTTTCGTAGTTCACACGTTCGCACGCCTTGTATGCTTTTTCACTTCCCTAAATTCGTTGATTTGTTTTTGTTTTTGTTTTTGTTTTGCGCCTTTTTTGCAGTCCTATGGTCGAGGCAGCGCGTTTCTCCTGAAAATCGGGCACGAGCAAATTGAAATGACTATGGGCCTATTGAATGGAGAAAAATGAGGAGACGAAAAAGAAAGAGAGCGACTATTGAGATATCGTTAGTCGTTTACTAGACTAGACTGGACTAGACTAGACTAGACTAGACTAGACTAGACTAGACTAGACTAGACTTCCCTTTTCTTCCTTTTTGGTGCTATGAGGTCGGCTAAGAAGAGGAGTCTTTTTGGTGTTGTCTACGTCTTTGTCTGTTTTTTTTTTGTGCGTATCCCAACTTCCAACTCCATCAAGTGGGTGTTTATGTATTATGTTATATGGAAGGAATGTTACAGAAGGAGCAACAGGAATTAAAAATTTAGTTAGTCATAAAACTGGGTCTACTATAGACTAGACTAGAGGGTATAATGACTAGAGTTTACCAGTTTATTTATCAGCGCGCTATTTGATAGTAAAAAATAGAGAAGTCGTGGAACTCCGGATCTAGATCTGCCTCTACAGGGCCTTAGAGCTAAAAAGGAAGAGATGGCAGGAAAGCAAATAAGCATGAGGCATATACTCAATGCCATGCCTGCCGAAGCCTAATAGGGGTTCCTTCTCCTCCAACACCTGCTGCGTTCCTTGCCTTGTGATGAACACTTCCTTTCACCAGCGACCTGCCTTCATTCGACGCCACCTTCTCTTCTGCTGTTGCCTGACCTGCTGAAGAATAAGGACTGGAGAAGAGCTCCCTCGGGGCTACAGTAGGCGACGCAAACACAGGAGCAGCAATTGGAGCAGCTGAAAATCCCCCAGCTGAAGGAATAGGGGATTTGTGAGGATGACCTGATTGTTGATGCTGTTGCTGAGGTAGGCGTTGTTGCCGTGCTTCTTTGCTTTTACCGCTCCCTACTCGGCGGAGCCTGCTCTCCCACTGCCCTTCGCTGCACGCAAAGCCATCGGGCCCGATCGGCACGCTCACTGCACTCCCCCGAGCCCACGCGGACATTTGCGGCACTGCTACTATCGTTGCTGCTGTTGCTGTTGCAGCATTAGGACCGCTAGCGCCAGTAGCACTTGCACCGGTAGTGCTACTGCTAGCACTAGCAAGAACTTCCTCCCGCGCTGCCATTACGTCTTTTGCGTGTTTTACGGCGGCCTTCTGGTCTTTCTGCCGCTGCTGCTGGAGAGCATGAAAGAGAGCAACGGGGTCGCACCGAGGGGATTTGGCATGGGAACGAGAAGGAGTTGGAGCACGAGGAGAAACGTGCTGGTGCCGCTGGTGCTGCTGCAACTGTTTTTTCTGTGGCGATGAGATGGCATTGGTAGAAGTGGCAGCGTATGTCTTGTTGGCAAAATCCTTCAGGGCCTCAGACGATAGCGTGATCGAATCTAAGTCAATCGCTACAGCAGCGCTGGAGCCGATGCTCGCCTTACCAGAAGCATTCGCCGCTGCTGCTGTGGAAATGCGAGGTGAGTAAGCTTTGCTATTCTTCTTGCCATGGTTGGCTAGCAGAGGAGTTGAGGAAGAAGGGTGCTTGGGTGTGACGCGCTTGGGCGCATGTAGGGGCGAAGGGGGAGGGAGCGGAGGACGAGGAAGCATATCAGATTGAGCCAAATGCGAGCGAGAAGCACTAGCCACAGGAGAAGGAGCTCCGGTGCAAACAGCCGCAGCTTCTTCACCCCTACTCTTGTCGCTCAATCCTTGTGATGCAGTGCTTTCGTTCTCCGCGAAGCGAAGGCGCTGGCCGTGGCGCCGCTCAGAAGAAGATGGCGATGGTGAAGACGATGAAGGAGGGCAAGGAGGAGAACGGCCAGAAGCACCGGAGACGTCCTTTTGAGGTGTAGAAAATTGATGATGCTGCTGCTGCTGCAGGTAGTCCGCAGAGCTATCTCTATTCGTTGCGTTGCTTCTTACTCCTGCTGCTCTTGTTGCTGCGGCTGCTACTGTAGTACTAGTCGTTGCCGTTGTTGCTGTCGCTGTTGCCACTACTCGCCGCGCGCCGCCGCGCAGAGACCCGTGCGGCCGAGGCAACGGCTTCCTGTTTCTGGGCGGCGATGCCTCTGCCTCTTCGCTCGCTACAAGTACTGCTGCTGCGGCGGCTGCTGCGGTTGCTGCTGGCTTTGTCACAGCTGCGCCTGTCTCCACTGCTGCTGCTGCTGCTGCATCTGCAGTACTTGCAACTAAGAGTCCTTTCTCCTTCAGCCCGTTGTTGACATCCAGCCCACAGGTGTCTGATGCAGCCAGTTTCAAACAAGAATGCGATGAGGGTGAAGGCGAAGGGTCGAGGACGGCCGTGGTGGTGAGCATGGGGAAAGAGGGAAACGCCTCTAGGCAGGCAGCCTCATCATCTTCCTTCAGGAAAGCTTTCAGCTCCAGTGGGTGCTCAACTTGGACTCCTCCTGGTCTTGCTGCATCATCTACTAGTCCTCCTCTTTCTGAACCCATTTCAACCCTCGCTGCTGCTACTGGCACTGCTTCTGGCCTGGGCGCGCAGTCAGCCTCAGCATTTGCCTCACCCAACTCCATTCCTCCTTCCTCATCTTCCTCTCCTGGGCCTCCTTCAAAATCATCTCCGCCTGATGCGTCCACAATCGACACGTCGCCGTCGCCAATGCTAGAGAGCCCAGGAGAGCTGGGGCGGAAGGCACCCCTCACCAAACCTTGGTTGTTTGCACGATCGCCTCTTTGTAAATCAAATGCTTCGCTTGCGTCTTCGTCGCTACAATTGCTAGGCTCAAAGTATTCGTTTTCATGATTATCCCACTGCTGAACGCCACTCTCTTCATCGAACGCACCGTGGCCAGGGGCTCGAGTAGAAGGCGGCGGTGATGGCGGCGGCTGAAAGTGAATAGGCGAATCCATGGAAAGCACCTAACGGTCATCGGGAAAAGTCGGAAGAGATGAAGAGGGAGCGGGGGAGAAAAGAAGAATTAGTCAGAAATATGTGCACCAAGAAATTGGTTGGGACAAAATGGGCACCAGCTAGCTAGAGAGATGAGATTTCAATTTTCAGGAGGAAGTTGAATTACGCACCGCCATAGCTTCTTCGAATAGAATCGATGACGAAGCACCGCCGAAGGCGTTGGAGGTTGACCTATGGCATCAAGAGCACACCAACAGGAAGCACACTGAGCTATGAAACTGCGCGACAAAGCGCGGATCGGCATCACATGGCACAAAGAAAGTGAGCAAAACATAACATCTAGAGAGTGCCTCACGCAAGCGCGTCTAACTTGAAAGCGAAATACAAACCGTCGAGCCATTTTTGAATTTTGTTTGATGTTTGCCGGAGGTATTTGATCATGTTGATGGCTCGCGCTACCCTAATATGATACGTTGGCACACTTCATGTGAAGCAAGAATTCAGCGAAATCGATGTCATCCGACTTCTTCGCTGTGTGCTGTGTGCTCCGCGTGAGTGCTAGCCTTTCCGCAAGCGACCAACCAAGCAACAAGTTGTGCTTTGCCAAATGCCTAGCCGCGAAAAGAAAAAGCTGGGCGCATGGTTTCCTAAAGCTTCCGTGATCAAGGGCGCCGTCTATGACCCAGCTGAGGTGGGTGAATTCGCATGCTACTAACATGTAGTAGTATTCAACGTGTGATCAACAACTCACTCACTGGCCTCATGAATGCAGGCACTGCGTAGTGTCTACTACAAATGCATCTGCCCCTCTTTAGAAGCCTTTTTATCCTTGGGCATAACATTTTTATGCGCTACCATTCCATATGGCTAGCCGTGCACTCGCCATTTATGCCTTTCGAAATATGTCTCTTCTCGCCGGTGGAATGTCTAGAGTACTCTTCATCATGCCATCCTAGCGATTGAAGAAGCGTCGTTGTTTCTATTTCCTTCTTCTACTTTTGCTTTAAAGACAAGCAAGCTTCCTCGCGTTTACCCTAGCCTGCAGCCGAACTATCGAAGATAATCAGCCACGTGTTCACTCATGTTGCATTGTATCTTTTTCTTCATGACTAGGTGAAGGAGATCAGCATTTTGTTGTTTTACAAGTACGTCAGCCCGCAGTGGTCTGAATCACGGACGCTGGAAGTGAAAGCGTGGCTGGAGCAAGCGGGAGCGCGCTTGAACCTCGGGGGGCGGGTAAGTGAAGAGGCCATGTGGGTGAAACTATGATATTTGAAAAGGAAAAAGAGAGCAGGAAGAGGA
>Ga0307972_1001928_pt1 | contig 10892 bp, 15 predicted proteins | sample OrgLakmetagen780_FD_201848 | JGI IMG/M metagenome (GOLD analysis project Ga0307972, IMG submission 201848) | Saline water microbial communities from Organic Lake, Antarctica - #780 | ecosystem: Environmental > Aquatic > Non-marine Saline and Alkaline > Saline | place: Antarctica: Organic Lake...
CACACACATCGTAGGCAGAAGCCATGAGGGGGCGCAGCAAATTGCCAGGGGGCTCGCGCTGGACTTGGCCCGGCCTGTCATCCAACTGTGTGTGCCGGTGGGGCGTGTATAATGAGCTCGTTCACACATATGTAGGGTTGGCCCAAACCGTACATGGGATTTCCATATACTGTATGTACCGTACCTTTCCTATATCACCCTGATTAAATATAACGTTTTTTGCCCTCCGAAATGATGCCGGTATTGCTTATTACTATATATTTGTTTTGAGGCTCCGGGGTTTTCCGGGATTGCCGAAATAAAGTTTGGTGGGTGGCTGTATGAGATGAGCAGAGGAGGCTCCCCGAGGCCTCGCCCCAGCCCCGTCAGCAGCACTTGTTGCGCCCCAAGGGGGGTACCAGCGGAAGCAGGCAGCTTTGGACCGGCAGTTACAGCATGGGAAAAAGCGAACACAGGAGCAGAAAGCCGACCGAGCCTTCGATTGAAGATTGAGGAGGAGCAGGGAGGTTTCGGTTGCTGGTGTGGAGGTTGAGGATGAGAAAGCACTGTGAAGATTGAGGAGGAGCAGGGAGGTTTGTGTTGCTGGTGTGGAGGTTGAGGATGAGAAAGCACTGTGAAGATTGAGGAGGAGCAGGAGGTTTGGGTTGCTGGTGTGGAGGTTGAGGATGAGAAAGCACTGCACAGTGGTAACACATGCAGAGAGCGGGCAGCTCAGCAGTTGACAAATGCGCAGGTAGGGTAGCTCATGCAAACAAGGTCACGCACCCAGGCCCATGCCCAAGCTGCGCCATCAGCACGTGCAAGCACAAGCAAAGAACGTGCAAGCACAAGCAAAGCACACAGCAACAAATGCAGAAGGTACGGTACGCCGTATATGAGCGTATATACGCCTTATTTCCGTACATTATCATATATGAGGGGAAATGGAGTCACCCAGAAATAATTCATAGGGGGGTCATTTTGCATCTCTTGAAGAGCTGAGTACGCATGACCCAATGATTTACACCAGAAAATAATACTCAGGGAGCTAGGCCTGAATAAGCCAAAGAGACCCAGGAATGGCCTTTTTCAATGGAAAAGAAAGTTTAATACCATAACCACCCATAAAACTAATTATTAATGCATCTGTAGAAAGTAGGAAGCAAGGGAAGTGCCCAATTGTTAAGAGGCGAGAGAAATAAATCTGACAAAAATGAGCGAAAAGGATTGCTGTTGCTGGGAATTGAACCCAAGTCTGCACCACCTGCAGTTACGGTTTTGGCCGTAATTAGACTTTATATACGCCGTATATATACGGTCGGCCAAAACGCATGTACAGTCATACAAATACGAAATTGGTGGGAAATTTTCATAAACAGTACCGTCAGGGATGTGTCATACGGTGATTTGGGACGTCCAATACGGTAAAATACGCATAAATACGAAATACGCTTATAATACGTCCGTATTTTTAATTTCGAGAGTGCCGATTACCCAAAATGGACCCGATTCGCCCCAAAATCACCCAAAACGTCCCTTTTCCAATGTGATATAGGTTATTAATATATTAAAAAACGGCAAAATACGGCAAATTTTGCAATCGTATAATACGGCCCAATTTGTTCAATACGGTGAAATACGTGTTAAATACGATATGGCGTATTATATGGATACGCCGTATGACACATCCCTCCTGGGTACCGTATATACGGCGTATTGAAATACACCGTATTTCCGTATGTACGGTTTGGGCCAACTCTACACAATGGGGTGCATCGTTGTTGCAGGTTGCAGGGAACCTAGCTGTGATGCAACAGCAACAAGTGCGGAAATTGATGGAAAGAGTGCAAGTTACATCCTCTGCTGCAGCATTCGCACGATTTAAAGAAATGGTCACAGCAGACGGGCAGTTCGTCCCTATCTTAACCCAGAACATTGCCACAGGGATCAAGGATTTTACCTTTCCCCGCTTACTTTAGACCAGCCCTTAGGAATCCCGCGCCTCTTTTCTTACCGTCTCATTAACTACAAAAGTCTTTAAAACTATTTATTCTTGGTGGCACCTGAGCTCAGTTGAAGATTCAGAAGCTCGGAGCCGCACCTTCCACAACCCTTCACACCCCCCACCTCACAACTCACATCACCCCCCTTTCACCCCCTAGCCTCATAACCACTCTCGCCTCTCTTGTACCACCCACCTTCTTCCTATACCCCAACGCCTGATCCAATGCAGCCACATGCGCGGGTGGCAGGCCTGGGGCAGCAGAGAGCCCGTTTCCCCAATCCCAGCTAACTCCTGACTCAGCAGCGGCTGCTGCACTTCCCCCTGCAAACAAGCCGCAAGTGGTGTGAATTACAAATTCCACACATACTGGAGTCGAGTGAAAAACGGGCTGATCAGTGTTGTTCGGCGGCCACAAAAGATTCCCACCTGAACCCCAAGGCATGTTGGTGTCTGCCAATTTGCTGTCTGGCAGTGACACTCCTCCTGCCAGGCTTGCGAGGTTCAGGTCTTTCAGCTGGATGCCCTGAGACAGCTGTGAGCACAAAGGAGAGAAGAGAGGGAGATGGATGCCTCACACGTGGTGAGAAATAGGTGCACACTGTCTGCGCTCCTGGTCAGGTGATACGTTGCACCGTAAACTTGACGCTAATGACCTGAAACACTATGCCTCTCCACCCAGTCTCCTAGCGTAGGGATAGGTATCCAGTATGCCCTCAACCCTCTCCTCTTCCCCTCTTCTCCTCTCAAAAAAACTGACCCCATTTCCCTCTAAAATCCCTCCATCGCTCTGTCCCTGTAGTAACAGCTCTATTTCAAAGTACCAACTTTTTTTACAGAGAACCCCCTCCCCCTTTACCTGAGGCAGAGGCAAGCCCTCCTCATCCAGCACAGCGTGTGCCGCTCGATGTGCAACCACATCCGCGCCATCATGCTCCAAGTAACCCATGAGCGTGAGCTGCAAGCAGCTGTATCGGCCACGCACCACCACATGGTCTGTCAGAACCACCTGCGTGTGAAATTGTGTGTGTGTGCGTGCGCGCACGCATGTGCGTGTGTGTATATGTGTGTAATTGTGTGTGCATGTGTGTTGTGTGTTGTGTATGTGTGGATGGATGGATGTGTGTGTGCCTCCTGACCTGCACGCAAACAAACATGAAAGGGCTTGGCATTGACAGTGCACTCACCTCTGTGGGGCAGGCCACCGCTTTCCCAGGCTCGCACGCTAAGCTGCTGGCCACAAGGGGAGCGAATCGAGCAGCCTGCATGCTGTTTAGGTCACGTGCAAAGGCACGTAGGCTGCATGGTCCAGCTGTTGCTGTGCCAGGCTCAGGCTTGGCACAGGTGACGAGTAGCTGGGTCACGCAGGCAGGCAGCTCCAGCTTGACCTGAGGAAGGGTTTGTTGCATGAGTGTGCAATGACATGCAAGAGCAACGCATCGTGCATGGTCATAGATGCATATATACGTGACATATGGATGAGGCATGACAACACTTGGTGTGTATCTACTGGTAAAAGAGAGTCTGGCCATTCAAACACACAAAGGCAGTACCTCATCAACATGGTCGGCATCGTGGGCATGCCGCAGCGTCAAGCTGCATAGCACCACTTCTACGCCTATTGAGATACTCATTGAGGAAGGGAGTGAATGCCCATCAACAGGAAGAGGTTCCAAAGAACAAGCCGGGAAACGATAAACGAAATCAAAGTTACAAAAGCATAATTGATTCGATGCAGTCGTTCCCCTTCGATCGGTTGCAAAGCAATTGTCAGGTAATTTCGTATAATGTATATTTACTTAGTATGAGGTAATCTGGTTGCTCCACGCTCGATAGCGTGTCCAAGAATTGAATCTCTTGAGACACTTGAGATACCTCCCTAACACTGCTCTCTCAACACTGAGGAAGCCAAGGCATGTTCAATCTGGGCAGGAGAATCCTTCAAACCAAGCCTGCTCCCAAAAGGAATCAGCAGCGCGCAAGCAGGCTCAGCGTTGCTCCGTTCAGGAGTGCTGTTGCAATCAACAACACTGCTCAGAACGACCTCTTTAACATCTCTGGAGTGCCCATCTCCTCTCACCAGGTGCAGATAAGGGCTAATTTTCCACCTGCTTGCACGAACTCCCAACTCGGTAAAAGCCTTTGCACAATCATACTCACGGATACACACATATACATACACACACGCATATACACACACACATACACACACACACACACATACACACACACACATACACACAAACTCACATACACACACACACTCATACACACATACACTCACACATGCAGATATGCAATATACATACCGACAAGTGTACCCGCACGCACGCAAATGCACGAAGGATGGCTTAGGCTCATCATCTCATGATCACAGTGTACACCACACAAAAATGAGCAGGGTTATGGATCTGCACCCCCCCCCCAGCCCGGAGACCATCCCCTTTGGACTGAGGAGCTGCTGCCCTCATTTGTGCCCACACACCGACAGGTGAACTGCCGTACCAGTAACACCTGCACATGGGAGGGCGAAACAGGACTGCATTACCGGTTTTAGAGAGCGACGTTGCACAGTGTTCTAGTAGGAGTGGTTCTAATTTGCGGAGACAATCGGATTTACAGCTTTAGACAGACAGATGAACAATTGCTTTATCTAAATACTTCAAGAAGGCTTGTAAAAGTAAGTGGCACAATACGTATGAACCAGATTGTTCTTACTAGTTACAGGCATGAGGTGTAAGCAACTTACACAATAACCCTCTTGCAAAATTGCTGAGATCAACAAATCCTCACTCTCTGCCCTTTCCGCTGTCACCACAATCCAGGTCTTTTGCAACCGGGCCTTGAACATGAAGCACATCAAGGTGAGGTTGTGCTTCATACGCATACGTACACTCACGCCCATTGATGTGTGATGTCACTTAACCTGTCGGCGCTGGAATGACCTCGTTAAATTGGTCTGCAGGCCATTGGCTTTGACATGGATTACACGCTAGCTCAGTACCGGCCAGAGACATTTGAGGCACTGGCGCACCAACAGACGGTAAGTCAGTGAGGGAGGGAGGGAGGAAGAGTGGGAGAGAGGGAAAGACTGACAGGAACGGAAAAGTATGGAAAAGTATGGTGTACTTGTAAGAAATACCCGAAAATGTTACAGCATATTCTTCCACTTAACTTTGTACGGTGCAGTCTGCTATGCAAGGGGGTTGCCTGCCCTTCGTTGACTACTTTCAAACGATAGCAAACATAGCTACTGCCTTTATATGTAAAAGTTTCATGAACTAGCAGTAGATTGCGTGGCTACCAATCATCGACAGGTGGAAAACCTAGCATTCAAAGCACGAGCGCAAATGTGTAGGGTTGGCCAGAACCGTGTATATATACCATTTTTGACCGTACATTTGGTGATTTCCCTGCCAAAAATACCGTATATGCACTGTATATGTAAGGTTCTGGCCAACCCTACACATGTGGCATGCTTCTATATACTATCTATATACTATACTTGGCTGCCGAACGTTCTTCATGGAAACCATGAGTCATTTTTTTTGGTATTAGGACCCACCAGCAGCAAGTCTGAAATCCTACAAATGCTTAAACCTTCTCTCCATTTGGTGCAATTTCTCTACTAGGCTACACGTGCAAATCACGAACTCTGCCTCATTGAAGTGGAGTGTGATTCTGCACCGCCCTATAAAATAATGAACTCTCCCTCATTGAAGTGGAATGTGTTTCTGCACCGCTTTATAAAGCCTTCCCCGTTCAAATGGCACATGTAGGTGGAGAAGCTGGTGACACGGTTTGGGTACCCAGGTATGGCAACAAGGTTAAGTAATGTAGAAAAGCATGTAAGCGCGCTTGTGTGTGCACTTGTAAGACACATACACACATACATTCAGGTGCAGTTAATGTCTTTCTTTTTTTGTCGCTCTGACGCTCTGCTTCAACCTCTTTGCTTTCACTCTCCATTTCACGTACAACATTCTGGGGCACTGATCTCAAATCGTGCAATTTCCTGTTTACTCTGGGATAAAAGCACATGCTGTCCTGTCATCTTGACGTCAACAGCTGAGATTAATCGTTGATTTCTGTCTGCCTTAATTTCAAGGCAGGAGAAGCGAGTATAAACATAGAAGGTATTTGGGCAATACGGTAGAGGGGACAACTGAGTAGACATAATGTCGAGCCTTTAATTGTTAATGGTGCAAAAGTTTGAAGTCAAGGGAGCCAGCCCTTGGGTACCTGTAGCATCATGGTTTTTTTAGTTGGCAGTTGGCAGGAATTCCAAGCAAGAGAAAGACCCCAAAAAAGTTTCTTTCCCAACAGACACAGAACGCGGATATGTATTGACCTTTGGAGGTCAAAAGTGACCATTTGTGCCATTTCCTACCCAGGACAAGTGGCTGAAACTTTTTACCTAGTCGCTTGATAGGTCTATTTAGGTACTCACTTTTTTCGGTCTCCGTAGAATTGAAAAGTACTTTGGGCATTTGGCATTCGTGATATGAAAAGGGGCTGTGACCTGCAAAGGTGCATGCACCTCACAACAAGTTGAGCGTGTGTCTCCCAATTTGCAGTCTTCACATTCTTGATTGCTAGCAAGAACAAACCTATTACACATAAGACACACATGAGACATATACAAGAGGTGGGGAAAGGAGGCTCTCGCTCTTGGGCCTGAGTTGTTTCCCTCCGGCACTGTCACCCTCATGCAGAAGACCTCCGAAGCTTCACGTTTTCCTGGGACTATATGATGAAGGGTCTCGTCATTGACAAGAACCGCGGCAACATGCTGAAAGTGGACCGCCACAAGTACGTGAAGATAGGGTACCACGGGTTTCAAGCCTTATCTGACGATGATCGCAAGACCATGTACAACTCTGCCTTCAAGGTAGGAAACAAAGATTTCATGACGGTGGGTTAGCAAGCAACAGCTTGCTTGTGTGCACACGTGTGTGTGTGTGTGTGTGCCGAGGAACCTGAAGTTTGCTGTTTGTCTTTGAGTACAGTCAGAGCAATGCTAATTTGAAAGGGTTTTATGATCAGCAAAGGGTTTTATGATCAGCAATGTAGGGTGCAGTTTTCTTGATGGCAAGGCAGCGCAAGTCCAGTGTGAAGCTGCAACCTTGCTATAGACATTACCTGATGGCTTTTGCAACTCTAGGAGCGCATAATGACATTCATGGAACGCTTTATTGCATCGGCTCTTCAAAATACTTATTTTACCACATATTGCATCTTATCGATACAACACACTCCCTGCTCACGGTGCGTGCTCTGCTCATTCACCAAAAAGTATGCTATTGACTGCGTTTCATACAACCTTATTGAACATGTTTGCAACCTCTTCTGTCACTACACACGTGCACACATGTGCACACGCATATCCACACATTTTACATACACGCGCATTTTACACCCAAACGAGCACACATACACAAACACACGCACACACACACATGCCAACTCACGCGTACACACGCAGAGCCTGAACTTTGAGGGCAGTGACTTTGCACTTGTGGACACCCTGTTCTCACTGGCAGAAGCATACCTGTTCATGCAGCTGGTGGAATTCAAGGTGACAATGCATGTATTATGTAAATCTAAATATAAATTAATCAAGTTGACATGAGTGCATGTATCCATGTAGATATAAGTCTAATCTAATCAGGGTGGCATAAGTGCATGGGCTACTCTGCAGGGGCTAGCTTTGCTGAATGGTGTTGGGTAGTCCTTGTAAATATTAATGTGCAAGCCGGCTTTATCATAAATGCATGCACGTCATGTTGTCCCGTGCATGTGCTTTCTCTCGTGCACAAATGTGCGCAGAGAGCAGTGAAGTGTGACCGACGTAACTGACATAGATGCATGGATGTTTACATGTAAGTAATGTTGCCTGTACGCTAAAATGGTGGTGGACCGGATTGGTGGGATCGGCGACCATTGAAAGCGGAGACAGAGAAAAACCAAACCTCAGAACTTGAAATAACGACATTTCTTCTAGGATAGCCGCTTTTCTAGGTAGAAATGTATGCGAATTCGTTGACGAAGGCACATGCAGGACTCACCTTTTTTGACGGCATATGCAGGACTCTCACCTTTTTAGGTAAAAATGAATACGAATTTGTTGCTGACGGTACATGCAGGACTCACCTTTGGGGCACGCCTTGAAAGACAAGACATACCAGCAGCTATACAGGGTGAGCTTCAAGAGGAGAGCTCTGCTGTTTCACGTGCACTTGCTGTGAAGCTGTGTGCCTTTCTGGCGTAGTTACTTGCTGTGACAGCTTGCCTGTGCGTCACTGTAGTTTTGCTCCTCACTTTTTGTTGGGGTTCTATGTGTTTGCGAACAGGACCTCCGCAGCTCAGTGGACATGTGCCACCGAGACGGCTCCTTGAAAAAGTCTGTGGCGGCTGACCCAGCTAAATACATACATCATGTACGTACGGTTGCGGATTTGGTGTGGGTGTGGTGAGGGTGTTTGCAAAAGTGTATATGTGGGTGAATGTGGGTGTGGCTGTACGCTGATATGAGTAAATGCACGCTTATGTATGTTTGTGTGTCACTGCGTGTGCGTGTGTGTGCGTGTATGTGTGTGTGCACGTATGTAAATTCTCCACCATAAGTCTCCGGTGAGCCTTAGGCTTCTAGGAGTTGGTGCGCTCACACGATAACTAGTCATGTGTGTACTTACTCGGTGAAGGACACAAACATTCGTGAGATAAACGCGTGTCCAACTGTAACTTGATATCATGTGCGCTAGTCAGAGCTTATAAAAGCAGCTGTGCTTGATCACAAGTACAACATCATGTGCGCTAGTCAGAGCAGCTGTGCTTCATCACACGTACACCAGCAAGCACTCGGTGGTTCTGCCCTTCCCCTCAGGACCCGTTGCTTCGTAAAGTGCTGCGCACGTGGCGAGGGAGCGGTCGGCGCATCTTCTTGGCGACAAACTCAATCTGGGACTATACCAACGTGGTCATGAACTACCTCCTGCTTGGTGAAATGTGAGCGAGCTTTAATTTGCCCGTGCATGTGGGACCGAGCAGCTGGCTCATCTTTTGCTCCACACCTTGAAAGGAAACATTCTTATGTGGCCACCTTTTCTATGCACCTTTTGCTAGAGCAATGGGCAAGAGTAAACACGCGTTCCTTCATCAATCTGTCTCGCTCCCTTAAGGCTGAAGTGCCCCCTTTTCATCTAAAACATAACGCGCTTGCACTCTTCACACTCTCATCCTCTGTTTCCTTTGCCTGCAGCTACTCACAGGTGTGCCCCTCTCTGCACTCTCACCCGCGCCAGCAAACTTATGAATATTATGGAAAATTATTGTTCTTTTTTCCCTCCAAGTTCTGAAAACAACTGTAAAGGCAACAAACCAGACCACATACCCCGCCCTCAATCATTTTCATCTATGAAGGCTTGCGTTTCAAAAGTGCAATCCTGTGCTTGCGCGTTTGCAGAGGGTCGGGACGAACAGTGAAGTGGCTGGACTACTTTGATGCTGTCGTAGTAGGGTGCGGCAAGCCAGCCTTCTTCAACGACAGGGGGCAGCTGTTCAGTGTGGATGTAGGCACAGGTGTGTGAATGTGCGTGTGTTTTGCAAAGGAGTGGGCAGTTGTGTGTGTGTCTCCTGTTTGCGTGTTTTGATGCATGTGGCATGCACGTGTGCATGTGTGCATGCTCATTCAGCATCAGTGTGCTTTGACCTGTGTGCTGTGTGCGGTGTCCATGTTGTTAAAAGGTGTACCAGGTGTGTGTATGTTGTAAGTAGGTGCATCCATGTAAAGGTGTGCCAGGTGTGTCCATGTCGTAAAAAGGTGCACCAGGTGTGTGTACTTTGTGAAAAAGGTGCACCTGGTGTGTCCATGTGAAGGTGCTCCAGGTGTGTCCATGGTTTTAAAAAAGGTGTACCAGGTGTGTGTATGTGTTGGAATGGTCTCATGGAGTCAGACTCGCCGCACTTTTTTTTCTGTCCCAGCAAGTGCTATCAATTGTACAACCACGTGGGCCTTCTGTGCAGGTCTTCTACGCAGCACCAGTACTATTGCACAACCCAATTGCACAACACCAGAAGTATAAAGCACAACCACGTGGGCCTTCTGTGCAGGCCTTCTACGCAATACGGATGAGGGCATGCCCATCACACCCATTGATGCTGCTGACATGTCAGACGCCCCTCTGCCTGACCTCCGGCCCCCCAGTTTTAGCAGTGTGGACAGTGAAGAGGAGGTGTGCATTGGGGTATGTTTGTTTTTATGTAGGCTGACATACATGTGTTGAGAATGTGCAGTATGTGTTGACAGTTACACGCTTCTCTAGCTCAACTCTTGTCTTATAGACTGCAGAATCTGCAGCATTGACGTTTATTCTGACAAAAATTGAACCATAACATGACGTTAAGTATGTATAGCGTTTAGAGGCGGTTACATTGTGAATAGATGCTATACCCACAAGCACGCACGCTTACACACACACACACGCACACACACACACACGCGTGCACATACATACGCACATACACAATTTTACTTGCACACACACACACACACGCACACACACAACACACACACACGCACGTGCACACGCGCGTGCACATACATATTACATATACACAATTTTACTTGCACACACAGTTGGTCAGCAGTAATGGCGCAGGACACGCGGCTCAGACAAAGCCAAAGACGAGTGTGTTTCAGGGTGGATGCTATAAGTGAGTCAGGGGCAGGCTGAAAATGTGGAGCTAGTTGCAGGGCTTACTGACTGGCAGTTGGAGGGAATAATGCAGTGCTTAGGATGGTGTCTTGGTGTGCGCTGCTCTGCTCTGGGTCTAGGCACTGAACCCTGCACAGCAGCTTACTTGGGGGGCATTGTCTGTTTCAAGTGCGTTGGTAGCAATGACGTGGGGC
>Ga0307972_1001938_pt1 | contig 10875 bp, 18 predicted proteins | sample OrgLakmetagen780_FD_201848 | JGI IMG/M metagenome (GOLD analysis project Ga0307972, IMG submission 201848) | Saline water microbial communities from Organic Lake, Antarctica - #780 | ecosystem: Environmental > Aquatic > Non-marine Saline and Alkaline > Saline | place: Antarctica: Organic Lake...
GTGTTTGCATGTGTGTACAGTATCTTGTGCCCATATGTGCATTCATGTGTGTTTGTGATTGTGCATAGCAGATGTGTGTGTGCATGTACATGTGTGTGACATCTACGCACCTCATATCAGTAGGGTTGGCCAGAACCATACATATACGGTGTAAATACGGTATTTCAGGCAGAGAAATCACCAAATACATGGCGTACATATACAATTCTGGCCAACCTTACGTACTAGCCATCACAAGGCGTCGTTTGGACACATTGCAGACAAAACAAATCTTGACTGCACTCTGTGTGTGTGTGCGCGCGTGTGTGTGTGTGTGTGTGTGTGTGTGTGTGTGTGTGTGTGTGTGTGTGTGTGTGTGTGTGTGCACGATTGAAAATACCCTTTCCTCCTTTTAGCTCAAGCGATGCTGAAAAGCAAGTGCTGCAAAATCTGCTTAAAGGTGCTGCAGCTGTTTCAATTGATGACGAGATGTCAAGGCTTCAATACTTGAGAGATGAAGGAAGGGGGGCACAGGAAATCCTCACACGGGACCAGGAAAGAGAGCAAGATGGAAATAGGGCAAAAGAGAAAAGAGTCAGCACACCGTCCAAATGAGTGGCTATCATATGCAGGGGGGCACCACCAGCACACAGAGGGTCCTCACGCCTTTTGGTGGGTGGGGCTCTAGCTCTGGTGCAATCAAGGGTCGAGAGTCTGACGGTCCAAATGACATGCAGGCTGAGATGAGTAAAGCTCTTCATCACACCGAACATGTCATGGTCATACTTCACACCCAGCTCACCCACATACAATAGGTCACAAGCGACACCAGGCGTTCAACCACCCAACAGCCCCGCATCCACTCACCCCGTCCCCTAGAGCCCTGTGTGACTCACCCCATCCCCACTCACTCCATCCCCACTCACCCCATCCCCTGTGGCACACCCCTCTGTGTATTCACCAAGAATTCCAAAAACCCTTAGATCCCTGTGACCCACCCTGTCCCCTAGAGTCCTACGTGACACCCCATCCCCTGTGACACACCCCTCTGTGTATTCACCCAAGAGATCCATAACCCCCTAGAGCCCTGTGACTCACCCCATCCCCTGGAGCCCTGTGTCTCTTGTGGTGCAGCAGGCTGTGCAACGAGCGTGACACGGCGCTTTCGCGGGCGTGTGGGCTGAGGTACCAATCCGGCTTCTATGTCTGGTTGATGTGGACGCTCCTGCGGTCTTTCAGGCTCCAGCTGATGCCTGTCATCAAATGCTTGCTGCCAATGTTGCCGTGCTGCTGTAGGCTGCTGCACTTCAGGGGGGGAGGCGGGCTGTGGGTCGGGCTCAGGAGGGGCAGCCTGCATGGTGAAGGAGGTGTGTGTGTGTGTGTCTTTGTGTGTGTGTCTTTGTGTGTGTGTGTGTGTGTCTTTGTGCGTGTCTTTGTGCGTGTGTGTGTGTGTGTCTTTGTGCGTGTGTCTTTGTGCGTGTGTGTGTGCCTTTGTGTGTGTGTCTTTGTGTGTGTGTGTGTGTGTGTGTGTGTGTGCAGCCTGCGTGGCAAAGGAGTGTGTGTGTTTGTATGTGCAAATCATGTGTGAGAGTAATGCATGTGAGGCAATCCACTCCAGGAGGACAATTGTGCACATACGTGCGTGCTTACGCACCATCGCCCACCAACAGCTCCTGAGGAATACACACTTCCACGCATATACACACACACTCCTGAGGAACATCTCGTGAGGAATGCACACTTCCACGCATATACACACACACACTCCCAATCATACATGCAAACACACTTTTACTAATCTCACAAATGCGTACACGTTTGCTCACCGCAGCTGCCCTGCGCCTCCAACCAACCGCGGCTGTTACAAGACTGAACGGCCTCCATGCACGCTTGGCAGCAGCTTCGCGCTCAGCAGCTTCGCGTGCTGCCGTAGCTGCGTGTGTGTGTGCGTGCGTGTGTGTGTGCGTGCACTAATGTGTTTGTATTTCTAGTGCGTTTGTACCTGTGCGATTGTGTGTATATATGTGAGCGTGTGTGTGTGCATGCATGTGTGTGTACACTGTACCTGCAGCTGCTGCTGCTGCATCCTGATCTGCACCTTCCCGGGCCGCCCTCGCCGCTGCTTCCCTTGCTGCTCTGTCAGCTGCATCCCTTGCAGCAGCATCCCTGGCTTGTGCTTCTCTCTCTGCAGCCTCCCTTGCTGCTCTATCAGCCGCCTCCATTGCAGCTGCTGCCTGCGCTGCTTGCTCGCGCGCATGCGCGGCGGAGGTGCCGCCCAGCCGCATGCGCACAGCCCCAACCACACCGTTGGCTGCGTGCTTCCACCCGCGAAACGCTGCTGCCTTGGCTGCTGCTTCTGCGGCGGCTTTGGCAGCTGCGTGTGTGCGAGTGTGCGTGTTAGTGTGTGTGTGTGTGTGAGTGTGTGTGTGTGTGTGTGAGTGAGAGTGTGAGTGAGAGTGCGTGTGAGTGCGTGTGTATATATGAGCATGCAGGTGTGTGAGAGTGGAAGTATGTGTGTGCGTGCGTATGTGAGTGCAAGTGTGTGAGAGTGTGCGTATGTGAGTGCAAGAGTGTGAGAGTGTGGAAGTACGTGTGTGTATATGAGCATGCAGGTGTGTGAAAATGGAAGTACGTGTGTACATGCGTATGTGAGTGCAAGTGTGATTGTGTGCTTCAGCGAATGTGCGTGCTTGGGCGTGTCTGTGACATATTTTGCGTGCGTCACACTTTGTCTGGTTACTAAGCCCATGGCTTCAGCGCGCCTAATTTGGTGGCAGGACAAATTGGTATACTACATGCTTGTGTGAGTGAGAGTGTGTGTGCGCAAGTTTGCATGCGTGTACGCTTGCATGCAAAGGTATGTGTGCGTGTACGCTTGCATGCAAAGGTATGTGTTTGCATGCAAATGTATGTGTGTGTGTACGCTTGCATGCAAAGGTATGTGTTTGCATGCAAAGGTATGTGTGCGTGTACGCTTGCATGCAAAGGTATGTGTGTGTGTACGCTTGCATGCAAAGGTATGTGTGCGTGTACGCTTGCATGCAAAGGTATGTGTGCGTGTACGCTTGCATGCAAAGGTATGTGTTTGCATGCAAAGGTATGTGTGCGTGTACGCTTGCATGCAATGTGTTTGTGTGCAAGCCTGCTTCCACTCCCTCCTCCCTTCGGCCTCAGCACGAGTGACCGCTTTGGCAGCGTGGAGTTTGTGCGTTTGCTTAAGTTTGTGAATGTGTCTGTGTGAGAGAAACTATGCGGGCACATGCACACAGCTTCAACAACCATGATTCTTACCTGCTTCTGCTTCTGCGGCTGCTCTGGCAGCAGCCTCTGCCTCAGCATCCCTCTTGGCAGCTTGCAGGCGATCCAGCTCGGCTTGAGTCGAATCGATGGCGTTTCGAATCTCCAAGTTAGAGGCCTGTGTGGTACAGACAAAGTGGAGGCAGATGCTAACTCGTTCCGAGCGATACACAGGGGCGCACTTGCTCGGAAGAGCGAAACATTTAACATGTAACCCCCCTGCAGGGAGTGACGTCCAGGGTCCAGGGAGCCACTGTCTACTTGAACTCAGGAGAAAGGCTGCGCTTGGTGCCAGGTCCTCTAGATTTGTCTGCCATCAGGAGAAAGGCTGCGCTTGGTGCCAGGTCCTCTAGATTTGAATGCCATATGACGTGACTGTCATGACGTGACTGCCATGACGTGACTGCCATAACGTGCCCAAGCAAGGAAGGAGCACGCTATCATGCTGATTTGGTCTTCAGACATTGAAGCCTGCTTACCCCCCAAAGTAAGTCCTCACTTGCCACATCACCAACAGACCTATCCTCCCCTCAATCCGACTTCACTCTTTTCCAACACTGAACGGGCTTCATTCGTGCCCACCACTGAAGCCAGAGGATGGCCGATTGGGGGCCTTAGGTGCAATGGAAGCCTCACTATAGAACGCTGACTGAACGAGAGGTCAGGCGCTTCTGATGTTCATTGTCACAGAACTTCCACCCAAGTATTCATCCCAAGGAGCATCACAGCCCAAGGTTGATGTATTCATACACAGCCCAAGGTTGATCAATTCATACACAGCCCAAGGTTGATCTATTCATACACAGCCCAAGGTTTATCTGTTCATAAACAGCCCAAGGTTGATCTATACACAGCCCAAGGTTTATCTATTGTTGCTGTAGGACCAGGAAGAGCAACCAATGACACGTTGACGCTTCTTACCCGGAGCTGGTCCATCAGCTCGATGCAATTTTCCGTCAGAGCAACGACACCGGCAGCAATGGGAGACAAGGGCCTCAGCGGAGCCCGGAGGGCGGCAAGCCGCGCTTCCTCTTTGCGTTGCTGAAACGCGCGGTGGATGGAGAGAGTTCGGAGGTCATGCCGGGCCTGGGGGAAAAAAGGGCAGGGGGCAAGTGGCGGGATTAGTGTGTGTGTGTGTGTTTGTGTGTGTGTGTGTGTGCGTGAAGGAGTACTTTAGTGAGGTAGGAAGTGATAGGATTAAAAAGCGAGGAAGTGAGGAAGTTGGTGATGGGATGGGAACGAGTGCATGTGTGAGGGATTTGGTGGCTAGGATTGTGAGATTGCATGTGTGAGCAGTAGGGACGTTACTTGATTTGTGAGTGTGTTGGGTGCGTGAGTATTCTGTGTGTGTATGTGTGATAGAGGGATTTGGTCGAGGGTGCCTGGGCGAGCGTTGAGTGAGAAAGGGGGGGAGAGTGGAGACAGAGATCTGTATGCGTCCAGACTGCATGGGCGTGGAGTGAGGAATGGGCGTGAATGGTGAGGAAGGGTGGACAGCTAGGGCAGCTCTACATCGCTTAATCCTAGCTGTCCATCCATCGCTATATCCTAGCTGTCCTTCCATCGCTATATCCTAGCTGTCCATCCAACGCTGTATCCTAGCTGTCCTTCCATCGCTATCCTAGCTGTATTTCCATTCTGCTCTGTGGTGAAGCAGCTGGGGGTGTAGGAAACCTAGCACTAGCGGTAAAGTAGCTTTTAAAAATTCTAGAGATGAGAACGTTATGCTTCCTTAGCCCATATACAGCAGCGCATTCTGCTTGGCAGGACGACTCCAACAATTTATTGGCAGAAGGACTGCAGCAGAGTGCATTAGATAACACAGCTGTGAGGGTCTACACCAGGTGCCTGGCGTGTCTGTTGCCTCATAACCCCTTTTGTTTGGTATGATATGGTCACACGATATGGTCATACGATATGGTCCAACCACCCTGCACGTGTTTACCTGCGGACAGCTCTCTTTCATTCTAGCTTGTATACAGACTCACACACACACACACACACAGAAACAAAAGGCCTCACCCCTTTCACCGCACAGACACTCCAACTATAATGTTGTAGGTGCTTGCAACACACATCCAAAGCGCAAGTAGCTTGGCTCTTCCCACGCATATACTCACTTTGCGTGCTGAGGCTGCCATCCTCGATTCCACGCCCTCCATCAGCAGCGACTCTTTCTTCCATTCACCTGAGGGTTTGCGTGTTCAAGCCCTTGTATGTGTGTCTGTGTGTCTGTCTGTTTGTGTGGTTGTGTGTGTGTAATTGCGAGTTCATGCCCTTGTGTGTTTGTGTGTGTGTGTGTGTTTGTGTGTGTGTGTGTGTGTGTGTGTGTGTGTGTGAGTGTGTGTGTGTAATTGCAAGTTCACGCCCTTGTGTGTGTGTTTGTGTGTGTGTGTGGGCGTGTGTGTGTAGGTGTGTGTATTTGTGTGTGTGTTTGTGTGTGTATTTGTGTGTGCGTATGTGTATTGCGTGTGAGAATGCTTGCAAGTATGTGCACATTAGAGAACGAGGTCGGTGGGTGTTAATTATGTGTGTATGCATGTGTGTTTTTGTGTACAAGTTCTCGCGCCAGCAAGGCTTGTTGTGTGTAGGATACAGTTGTGGTGTGTGTGCGCACAAAAAGTTTACAGAGGAGGACGATCGCGCAAATACTCATTTTTTGAAGAAAAGCAACGTGAGGAAAGATGCGGGACCAGGAATTTGGGCATGGCCACAGGGAGCTCCTGTGCCCTTCAAGTTTCTTCCCCAAGTGCTCTTTGGCACAAATAACAACACAAGTGCATGGGGCAGAGTCGACTTAGCAGGCTGCGGGGCCATCGCCTGGTCCTGTTTTCAACAAATTAATCGCACATTGTAATGTTGGCCAAAACCGTATGCTAATACTAATTTAAACAGGGTTTATCTGCCAAAGACACCAAAAAACAATTCCAAAAATGAAAATCGGGGGTCATGAAAGCCACGAGCATCGAAAGCATTCCCTATTTTAACGCGGATTCGTCCCCAGCTAATATGCTCATGCATCAGTGCATGCTTGTTTGTATTTGAGTGTGTGTGTGTGTGTGTGTGTGTGTGTGCAACCATGAGCATTTCCTATTTTGACGCGGATTCGTCCCCTGCATCAGTGCATACTTTTTGTATGCACGCGTGTGTTTGTGTGCATGCGTGCTCGTGTGTGTCTATGTGTGTGTCTATGTGTGTGTGCATTTTTGTTTTATGTGTGTGTGTGTGTGTGTGTGTGTGTGTGTGTGTGTGCGTGCAACCGTGAGCGTGCAAAGCTGTCCACAGTCACATCTATGCTCACCTTTCTTCCGGGCTTCAATCCTCTCCCTGGCAGCAGCTACACGCATGCGCATCACCGCTTTCGCCCTTTCTACAATCCAGTTCTTGTTGGTTGCCATTGCCTGCTGCTGGGGAGCCGTACGGGCAGACTTTGGCACAACCTGATAAAAAACACACACAAGCGTGAGCATGTAAGGTGCGCATTGTTCTGCTGGAGTGTGTGTGTGTTTGTGTATGTGTGTGTGTTTGTGTGTGTGTGTGATATGCAACCTAGTTAGGTGTGGTAACAAGCGCGCATGTACATTACACATGCATGCAGGTGTGGAAAAAATGCGCACGTACAACCTTATTAGGTTTTTATTAGGTGTGGAAACGCAGAGTACAGGCGCACACGTGCACGTGCAAAGTGTTGCTGGGATGCATAGGGGGCACACCCTGATCAGAACACGCAAACGCAAAGCACACGCACACAAGTCTACACAAAGTCTAATACTAACACGCACACAATTCTATACAAAATCTTATACTAACACGCACACACAGTCTACACAAAGTCTACACTAAGTGTACGAGCTCGTGCTGGGATGAGGGCTGTAGGTAGCGCCCTGAGAGTCAAAAGAAAACAGATTTAACGTACAAGTAGCAGCTGGGGTGCTAATTAGGGAAGTCGGAAGAGAACACAAAAGTACGTGCAGATATGTGCTGGGGTGCTTACAGGCATGACCTGGTGTGGCATACACCATCAGGAACAGATGTCAACTCATTTCCTGTTGCCCCGTCATGCTTAGTCGGGCATTTCCTGATCAGACGTAGGCTCACACTGATGTGTGTGTATGTGTGTGTGTGTGTGTGTGTGTGTGCGCGTATGTGTGTGTGTGTGTGCGCGTATGTGTGTGTGTGTGCTTATGTGTATAGAGGCCACTTGCGTAAGCACACACAGTCACGTAGTACTGGACTCAGTGGTGCATTGTGCACTGTTATTAAAACAACAAGATGCACATTTTTGATTGCCATTTGTACACTCTTAAGCTTTTGATTAACCGACTAAGCAGAACTTCCATCAAATTCCAACCCTCGATTTCACCTCCGATGGCATTATTTACGTACCCACCAACAGAAGCCGACTAGCTTTGAGTTGGCTCAAAGGCTGTGTGGCTCTGGTATAGAACGCTTTGCACCAGCCCTCAAATTTCAGCAAGCAACGACAGCTGGCAGGCATAGCACACACACAACAAATCAATGTGACCCATACCATACCCATACCATACCCATACCATACCCAGACCCACCTTTGATGGCAGCTTGACAGCTGCACGGGCCCCAAACACGGCCTTCCCTGTCGCTCCACCTAGAAGCTGCTGAAGCCGCTCCCGTTTAGCTTCCGCCCTACAAGTGTGTGTGTGTGTGTGTGTGTGTGTGTGTGTGCGTGTGCGTGCGTGCGTGTGAGCGCGTGAGTGCATGTGTGCATGCATGTGTGCATGCATGTGTGCATGCATGTGTTTATATGTGTGTGTGCACATGTGTGCGTGTGTATGTGTGTGTATGAGTGTATGTGTGTATGCAGATGCAGGTCAGCGTCCACATGAACACGTGCATACAAAACTGTACGAGAATGGGAGGCACACAAGCACTTAGGAGGCTAGCTGCATCACGAGCCTTTACCTACCTCAAAGCTGCTTTGCAAGCGACAATGTCTTCATTGCTGTCTGCGTCACAACCCTCATCACCATCCGAAGACTCCGCAGCAAAGTGCGCGTGCTTGGCCTGCCGCTGCTGCTGGCCGGCCCCTTTTTCAGGGTGATGCGATTCAGGGCGAGCGCCTGCCAGAAAGAAGTGGCATCGGTGCAAAAGGTGTGAGCAGGTAGGCGTGCAGACAAACAGTGTGTGTGTGTGTGCGCGCGTGCACTGGTGTGTGGGGTGAAACAGAGCAGCGTGCAGACAAACAGGGTGTGTGTGTGCGCGTGCACTGGTATGTGGGGTGAAACAGAGCAGCGTGCAGGCACGACAAAGGTGTGTTTGTTGTTGGTTGTGTGCTTAAGAGGGGCTTGGGAGGTGAGGATCCAAGCGCGGCTATACTGTTGCATCTAGAGCTTCACATTGCCTGTTGTTGCGCAACCACTGGTCAGGTTTTTTTTATCACATTTTTATCATAGTTTCTATCACAGTGTGGGAGTTTCTATCACGTTTTCTGTCACAGCATGGGAGTTTTACTACCACAAATTCCTCAACAGCATGGGAGTTCCTATCACAGTTTCTACCACAGTTTTCTATCGCAATTTCTACCACAGTTTCTATCACAGCATGGGAGGATCAAGCTCATGGATTAGGACACCCACAATTCCAATTATGAATGCCCTGCTGGCATAACGTCTTTTCTGGTAGAAATAACATGTACAAGAGACAATGCGTGGATACACAAAAAACACCTCCCACCTCAATGGGCACTTGTAGCAACCCTGACATATGTACACTCAGACACTGGGCAGCTGTAGTTGGAAAATTTCATTTGGCTAGCAATCACACTTCTTGGCTGAAGGCCTTTTTTGTAAACTTTGTAAACCTTGTACACTTAGACACATGCAAGCTTGAATACACACGCATGCCTCTCCTACCTTACTGCACACTCACATTAATGCTCCACATGCACACACACATGCAAGCAAACGCACACACACTTAAAACACAACAACACCTGCACGCATTCACACCCTCACATTCACACATACACCCACCACTATTGCGCACACCTGTCAGACACCCAGCCGTCTGAACAGCTGCTGTGACGCTCAGACCCAGGGCAAGCATGCACCCTCACATTCATACGCACACACACACCAATACTGCGCGCACCTGTCAGGTTTCCGTCCGTCTGAGCATCTGCTGGAGCCTCCCTACCGCTCAGACCCTGGGCACTGCCCTCAGCGCCGCCCGCACCAGAGATCTCTTGCGACAAGGGCAGCTGCAGTTCTGGGTTTAAGTCCGCGGCCAAGCCCATGAGTGTGGCTAGCTCATGCTCACTGCTGGGACCCCAAGACATTGGGGCTGAGGTTCGCATGAGTTTGCACAGGTCGCTGTACGTGGCCGCCTGTGTGCACGGGTACGGCTGAGAGCGTTTCTGTACGTTCTTTCACGTCCTGTTCAACACATTGGAGCTGAAATTTGCACATGCATGCACAGGTTGTTGTACGTGGCCGCCTGCGTGTGTGTCTGCCTGTGTCTACCTGTCTGTCTGTGTGTGTGTGTTTCTGTCCGTCTACCTGTCTGTGTCTACCTGTCTGTCTGTGTGTGTATTTCTGTCCGTCTACCTGTCTGTGTCTACCTGTCTGTCTGTCTACCTGTCCGTCTGTGTGTGTGTTTCTGTCCGTCTACCTGCCTATGTCTACCAGTCTGCCTGTGTGTGCACTGTCTGTCTGTGTGTACCTGTATACCTATCTGTCTACCTGTGTGTGTGTACCTGTATACCTATCCATCTACCTGTTTGTATCTGCCTGTCTGTCTGTGTGTACCTGTATATCTATCCATCTACAAATTTGTGTCATCTGTGTGTGTGTTTCTGTCTGTCCACCTGTCTGTATCTACCTGTGTGTGTCTACCCGTCCGTCTGTGTGTGTGTGTGTTTCCATTCATCTACCTGTCTGTCTCTACCTGTGTGTGTGTCTACATCTCTACCGGTATGCATCGTATTTATCAGCACCTATAATCATTAATACATTCCTGACTATTACCCACACAACACTCACTACCATTGTGCCTGCCCAAACGCCTCTTTGTCAAGTTGGCCAGAACCATACATAAATACGCCGTATACACGTTCCACATATGGTATGTGCAGCAAGGAAAACCACCACATATATATATGTACGGTCACATACGGTGTGTAGTGTGTATATATGGTTCTGCCCAAACACCTCCTCTGACTTTTTTGCTCAATTGTAATCCAAACGCTTCTTGTGACTTTTTGCTCAATCGAAATCCAAATGCCTCTTGTGACTCTTTGCTCAATCAAAATCCAAACACTTCTCGTGACTCTTTGCTCAATCGTAATCCAAACGCTTCTTGTGACTCTTTGCTTCATCAAAATCCAAACACTTCTGTGATTCTTTGCTCAATCGTAATTTAAACGCTTCTCGTGACTCTTTGCTCAATCAAAATTCAAACGCATGTGAACCTCAACTATCCATCACCTAGATTCCTTGAGCCTGTTCCCCCCCCTGCCCCTCTCCTCTCCTTTTCTCTGGTCTACAGGCCCAACGCTGAACACAAGTGTGCCATTGTAAATCGCTGCCAGTGATTCTGTGGGCCCAACTTCACTGCCCCCCA
>Ga0307972_1001951_pt1 | contig 10823 bp, 9 predicted proteins | sample OrgLakmetagen780_FD_201848 | JGI IMG/M metagenome (GOLD analysis project Ga0307972, IMG submission 201848) | Saline water microbial communities from Organic Lake, Antarctica - #780 | ecosystem: Environmental > Aquatic > Non-marine Saline and Alkaline > Saline | place: Antarctica: Organic Lake...
CAGCCCCTGGAAGAGCAACAGGAGATAACCTTACCCGATACACAAGACAACATCCGCGGCCCGGCCTACTACCACTGAGGGAATCTGACATGCTGAAACGTCCTACTCTGGGCAAGCTTCATGCCCTTAAGTTGACCGGCAGAGAGGCGAATGCTCGTTTGTACCAGGCCAAGAGTGAGGCCAGGAAACGTCTGGTGGATGAATGATGACGCCCAAAACCCCCTGGCGTTGGCTTATTACGCTGTTTTTTGGCCAAGTCATCGATATGCGACCATACTCTACCGTCATCACTCGAAATTTCAGAAGGTTGAATCTCTATGTCAGAAGTTAAAGGTTTTGCAACCCAGTCCGCGGAGTCGGCGCTGGCGCCATTCAGTTTTGAACGGCGCGCACCGCAGCCGGACGATGTTGCCATTACCATTGATTACTGCGGTGTCTGTCACACAGACATCCACTTTGCCGAAAACGACTGGGGGCGCTCCAATTACCCGGTGGTACCCGGACATGAAATCATCGGCCGGGTGACTGCCGTGGGTGGCGATGTCACCGGGTTCAAGGTGGGCGACACCGTGGGGGTGGGCTGCATGGTGGATTCCTGCCGCCAGTGCGCGTCCTGTGAACAGGGGCTGGAACAGTACTGCCGCGAGGGCATGACCCCCACCTACAACGGCAAGGACCGTCAGGACGGCAGTATCACCTTTGGTGGTTACTCCGACAGCATCGTTGTCAGTGAGCGGTTTGTGGTGCGGATACCACCGGCCCTAGACCCAGCCTCGGCGGCGCCACTCCTGTGTGCCGGTATCACCACTTATTCACCTCTGCGCCACTTCGGCGTGGGCAAGGGTCACAAGGTGGGTGTGATCGGCATGGGTGGTTTGGGCCATATGGGGGTGAAATTCGCCCACGCGATGGGTGCGGAAGTGACCATTTTCACCCGCTCGGAAAGCAAGGTGGCGGAGGCCAAAAAGCAGGGTGCCGACCATGTGGTGATTTCCTCGGACCCGGAGCAGATGGCTGCGGTGGCAGAGACTTTCGATTTCATGCTCGACACCATTCCCGTCACCCACGACATGAATCCGTACCTGAACGCGCTGCGGGTCAGCGGCGCTCACATACTGGTAGGGCTGCTAGAACCTATCGAGCCGGCAGTTCAGGCCCGGGCCCTGGTAAGCAAGCGCCGGATCCTCACCGGTTCGTTGATCGGCGGCATGCCGGAGACCCAAGAGGTGCTGGATTTCTGTGCCGAGCACGGCATCACCTGTGATGTTGAGATGCTGGACATTCACGACATCAACGAAGCCTACGTGCGCATGAAAAAAGGCGACGTCAAATATCGCTTTGTAATCGATATGAAAACACTGGGCTAGGAGCTGGAAAGGGTCAGCGGTCAGGCCGGCTCGGCGGTCGCCTGGCTGCCTTCCTTCAGAGCCTGGCGCAGATCCTCGGCCACTTCCAGTGCCTGCGGCTTGCCAGTGCTCACCAGAATGACCTCGAACTCCTTGCCGCCCAGCCGACCCGACCCGCCATATCCGTGTCCCGCAGGCGCCGCTTTTCTCTCCCTCAAAGAACATTTTGATGCGCGACCGGTTGGGAAGGCCGGTGAGAAAGTCGGTCTGGGCCATCGCCAGAAACTGGGTTTCAGAGCGCTCCCGGCTGGCTTCGAAGACATGGAAAAAAGTCAGTATACACAGGTTCGCCAGGAATCGCTGTTCCTGACCGCTGGTGTTACTGGGCTACAGCGGATTGACCAGGTGTCCCCCGTCCACCGCCAGCAGCGAGCCGGTCATGAAGCTGCCGGCATCGCTGGCCAGCAGCAACAGGGCGCCATTGAGCTCATCCTGCTGGCCCAGACGGCGCATGGGAACGCTGGTGCGGATGAAGTTCTGACCCTGCTCGGTGTCGAAAAAGTCGGCATTGATTTCGGTGCGGAAGTAACCCGGAGCAATGGCATTGACCCGGATCTGGTAGCGCGCCAGTTCCATCGCCAGGGACTTGCTCAGTTGCACCACCGCCGCCTTGGAGGTGGCATAGTGGCTCAGGCCCTTGCCCACCCGCACCCCGAGTATGGATGCTATGTTGATGATACTGCCGGGGCGTTCGGCCTTGGCCATGCGCTGACCGGCGCACTGGGCCGTGCGCCAGACGCCGTTCAGGTTGGTGGAGAGCATGGCGTGCCAGTCCTCTTCCGTGACTTCCAGGGCGCGGGCACTGCCGCCGATGCCGGCGTTGTTGACCAGCACATCGACCACGCCGAATTCGGCTTCAGCAGCGTCAAAGGCCGCCTCAACGCTGTCGCGATCGGTTACATCCATGGGCACAGCAAGCACTTGCCCCCCCTGCCGACGAATGTCGTCCGCCAGCTGTTGCAGGCGTCCCACACGGCGGGCACCAATCACCACCCTGGCGCCCACGGCGCTGACAACGTGGGCCCCCAGGCCACTGGAGGCACCGGTCACCATGACGGTTTTGCCCGCCAGGGAGAAAGCGTCGAGAGGACGGGTCATCACAGCACCTCGAACAGGCCCGCAGCCCCCATGCCACCACCAACACACATGGTTACCACCACGTATTTGACTCCCCGGCGCTTACCTTCCAGCAGAGCGTGACCAACCATGCGGGCGCCACTCATGCCATAGGGGTGGCCAATGGAGATGGCACCGCCGTTGACGTTGAGACGGTCATTGGGAATGCCCAGCTGGTCGCGGCAGTAGATGACCTGGCAGGCAAAGGCTTCGTTCAGTTCCCACAGGCCGATGTCGTCGATCTTCAGGCCGTGCTGCTTCAGCAGCTTGGGGATGGCGTAAACCGGACCAATGCCCATTTCTTCGGGCTTGAGGCCGGCGACAGCGATACCACGGTACACACCCAGAGGCTGCAAACCGCGCTGCTCCGCCAGTTTTGAATCCATCAGCACACAGGCGCTGGCGCCGTCGGAGAGCTGGCTGGCGTTACCGGCGGTAATGCAGCCGCCCTCAATGACCGGGTTGAGACCGGATAGGCCTTCGAGCTGGGTGCTGGGACGGTTGCCCTCGTCCTTGTCCAAGGTGGTTTCTTCGTAGGTGACTTCCTTGGTCTCCTTGTTGATCACGGCCTTGGTGGTGGTGACCGGTACGATCTCGTCATCAAACAGGCCAGCGTCCTGGGCCGCGGCGGTACGCTGCTGAGATTGCAGGGCATACTCATCCTGGGCTTCACGGCTGATGCCATAAATTCTGGCGACGTTTTCCGCGGTTTCCAGCATGGGCATGTAGGCGTGCTTGGACTGGCCAATAACGGTGCTGTCCCGCTCGGCGGCGACCCATTCACCATTCTTCTGCTGTACCCGGCTGATGTTTTCATGGCCGGCACCGATGGCCACGTCCATGCCGTCCACCATGATCTGCTTGGCGGCGGTGGCTATGGCCATGAGACCGGAGGCGCATTGGCGGTCCATAGTAGTGCCGGCGACACTCTCGGGCAGGCCGGATGCCAGCACGGACATGCGCCCGAGGTTGTAACCGGCTGTGCCGGCGGGCATGGCGGTGCCCATCACCAGGTCTTCGATTTCACCGGGATCCACCCTGGAGCGCTCAACCGCGGCACGAATGGCAAAAGAGGCCATGGTGGGGGATTTGGTGTTGTTGAACAGGCCGCGGAAGGCCTTGCCAATGGGAGTCCGGGCGGTGGATACAATGACGGCTTCTCTCATGATTCGTGTCCTCTTGGTAGCGTTTTCAGTTTGTCTGTGAAGATCAGATTTTTTCGATGGAGGTTTTACTCTCGGCAACCAGGCGCTTCAGCAAAGGAGCCGGTTCAAACCACAGCTTGCCATAATCACCCAGCGTGTCGCGATAGTGTTCGATACCCCCGAGGATTCTGTCCAGACCGATCTGTTCGGCATAATGCATGGGGCCGCCGAGCCAGGAGGGGAAGCCGTAGCCGTAGATCCACACCAGATCGATGTCACCGCTGCGCAGGGCAATGCCCTCATCAAGGATATGTATGCCTTCATTGATCAACATGTACAGACAGCGGTCGTGGATTTCGTCAATGCTGATGTCCCGGCGCGGAATGCCCAGTTCATCGGACAGCTTGCTGGCGATGGTGACCACCTCCGGGTCTTCCTTCTTCTCACGCTGGTCATAAACGTAGAATCCGCGGTCAGTTTTCTGGCCATAGCGACCCAGATGGTAGAGCTCGTCGGAGATCCGGCAGTAGCCGGGATCCTGGGCGAACCCGTCACGGCGCGACTCCCGCACCAGATAACCTACGTCGATACCCGCCAGATCGTACATAGACAGTACCCCCATGGCCAGACCGGTGGCGGTCATGACCCCGTCCACCTGGGCCGGAGTGGCGCCTTCCAGCAGAAGCCGGTTGGCTTCGCGACCGTAAGGCTCAAGCATGCGGTTGCCGATGAAACCGAAACAGACGCCGGACACCACCGGTACCTTTTTGATAGTCCGGGCCATAGCCAGGGTGGTAGCCAGCACGTCGTCCGCAGTTTTGGCGCCGTGCACCACTTCCAGCAGTTTCATGACGTTGGCGGGGCTGAAGAAATGCAAGCCGATCACATCTTCCGGGCGTGCGGTGGCACTGGCAATCTCGTCCACGTCCAGAGTAGATGTGTTGCTGGCGAGGATGGCGCCGGGCTTGCACACTTTGTCCAAGGTCTCGAACACCTGTTTCTTGATGTTCATGTTCTCGAATACCGCCTCAATTACCAGGTCTGCTTCGGCCAGATCGTCATAACTGAGGGTGCCGGTAAACAGCGCCATGCGCTTGTCCATGTCTTCCTGGCTCAATTTTCCCTTGCTGACGGTGCGTTCATAATTCTTGCGGATGACCCCCAGACCCCGGTCAAGGGCCTCTTGTTTGAGTTCCAGAATCTGCACCGGAATACCGGCGTTGGCAAAGTTCATAGCAATGCCGCCACCCATGGTGCCGGCGCCGATGACGGCGACCCGGTTAATGGGACGCAGGGGAATGTCGTCGCGGATGCCGGGAATCTTGATAGCTTCTTTTTCTGCCTGTTCAACGTGTTGCAGTGCCGCGCGTTGCTCCGGCGTGTCGTGGTCGCTGGGTGAAGCCATGATGATTCTCCGTGATCAATAAAACAGGGAAGGCCGCCGGCAAGCCAGCGGCCTCTTGGTTCGCTGCTGGTTAGGGCCGTCAGAACCAGTCGTTGCGCATGTCCAGATTGTCGCGGTTGCCGGCGCTGAGGAGGCGGCCGTAGCCTTCCAGGGGCGCCAGTTCCCAGTCCATGAAGTAGCGTGCGGCATGGACCTTGCCGTAGTAGAAGGCTTCTTCGCTCCCGGATGTGCCCGCGGTCAGTGCCTTTTCAGCGGCAATGGCCTGCTGCAGCCAGACCCAGCCCACCAGCACCCTGCCAAACATATCCAGATACATTGTGGCGTTGGACAGGCCATGGTCCGGATCAGCGGCGAGTTGATCCTGCAGGTCGGATGTTACCCCCTTGAGGATGTCCAGGGCTTGTGTCAACTGACTGCTCAACGCGCCGCATATTTTCATGCCTGCGGCCTCGTCCAGGGTCACCTGAATGCGCCGCTGGAACTCGGCGTAGCCGTCGCCGCCCCTGGGCCCGAGTTTGCGGCCCAAGAGGTCAAGGCCCTGAATACCTTCGGTGCCTTCATGGATCGGGTTCAGGCGATTATCCCGGTACAGCTGCTCTAGGGGATAATCCCGGGTATAGCCGGCGCCTCCCAGTACCTGAATGCCCAGGTCCGAGGCGATCACGCCATATTTCGAGGGCCAGGTCTTCACCATCGGGGTGATCAGGTCCAGCAGCTCCGCCGCCGCCTTGCGGTCACTGGCTTCGGGTGCGGTATTGGCATCCTCCACCAGAGTGCTGGCGTAGAGGCACAGGGCCAGACTGCCTTCAGAGTAAGCTTTCTGCATCAGCAGCATGCGCCGAACATCGGCGTGCTCAACGAGGCGCACCTGGGGAGTGGACGGGTCCTTGCTGCTGGCAGTGCGGCCTTGGGGCCGCTCACGGGCGTACCCCAGGGCATGGACATAGCTCTGGTAGCCCATGGCAGCCGCCCCCAGGCCCACGCCGATGCGGGCCTCGTTCATCATCTGGAACATGTAGCCCAGACCCTTGTGGGCTTCCCCCACCAGATAGCCTACGGCACCGTTTTTTTCACCAAAGTTGAGCACGGTGGAGGTGGTGTTGCGGTAGCCCATTTTGTGGAGCAGGCCGGCCAAGGCAACGTCATTACGCTCGCCCCGGCTGCTGTCATTGGCAACGTGGAACTTGGGCACCAGAAACAGGGAAATGCCCCGGACCCCGGCAGGGGCGCCCTCGATACGGGCCAGAACCATGTGCACGATATTGTCGGTGAGCTCGTGGTCGCCGCCGGAGATGTACATCTTGTTACCAAACAGGCGGTAGCTTCCGTCCGCGGCGGGCTTTGCCAGGGTACGTAAATCCCCCAGCGCAGAGCCTTGGCCCGGCTCGGTCAGGGCCATGGTGCCGCTGTAGCGGCCATCAAGCATGGCCGGCAGGTACTTGTCCTTGAGTTCGTCGCTGCCGAAGCTCTTGAGCAGGTTGGCGGCGCCGATAGTGAGGAAAGAGTACGCGGTGCTGGACACATTGGCAGCGTTGAAATAGGCCATGGAGGCTCGCAGCACCACTTCCGGAAGCTGTGAGCCACCGTCATCAAAATCATGGTGAGAGGCCAGGAAGCCGGCCTCGGCAAAGGCGTTCCAGGCAGGCTGGGTCTCGGGAATCAGGGCCACCTTTGTGCCATCGAACACGGGTTCGTTGGCATCGCCTTTCTGGTTGTGGGGTGCGAAATACCGGGCCGCGATATCGCGAGCGGTATCGAGCGTGGCGTCGAAAATGGCGCGGTCGTGTTCGGTGTAACGCGTGCGTTTCAGAAGAGCTTCAGTATCCAGGACTTCGTACAGCTGGAATTTGAGATCACGATCATTGAGCAGTGTTGCCACGGGGTTTCTCCGGTACAGACAGATCCGGAGCATAAGCTCCGGGTCGTTAGTTTTCTAGACTTCCAGCCATTCCTTACGGATTTCGGGGTTGTTGCGCAGGTCTTCCGGCGTACCTTCGAACATGATTTCCCCTTCGCCCATAACATAGATTCGGTCTGCAATATCCAGGGCAATGGAGAGCTTCTGCTCTACCAGCAGCACGGCAATGCCCTGCGCCGCTATTTCCTGAAGAATGGCGGCAACATCGGCCACCACTTTCGGCGCCAGGCCTTCGGTGGGCTCATCAACCAGGATGCACTGGGGATCACCTATGAGGGCGCGGAACATGCTCAGCATCTGCTGCTCACCGCCGGACAGTACTTCCGCCGGCGTATGCTCCCGCTCCCTCAGGCGTGGAAAGCGCTTGTATACCTTTTCCAGCGTCCACTGCTCTCCGGTCTGGCCTTTTTTCTTCATGCCCAGCTCCAGGTTCTGAAGCACCGTCAGACCCGGGAAAATAGCCCGGTCCTCGGGCACATATCCCAGTCCGGCGTGGGCGATGTCATGGGGCGGCAGTCCGGACAACTGCTTGCCATCAAACTCGACGTGTCCCTTGGGCGGCACCAAGCCCATGACGGCCTTGCAAAGTGTAGAGCGGCCGACGCCGTTACGGCCCAGCAGGCTGACAATCTCACCGCGTTTGATCTCCATACTGACACCACGGAGAATGTGACTCTTGCCATAAAACGCGTGCAAATCCTGAACTTTCAACATCAGTGGACCTCCGTACAGAGATAGGCTTCCTGAACCTTCGCATTGTTGCGGATATCCTCCGGGGTGCCGGTGGCGATGATTTCGCCGTAGACCAGCACGGAAATCCGGTCAGCCAGTTCGAAGACCACGTTGAGGTCGTGCTCGACAACAATCAGGGTGTTCTCACCCGTCATGCGCTGGATCAGTTGGATAACGTCGTTGGCTTCAGTGCGATTCATACCCGCAGTGGGCTCATCCAGCAGGATAACCTGGGCTCCGGATGCGATGGTGCAGCCGATTTCCAGGGCCCGCTGCTCGGCATAGGTCAGCAGCGAAGCTGGCGTTTCCGCATGTTTGATCAGATTGAGTTGTTCCATGAGCTCGTGGGACCGCTCGGTAACCGGGCTCTGTTTGAGCACACTCTTCCAGAAAGAGTATTTGTGCCCTTCGGACCATAGCAACGAACAGCGCAGATTCTGGATCACGGTCATGTTCTGAAACAGATTTGTGACCTGAAAGCTGCGACTCAGGCCCAGACGATTGACCCTATGGGCCGGCAGATTATGGATGTTGGCGCCGAACAGCTTGATGCTGCCCTTGGACACCTTCAGCCGGCCACTGATCAGGTTGAACAGGGTGGACTTGCCAGCGCCGTTGGGGCCGATAATGACGTGGCGTTCGTGTTCATGGATGTCCAGATCCACGCCGCGAATGATTTCCGCACGCCCGAAGTTCTTCTTGACGTCTTTGAGTTCCAGTGCGTTACGGGTTGTCATGCGTTACCTCCATCAGACTTGGCGTCGGTGAGGCGGGCGAGAATCGGTTTGGCGTGGAAGATCATCAGACCGAAGCCAATAATCGCGATACAGAAGGACGCCAGCCATGGCAGGAAGCTGGTAGCGTCCACAGTAACGCCCATCAGCACAAACGGTGCGCTGGGGTCCCAACTGCGGAAGTAGTGGTAAGACAACTCAATGACGCAGATCAGCCCGAATATACCGATCAGGGCAGCAGCCAGCAGATAGATGCGGATATAGCCATTGCCTCTCCAGCCACCGGCTTTCCAGGCCAGATATTGCTGGTGAACGACGCCCACGAGACCCATGGGGGCGAACATGACAATGCTGATGAACAGCAGGCCAAAGTAGAGCACCCAAGCCTCAGTGTAGGTGGACAGGGAGGATTCCAGGATGGTTACCAGGCTGGCTCCGACAATGGGCCCGATGAAGTAGCCGATACCGCCGATGTAGGTGCCCAGAAGGACTGCGCCCGACTGGAGTTGCCCCACCACCTCATCGTTGACGATTTCATCGGTAATCACGAACAAGCCCCCCGCTAGGCCGGCAAAGGTTGCCGAAAGAGCAAACTGAATGAAACGTACCATGGTTGGATTGTAGCCCACAAACTGGGCCCGTTCGGGGTTATCCCGAACCGCATTGGCCATCCAGCCTAGAGGTGTTTTCCTAAGCAGATAGATCAGGATGGCTGCAATCAGCGTCCATACCACAACCAGATAGTAGACACTTACACTGGAGGCATAATCAATGCCGAACAGTGAATTGATCTGAGTACGGTTGCCAAACAGGCCTGCCTCACCACCGAAGAAGTCAGCGAACATCAGCGAACTTGAATGAACTAGAGCGCCCAACCCAAGGGTGATCATGGCGAAAATCACGCCGGCTTTGCGGGTGGATACCGAGCCGAAAATAATGCCAAAGCCGAGACCCGCCGAGGCGCCCACCAGGGGCAACAGTTCGATGGGCAGCCCTTCGCCACCGGCATCGTTGATGCTGCGCAAAACGTGCATGGCCACATAGGCACCCAAGCCATAGTAGACTGCATGACCGAATGACAGCAGACCGGTATTGCCCAGTAGCATGTTGTAGGACAAGGCGAAGATAATCGCCACGCCCATGTGACTGAGCAAGTTGATGGAGTGCCCGGAGGAAAATATCTGCGGCAGGATCAGCGCCACAATCGGGATTACCACCCAAGGCCAGAACTTAAGCAGGCTAGGTGAACCTGCTTGGGTATTATTCGCCATAGTCTTGGTTTCCTGTTGCGTTGTTGTCGTTGTCATGCTTCACGCTTCCCGAGTATGCCGCGGGGTCTGACAATCAGCGTCAGCACCAGTAGCAGGTAGGGCAGGACAGGCGCGAGACGGGTGGCTTCCATATGCCAGAGCGTGCCGAAGAAGCCGCCGCTTTCGATGCCGAGGGTGCCAATGGAGCCGGCCAGGGAGAAATTGATCGACAAAAAGAAGGTTTGCAGTATGCCGATCAGCAGAGAGGCAATCAGTGCACCGGGAACAGAACCCAGTCCACCCAACACCACCACCACGAACACAATGGGACCCATCATGAAAGCCATACCGGGATCCGTCACAAACTGGATGCCGCCGACAACGCCGCCGAGACCGGCAAGGGCGCAACCAAAGGCAAAGACCAGTGTGAACACCATGGGTACGTTATGCCCCAGGGCACTCACCATGTCCGGCCGGGACAGGGAACCCTGAATGATCAGGCCGGCCCGGGTTTTCTTTAAGAGGATCCACAAACCCGCGAACATGAAGATAGAAACGCCCAGGATGAAAACCTTGAACGCGGAATAATCCAGGCCCGCCATGGTGAAAACGGTGAAATCAAGGATGTCCGGCATTCTGTAGGGCACCGGCACCGTACCCCAGAAAAGTGCAACAAGTTCCTCAATAACGTAGGCGAGACCGAAGGTGAACAGCAATTCCGGAACATGGCCGAACTGGTGTACCCGTCTGAGACCGTAACGTTCCACCCCGGCGCCAAGCACGCCGACCAGAATCGGTGCAAGGAACAGGGCAATCCAGAAGCCGGTAGCCAGGCCAACGGTATAGGCAAAATAGGCGCCAAGCATGTAAAAGCTGGCGTGAGCGAAGTTCAGCACCCCCATCATCCCAAAGATGAGCGTCAGACCGCTGGACATCATAAATAGCAGCATGCCATAAAGCACACCATTCAGTATGGAATAAGCGATGATATCGAGCATGGTGAGTCGAATTCCTGGTTTATTGTTTTATTGTTCTGAAAAGCTCCGGCGGCATTGCGCCACCGGAGTACGGCCCAGGGGGTTATGGACGTTTCATGTTGCAGCTGGTTTCATCCGTG
>Ga0307972_1001959_pt1 | contig 10805 bp, 8 predicted proteins | sample OrgLakmetagen780_FD_201848 | JGI IMG/M metagenome (GOLD analysis project Ga0307972, IMG submission 201848) | Saline water microbial communities from Organic Lake, Antarctica - #780 | ecosystem: Environmental > Aquatic > Non-marine Saline and Alkaline > Saline | place: Antarctica: Organic Lake...
CTAGGGGAATTCCGTATGCACGCCTCCGACTAAGATAGTCTTATCAGAAACCTGCAATGTTGCAACCGACTTGACAAGCGACCCAAATGCTATCGGATCTGCGCTGTTGGAGCGGGGATTGCTGCTCCGTGGATTCTCTCACACTTAAACCGGACAGAAAGGATCAACTCATGCGCCTGACATATCTTGCGACACCGGTCGCGCTGGCCCTCTTCGCCTTGCCAGCCGCCGCGCAGCAGGTCGATCACTACGCGCCCGTGCCGTCGGAGACGCTGGCCGAGGCGATGGACAACCTCGCCACCTACAATGCACGGGTCGAGGAGGTTCTGGCGCGCGACAACCTGAGCGTCTCGGACATGGAGGAGATCCACCAATACACCTACACGATGAAACAGGCCGTCGCCCGCATCGCCACGTCGATGGACGACATCGCCGCGCTGCTGGAAGAGGTGCATCTCGCCTCGGAAGGCGATGACACCGAGGATCTGCGCGACACCGCCGCCGCCTATCCGGAGCGGACCGCGCCGCTGACCGACTGAGCGGATCTCTCGATGGCCCCGCCACGGGCAAAGCGCAAGACCGGACCGGCGGGGCGGTCACACCACGAAGGCGTAGATCACCACCCAGATCGACAGTGTGACACCGCAGACCATGGTGTAGACGCCGTTCCACGCCCAGCCGACGCGCAGCGCGCTGATGCCCGCGAAGGAGCCGATCAGAAGCGTCGTCGCGGTGAAGGGCGAGCTGGCCCCGCTCAGTGCCCAGCCGGCGGCCAGTGCCACGACGATGGCCGTCGGCGTCACGCCCAGGCTGTCGGCACCGGGAATGAGCGGCGCGATCAGCGTCACGGCAAGGATCGGGTTCATCCCGACCTGCCCGGCCAGCGGGATCAGCCAGACAAACGCCACGAGGATCACCCAGGGCGGCAGCAGCGACAGGTCGAACCCCGCGCGCTGCATCAGCGGCCCCAGCAGGGCCGAGCCGACGGTGCCGATATAGCCCGCCATCATCAACAGCGTCAGCTCGTCGCGGTAGCCGGGCAGTTCCCGTGTCACGTACGCCCCGACCCGCGTCGTCACCGACCGCCAAGGGGCCTGCGCCCAGTGCTGGATCACCATCCACACGAGGGCTATCACCGGCACGATCACCACGACCAGCCCGACGATCCGCACATCCGCGACCGCGTTGAGGCCGAGCACGCTGATCACAAGCACCCCGAGCAGCGCCAGCAGCGGCAGCATCAGCGCCCAGGTGCCGTCGGGCGCGGACCTTTGCGGCGTCACGCTCAGTCGTGGCTTGAACGCGGTGTCCAGCCCCCAGCCGACCCCCGCCAGCAGCGCCGAGGTGACCAGCCCCGGCACCATCACCTGCGCCCAGCTTGTCCCCGGCACGACGCTGACCGAGATCGCCATGGCAAACGATAGCGGCGACCATGGCAGGGTCGACACGAAGGCCCGCTGGATCGCCAGAAGCATCCGCCGGATGCGGTGGCCGCGGATCTCGGCATTGGGCTCGGCCCCGGCATTGGCCAGCGCCAGCGCCCCCAGAAGCTGGATGGCCCCGTAATTGAGCAAAAGCGCGAAACCCTGCCCGCCGACGGTCAGCGCCGCATAGCGCCGACCGGGCGGCTGGCCCGACAGGAACCGGCCCGCCGCCTGCACGGCAGGCGAGGTCTGCGCGACGTTGCGCAGCGTCGACAGCGCCGAGAAGAACGCCGCGATGAACGCCGCCGAGCGCAGCCCGTCCAGCGCCGTCCCCTGCCAGCCGGGCACGCTTGATGCCAGCGCCAGCGTCAGCCCGAGGGCCACCGCGACGAACGCCTTGCGCGACACCCGGACCTGCGTTGCGAGAATGGCTGTGAGCCCCACCACGAGCACGGGCTTCGCCGGTGCCATCCACGCGGCGATATGCCATTCGTGAAAGATCACCAGACCGGTGATCGCGACCAGCAGGAGGCCCGTCAGAAGATTGACCCGCCCGCTTTTTTCAGTGACCATGCCCGTGATCCCCCGACGCCTTGCACTGCGCTTGTGCCTGCTGACGTCCCGGGCGGCAAGGCTCGGTGCCATGCCCGCTCTCAGCGCACCACGAGCACCGAGCATTTGGCGTGCCGGACCACGCGCGCGGCGTTGGGGCCGAGCAGGTAGTCGCGCAGATCCGGCTGGTGCGCCCCGATCACGATGAGCGCCGCGCCATCGGCCTCGGCCACGCGCAGGATCTCGTCATAGGTGTTGCCGGTCACAACGACATGGCGCACGCTTTCATTGGCCTCCTTGCCGAGGACCTCGGTCACCAGATCGTGCATCCGCTGCCGGCTTTCCTCGACGGCCTTGTCGTGATGCTGGGCGTCGAAAAAGCTGCCCACCACGCTCATCCCGTAATCGGGCACCACGGTGATCACGTCGAGCTGGGCGGCGTCGAGCGCGGCCAACCGTGCCGCGGCGCGCAGCACGTTGTCGTCGCGATGCGGATTGCTGACATCGACGGCGCAGAGAACGGGGCCGGTCATGCCGTGGCTCCTTCTTCGGAATGTTGCGGATCGCGCGCCATCCGGCCGCGTTGCAGGAAGGCCACCAGCGCCAGCAACAGGAAGGCGGGCACGAACATCAGCTCCTGCGGCCACTGGTCGACCGGGGCCTTGACCGAGGCCACGGTGACCGGCGTGTCGCCGTAGAAGTCATAGCCCTGAAAGATCTCGACATAGGGCGTGCCGAACATCGGCTCTTCGAGCTGCACCGCGTCGCCCTCGGGGATGAGGCTCAGCCCGAACTCCTCGAGCAGCGCGGCGCCGTCCTTGCCTTCTGTCACGGGCAGTTGCAGCGTCGTTTCCTTCGGGTCGCCGGAAATGAAATCCGGCCCCGACACAACGATGCGCACATCCTGCCCCGCCTCGGCCTCGTCGAGCGCCTGTTCGAGACCCGCGGGCTCGACCATGCGGAAGGGCGGCTGGATCTGGTTCATCAGGTAATCGGGACGAAACAGCGCGAAGGCGACCAGCACCAGCGCCACGCTTTCGTAGATGCGGCTCTTGGTCAGGAACCAGCCCATCGTACCGGCAGTAAAGACGAGGATTGCGATGGTGGCCACCACGAAGGTGATGATGCCTTGCGTCACCGTCACGTCGATCAGCAACAGGTTGGTGTTGAAGATGAACACGAAGGGCAGCGCCACGGTGCGCAGGCTGTAGAAGAAGGCGATGAAGCCGGTGCGGATCGCATCGCCCCCCGACACGGCGGCGGCGGCAAAGCTCGCCAGCCCGACCGGCGGTGTCACATCGGCCATGATCCCGAAATAGAAGACGAAGAGATGCACCGCGATCAGCGGCACGATCAGCCCCGATTGCGCGCCCAGTTCCACCACGACCCCGGCCATCAGCGAGGACACGACGATGTAGTTGGCCGTCGTCGGCAGGCCCATGCCGAGGATCAGGCTGAGCAGCGCCACGAAGATCAGCATCAGCACGAGGTTGCCGCCCGAGACGAACTCCACCAGTTCGGCCATCACCTGCCCGACGCCGGTCAGGGTCACCGTGCCGACGATCACCCCCGCCGTGGCGGTGGCAAGGCCGATGCCGATCATGTTGCGCGCCCCGGCGATCAGCCCGTCGACAAGATCGACAAGGCTGAGGCGGATCTTGTCCACAAGATCGCTCTCGCCGCGAAAGATCGCCTTGACTGGGCGCTGCGTCACAAGGATGACGAACAGAAGTGCGGTCGCCCAGAAGGCCGACAGGCCGGGCGATTTCTGCTCGATCATCAGGAAATAGACCAGCACCACGATGGGCAGCAGGAAATACAGCCCGGCCTTGTAGATTTCGCTGACGACCGGCAGGCGCAGATCCTCGGCATTGGGGTCGTCCGGCTCCAGATCCGGCACACCGGAGGCGATCCACAGCAGCGCCAGATAGGCCAGCACCAGAAGGCCCGACAGGATCGGACCCGAGTTGTCGGGCACCATTGCGACGATCCAGCCCACGGGATATTGCAAGCCATAGCAAAGCCCCGCGAAGCCTGCGAAAAACGCGAACATGCCGCCGATGGTGCGCCCGAGATGGACCACACGGTCGCCGAGCGTGGGCATGTTCTGCTTCACCGCCTCGAGATGGACGATATAGACCAGCGCGATATAGCTGATGGTCGCGGGCAGGAAGGCGTGGGTGATGACCTCGACATAGGAAATGCCGACATATTCCACCATGAGAAACGCCGCAGCGCCCATCACGGGCGGCATGATCTGGCCGTTGACCGAACTTGCCACCTCGACCGCGCCGGCCTTCTCGGAGGTGAACCCGACGCGCCGCATCAGCGGAATGGTGAAGGTGCCGGTTGTGACGACGTTGGCGATGCTCGACCCGGAGATGAGGCCGGTGGCCGCGGAGCCCACGACGGCGGCCTTGGCGGGACCGCCCCGCAGGTGGCCAAGTGCGCCGAAGGCCATCTTGATGAAGTAATTGCCGGCCCCGGCCTTTTCGAGAAGCGCGCCGAACAGCACGAAGAGGAAGACGAACTTCGTCGACACGCCCAGCGCGATGCCGAACACCCCCTCGGAGGTGATCCACATGTGGCTCATCGCCTTTTGCAGGCTGGCGCCCTTCCAGCGGATGACCTCGGGGATCCATTCGGAGGCACCGAAGAACACGTATCCCAGAAAGATCGTGGCGATGATCGCCATCGCCGGGCCGAGCGCGCGGCGCGCCCCCTCGAACAGGATGAGCAGCCCGGCCAGCGCGAACCATTTGTCGGTATGATCGGCCAGTCCGCCATTGTTGACGATCTTTTCATAGAAAAAATAGCCGTAAAGCGCGCAGAACGTGCCCGCCAGCGCCAGCGCCCAGTCATAGATCGGCACATGGTCGCGCGGGCTGGATTTCAGCATCGGATAGGCCATAAAGGCCAGAAAGATCGCGAAGGCGAGGTGGATCTGCCGCGAATTGTTGATCAGGTCGCCGGGCAGCACGTAATTGACGATCGGCGAGGCCAGCAGCACCTGATACAGCGACCAGACGAGGGCCACCCCCGCCAGCAGAAGCGCGACCGAACCGGTCGGGTTGCGCGCGCCGCCATCGTTGGAGGCGACCATTTCCTCGAGTTCGGATTCGCTCAGCGGGCCCTTGCCCTGCGTCTTGTCGGCCATCTGTACCGTCCCCCTGAAGCGCCGCGACCTGCGCGCGGTCCGTTTCGACCAGTCTGCTCAGACCGGGCGGTCGTGGCAAGGGCGGCGTGCCGCCCCCGCCGGGAATCCGTGGATCGTCACTCGATCCAGCCCTGTTCGCGATAATATTTGGCAGCGCCCGCATGCAGCGTCGCCGAAAGGCCGGCACTGGCCATCTCTTCGGGCTCCAGAATGCCGAAGGCCGGGTGCAGCCCCTTGAAGTCGTCGAAATTCTCGAAGACAGCCTTCACGACCTCGTAGACCGCATCCTCGCTCACCGCGTCCGAACTGACCAGAGTGGCGCCGACGCCGAAGGTCTGCGTGTCCTCGTCATTGCCGCGATACATGCCGCCGGGGATGGTGGCGATGCGGTAATACGAGTTCTCGCCGACCAGCGACTCCACGGCCGGGCCGGAGACGTCCACCAGAACGCTCTCACAGGCGGTCGTCGCCTCCTGGATGGAGCCCGAGGGGTGGCCGACGGTATAGACCATCGCGTCGATTTGGTTGTCGCACAGCGCCGCGCTCTGCTCGGCGGCTTTCAACTCGGTGGCGAGGGCGAAATCGTCGGTGCTCCAGCCCATTTCCTCGAGCAGCACCTCGATCGTTCCGCGCTGACCCGAGCCGGGATTGCCGATATTCACGCGCTTGCCCTTGAGGTCCTCGAAGGTCTCGATCCCGGCATCGGCGCGGGCCACCACGGTGAACGGCTCGGGGTGCAGCGAAAACACCGCGCGCAGTCATTCGAACGCGCCATCATCCTCGAACGACGAGGTGCCGTTGAAGGCGTGATACTGCCAGTCCGACTGCGCCACGCCGAATTCCAGCTCTCCGGCGCGGATGGTCTTGAGGTTGTAGATCGACCCGCCCGTGGATTCCACGGAACAGCGGATGCCGTGATCGCTGCGGCCCTTGTTGACCAGACGGCAGATCGCACCGCCCGCCGGGTAGTAGACGCCGGTGACACCGCCGGTGCCGATGGTGATGAAGTCCTCGGCCTGTGCGGCCGGGGCCATCAGCGCGGTCAGCGCGGCCCCCGCGACTGTGACTTTGAGTTTGGCAAACATCATCTTCTCCCTTTTTCGATGTCTTTTGCGATTGTCTGCTCACCCGCCCCGGATCCTGCGCGAAACTGCGGCCGCGTCGTGCGATCCCCTGTGGTCAAACAGCGTTTTCCCAACGTGCGAGTAGATACTTGAAGCGTTCCACCCGTTTCATGACTTGTCAAGAGGCGGGCCGTTTGGTTCAGTCAGGGGACACCTCAGGAAGCGCTCCCATGTCCCACGTCTTCGCCCGCCACACCAAGGCCCATCCGCCCGTCGCCCATCACGGCGACGGCGCCTATATCATCGACGCGGACGGCAAACGTTATCTCGACGGATCCGGCGGCGCGGCGGTGTCGTGTCTCGGCCATTCCGACCCGGACGTGACCGCCGCGATCCGCGATCAGGCCGGCCGCATCGCCTTCGCGCATACCGGCTTTTTCACGTCGGAACCGGCCGAGCGTCTCGCCGACCGGCTCATCGCCCATGCCCCCGAGGGGATCGAGCGGGTCTATTTCGTCTCCGGCGGCTCCGAGGCGGTGGAGGCGGCGCTGAAGCTCGCCCGCCAGTATTTCCTGGAAAAGGGCGAGAGCACGCGCACCCGCTTCATCGCCCGGCGCCAAAGCTATCACGGCAACACCCTCGGCGCGCTCGGGACCGGCGGCAACCTGTGGCGGCGCGAGCCCTTCGCCCCGCTTATGGTCGAGACCTCGCATATCGCGCCCTGCTACGCCTATCGCGGCCAGCAGGACGGCGAGACGCCCGAGGATTACGGTCGCCGCGTGGCCGATGAGCTGGAGACCGAACTGCAGCGCCTCGGCCCCGAGACCGTCATCGGCTTCGTCGCCGAGCCGGTGGTCGGCGCGACGCTTGGCGCGGTGCCGCCCGTGCCCGGCTATTTCAAGCGCATCCGCGAGATCTGCGACCGGCACGGGATCCTGTTGATTCTCGACGAGGTGATGTGCGGCATGGGGCGCACCGGCACGCTGTTCGCCTGCGAACAGGACGGCGTGCGGCCCGATATCGTGACCATCGCCAAGGGTCTGGGCGCGGGCTATCAGCCGATCGGCGCGATGCTGTGTTCGGGCGATATCTACGCGGCGGTCGAGCATGGCTCGGGGTTTTTCCAGCACGGCCATACCTATATCGGCCATCCCGTCGCCTGCGCCGCCGCCGATGTGGTCGTGGGCAAGCTCACCGAAGGCGGCCTGACGACGCGCGCGGCACAGATGGGCGAGGTGCTCGACGCGGCCCTGCAGGAACGTTTCGGCCAGCATCCGCATGTCGGCGACATCCGCGGGCGCGGCATGTTCCGCGGGCTGGAACTGGTCGCGGATCGCGACGCCAAGACGCCGTTCGATCCGGCCCGCGCCATCCACAAGCGCGTCAAGGCGGCGGCGTTCGAGGCGGGGCTGATCTGCTATCCGATGGGCGGCACCATCGACGGGCGGCAGGGCGATCACGTGCTGCTCGCCCCGCCCTTCATCCTGACCGAGGATCAGGTGGGAGAGCTTGTCGACAAGCTCGATCTCGCGCTGGATAAGGCGCTTTCATGAGGGCGCTGCCCCGGCTGATGGTCGCGCCCAACGGCGCGCGGCGCGGCAAGGCCGATCATCCGGCCCTGCCCATGACCCTGCCCGAGATCGTCGAGACGGCGCGCGCCTGTGCGGCGGCGGGCGCGGACGGTCTGCACCTGCACCTGCGCGACGCCCAAGGGCGTCACCTGCTGGATGCCGGCGCTTATGCCGAGGCGCTGGGCGCGCTGCGCCGCGCCGTGCCCGACATGGCGCTGCAGATCACGACCGAGGCGGTGGGCGTCTACGACCCCCCGCATCAGCGCGCCGTGGCGCTTGACGCGGGCGCCGATCTGGTCTCGGTCGCGCTGCGCGAGATGGCCGCGCCGCCGCATGACGCGGAGGCGCCCGCCTTCTATGGGGCTTGCGCCGAGCGGGGCATCGCAGTGCAGCACATCCTTTATGACGCCGCGGATTTCGATCTGCTCGACCGGCTCGTGCCGTCCGGCCTCAAAGACGCACCCGACCTGCAACTGATCTTCGTGCTGGGCCGCTACAGCACCGGGCAGCAAAGCACCCCGCACGATCTCGATCCCTTCCTCGACTGCCTCGCACAGCGCGCCACAGCGGCGGACTGGGCCGTCTGCGCCTTCGGCCGGTCCGAGACCGCCTGCCTCAAAGCCGCGCACGCGGCGGGCGGCAAGCTCCGCGTCGGGTTCGAGAACAACCTCGTGAACGACGACGGCAACCCCGCCCGCGACAACGCCGACCGCGTCGCCGAGATCCGCGCGGTCATGGCAAACCAGCACACACCAAGCTGACCCGTGTTTTTCTTGCCGCACCGACGCGGCTGCCCCGGCCTGTTCGGGCCGCGCCTGTCACGCGGTCTTTTCCGGCGGATCGGGTGGGGGGTAGGCGTAGGGATTAGCTTGCCACTTGCGCCATCGCTTTTCGAAATTGCGTCGCAGCTTAAATTTAGACCAATGCGCGGGCCAGTCTTCATGCTCCGGCCCATGTCCGCCGGGCAGCGTCACCGACGCATCCCCGAACATGTCCTGCACATGTGCCGCGATTTGTGGTACCATTTCAAAGTCTACAGACTTCACGGCGGACCCACCAAAAGAAGTCTTTATAACTCCCGTGTTCTTATCTAACCGCGCTCTCGTGAGGTTTGCACCCTGCAGCTGCGCCATTGCTAGGTTTGCGCCCTGCAACCGACTCTGTCGGAGGTGTGCCCCCTGCAAGCTCGCTTCACCAAGGTCTGCGCCCTGCAACCGCGCATCCATGAGGCGAGCCCCCTGCAACCGCGCATGCCAGAGTACTGCCCCCTGCAATCTCGCCTTCCCGAGGAATGCCACCTGTAACAGCGCCAGCCCGAGGTCAGCCCCCTGCAGCTGCGCCGTTCGGAGGAATGCCCCCTGCAACTGCGCCAACCCGAGGTCTGCGCCCTGCAACCGGGCATCCATGAGGTCAGACCCCTGCAACCGCGCCCGGCTGAGATCTGCACCCTGCAGATAAGTTCCGATTACCAGCGCGCCATTAAGATCCGCATCAGACAGATCCGCGCCCCGCAGGTTGGCACCGCGCAAGTCCAGACGGTAGCCTTCAAAACACTTGAGGGCCGCTAGCCATGTGTTCAGATTTACCCGGTAAACGTGCAGCGCGGCGTAGTCATGGTTTTCCTTTGGCCCGTCATAGTCGGGGCAGGGGATGTCGAACGGAACCGGCGCCTCGACGCCGCGCCCGGCCTCCAGCCGACGCTGTTTCGTACTGCGCCGCCCGATCACCGTCAGCGCCGTCTGAATATCCTCGCGAATCGAGAGTTTGGCCTTGGCTTCTTCCTGCGCTTTCCTGAACGCGTTCAGCCTATCCACCCAATCCGCCTCCAGCGGTCCCTCGTCCTCGCTGTCCTTCATCTCCAGTTCCGGCCAGTAATCTTCGGCCGGGGCCGGGGCGTTCTGCCGGATATAGGCACAGAGGATTTCCATGATCTGCACATGGTCGCGGTCACTGTCCTGCGCGATCCGCTCCAACGCATAGATCGCCCCGATCCGCACTTCGAGATTGGGTTTTGTTTGAGTGAATACTTGCCACTTGCCTTGTTCGGCAGGGTACATGCCATCTGGAAGCTGAAGGGGGGTATCTCTCCATTCGATCTCGGTGTGACGTTCCTCGCTATCCGTGCCATCCATCGCGGCGTGATTGGGATCAGGCTCCCGAAGAAAAACAGGACGTCCGATCTGGTTAACTTCTTTTTGTGCCCCCAACCCCTGAACAGCGGTGTTAATCCGGTCGGTGATCTGACCCTGCACAGAATTGGCATGATCATTCTCAGCCGCTTCGGTCTGTCGGCGTGTCAGCACCAATCGATTGAGGGTGATCGGCAGGGCGATCACCGCCCCCGCCACGGTGGTCACCGCCACCAGTTGTGCGATCGAAAAACGCCAGTCCCAGACCGCCTCCTGCCCTTCGGGTGCATCCCGAAAGATCGTCTGCCACAACACCGCGTAGAAGCCGATGAAGAGCGTTAGAGCCACCACCGCCCATGTCGTCGCCAGAATCAGAAACAGGGTCGGGGGCACCGCGCTCAGTCCCGTTCGATCCTGTGCGCGTCGCAGCCAGTCAGGTCGCTTGGGAAGGCGCAGCCCCTTGACCTGATTCAAGAGCTTTCGCAGCCTGAACCGTTTCAGAATGTCAGGCTTGTCGTCGTCGCGCATGCCGCCTCCGCCCCGCTCGGTCCGGCCCAGATTAGCCGCGATCTTGGCCCACGGCAAACGCCGCCCCGCGTTGCGTACCTTTCGCGCGTACGCAATGTACACCTTGTACGCAGCTGCTCAGGCGCTGCCGCCCTCCGAGGACAGCATCAGCGCCGACACGCCCAGCCGGTCGAGCGCGGTTTCCCACTTGCGCGCATCCCTCGTGTCGAACACCAGATCCGCATCCGCGTCACAGGTCAACCAGCCGTTCTGTGCCAGTTCGGCCTCAAGCTGCCCCGGCCCCCAGCCCGCATAACCCAATGCGATCAATGCCTTGGCCGGTCCGCCCCCCTCGGCCAGATCCTCTAGGATGTCGAGCGTGGCGGTCATCGCGAAGGCCT
>Ga0307972_1001968_pt1 | contig 10790 bp, 15 predicted proteins | sample OrgLakmetagen780_FD_201848 | JGI IMG/M metagenome (GOLD analysis project Ga0307972, IMG submission 201848) | Saline water microbial communities from Organic Lake, Antarctica - #780 | ecosystem: Environmental > Aquatic > Non-marine Saline and Alkaline > Saline | place: Antarctica: Organic Lake...
CTACCATGTGGTGGTTATTTCACTGGCCTCACGTTGTCTGTTCTCCACTTAAACGCGTGAATCCCTCGCTTCAAGGAAACGGCGATGGCCCCAATGGCCAATACACTGTTTGAGCGTGAGAGGGATGACCCTTATTTCAGGGAGCTTGTGCTTGTTTCAGAAAAGGGTGGCCAATGCAAAGGCTGTGCATGCATTGACATCCTGTGATTGTGAGCCAGCTATGGATGGTTAGGGTGACCTGGGTAAAGCGCAAGGGCCTTGCTCAATATTTACAGCTTACAGCTCTGAGATTAATGACCAATCAATGTAAGGCGCAACTTTGCCGTACCAAGCACCACACACACTTGACACAAATGCCAACTGACACATTAACGCCCATGAACACATCTGTCATACATAGGCGTTTACACACACACATTTATATAAGCAGACACATTCACTCACGCACCTGCCAAGAAAATCCTTTGACTCCAAGACATCCTTGAAGTTAAACTTCAAGAGCTCCAGAGGTGAAAAGGCATCATGGTCGTACACAGTGACCTGAAGACGGTGCAAGGCAGGCAAGGCATCGTTTCATTTTATGTTTTGACATTCTGTCATCTGACAAGCTTTGCCCAGCAGATTGCTCGGCCCTACGGACATGATTCTATTCCTACTGGCTAAGGTTGGTCAGAACCACATATGTAAATGGTGTATAACGGTAATTTTGGCAGGGCAAATCGCCAAGTATACAGTTATATACGGTGTAAATATACGGTTCTGGCCAACTCTACTACCCCTACAAAACCCTGTCAAGGCCACTGTTGCAGGCGTGGATATGCATTGCAACCAAGAGGCGGAGATGTGGTGAATGATATGCAGTGTCTAAAAGTGAGATGGAGTTTTGATTGAGCCTCACCTTGATGTGCTCTCTTGTAGGTTCATGAATGAGCAGGTAGTGGGTCTCCATCCACTCCTGTGCATGTGTGTGTTTTTGTATGTTTGTGGTACTTGTGTGTTTATGTGGGGTCTGTGAAAGTGTGTGAGTGCACGTATGTGCATGTGTGCATATTGGTGTATACCTGTCTTCTTTCAAATTAGGAAATCCACGTGCATTCTCAGCCGTTTGCATGCAAGCAAGGTCTTCTTTAAACCACACAACAACAACAAAAAACCAAACCATAAACACGCATATACACACTTGCGCTCTCACACGTAAAACACACACACAGACATACACACACGCAACAAGCTCAGGATGCAGGTACATGCTCGCAATTTATTTTTCCGTGTATACAAAAATTAGCATACCGGATTAAGAGAGTCTGGGATGACCCTAGTCGAGACCACATGCTTCCCGTCTGTAGTCATCTCCACAAAAGCATCACTGGATCCCACCACATCTGCAGTGGGCAGGTCCTTTGCCCTCCTCACATGGACCTGGTATACAAAGTGCATCAGCAGGTGTAAGTATCTGCACACACACTCACACTCACACACACACATTCACATAACAGTGGCACGCGTAGAATCAATGCTCACACAACAGTGACAAGGCAAGCAAGCACAGGAAGGCAATGCATGTGGGATTGTTCCATCCAGCCGTAGAGGGCAAGAAACATGCTACAGCATAGTGACGTGTACGGCACTTTCTGAAGGACTCTGTACCGGTCCTGGAAGTCTTTAAAACCACATTTTTCAAAGGCCAGGTGGAAAGAAATAAAGAGTAAGATAAAGAGGCAATGATGCGCAGGCCCTCGCGAGCTTTATTCTGGGATGTGGCTGCTGAATTGTTATCAAAATGGAAAGACGCAAGAATGGGAGTATGCGAGTTACTGTTACAATGGTCGTTGAAACGACACAAACCGTGAGAGATGCAAGGACGACAAAAGGCACGCGCTGGGATTTAATTGGGGTGAGATTTTGTAATAGCGTCCATGGTAACAATCTGCTTGCTACAGTGTCGGTGCTATTGCCAAGTGAGGCTGGTAGGTGAGCATGCTGAAGCCTCCCTGCTATGGGCTACCAGCTGAATATTGCAGCCATGTAGCTGCACGTATTTGCTGAGTCATTGAGAATTTAGAAACAAACGCAGGGCGTGGATGTTTGAGCGAACATACGCGCAGACGTAAACACGTACACACAGGATACACATGCTTGCGTACACAGATGGCTCAAACGGCAAGGAATCCTTTAAAGTCCTTTGGTCCCCATCCCCATGTGACACTGTTTTCTGTGACAAAAGGGGGAAAACGGACTACTGACAAGCTTAGATCTGGATACATGCATGCTCGATGGAGCCCTCCTTGGCCAACCACAAAAATTGACAAACCTTCATGATACCCTGGGTGCGGAATGTGAGCTTCTCGATTTCGTACTCCATCTCGGGGGAAGTGAGAATAGGAATCTGCACGCAAGAATAGTGCACGGCAGTTGGTTGTGCGTTTCCTACAACCACATCAAGGAAAGGGCTGACCTTGGATGGAACTGAGGGAGCAACAGATTTGAGCGAGCCATGCACTTTGTCACTTTTATACGGCTTGCGTAGTTTAAAGTCACTAGGTTCAGAACATCTTCAAATTCAGTGTATGTCTCATTTCCCTTACAATCATTTCAGTGGCTCATGTCCCTTACAAATTCAGTGAAGGCTCATGTCCCTTACAATCATATATGGGGAGTGCTTACCACTAGACGCTGCGGCCAGACCAGCATGTTGACGATGATGCCGTCGATGACGTAATCAAGGAAGGGGGTGATAATTCTTGCAATGGTGGCGCCTGAGTTGAGTGCAGGTACGTGTGCTGTTCACTGAAGCTTCTGCGTGCCCATGTATCCACTGCGCCGTCACTAGTGATCACAGTATAATTGGGTTCCCCACATCGAAGAGAGAAGGTGCCCAGAGGCTTGCGCATGCCTCAGCTGCTCTGGAGCAGAACCACGGAGCAGTGAAGTTGCCCGGTGCATATGGTCAGAAGTCTCACAAGTAAGCAAATAAGCATCACAGGGGCATTTTTGTAAAAAGCGCATTCTTCTGGTACTTCGCCTTTGGACAGCAGTCCCCCTTAGCGCATCCCTACCATCCATCTATGCTTGTGCAAACAAAGGTCGCTTTTTGCACATGCGCTGAAGCAAGCACGCCTGCTGCGCTAACTGCTGCGCTAACTGCTTTGAAGCTGCAAGATTAGGCATACTCATCACTTCTCATCTACGCACAGAAATTTCAGTGGAGACCTGCAGTTCTACACACCTTGCTTCCATCGCCCCAATCCCTACTATCTTCCATACAAATAGGGCACGGAAATGAGCCTCCAGCCCCACCTCTGACTTCTCTACAGCTTCTACAAAGGGGTGTCCCACATTTATATGGGTCGCAATGGCCTTGCTGTTTGCAACCCTTGAGGGTGCTGACACTTGACTTTGTTTACCAAAACCAGCACTCCCACGCACAAGGACTACTTCAGAGATGACCCACCTCCAATGAGCTTGCCAAAGCACAACGAGTAGCTGATCTGGGGCGGCTTGCGGAAGGTGATGATAGCAGCGCCTGTGTGTGTGTGCGTTGCTTGTACGCATGGTTTTGTGTTGTTCTGTGTGTCACAAAAATGTGTCCTGGCCCCTTCCTTCTTCCTTAGTAGCCCTTAGTACTACTACCACAGCGACGATGAAAACATGCACATTACAGGGGTGCCATGACAGCATGGGTAAATGTTGGAAGACGGCACAAGAGAAACCCTCAAGGCCAAAGTCGTCTCTTGTAGCAGATGTCAGAATAGATGAACTGAGCAAGGCAATGCGCGAGGGTTCCGGTTGAAATCTGATGACTGCTATTATGGGTTCCATGGGTTAATGGCAGCAATTTACACGATTGTTAAGCATATGGCATGCTTAAACGACTTTAACCACAGACACACGCACCAATTGTACCCCCTCAAATATAAATCTTGCATTGGGTAGATTAAAAGCAGGCAGGCAGGCAGACAGGCCGCAGAAAGGATAAAGTGTGCAACCTATGACGAAGGCGCCTACCAAATCCCGGGATTTCGTCCACCAGTGGCTGTAGCACAACACGCAAGCTGCCGGCAAACTTGATGTCGTTGACTCCAGGACACATCTTTGGCAGTTGCACCCTGGTTGTGTAAAAGAGAGTACGCGTGTGTGTCATGTGCACATGCTCACTTGAGGTTGTGCTTCTTGCGTGTACATGCTGTGCATGATGATGTGGCAATGTGTGGCGCACTCACAAAGATGGAGTATGCAGTACTGAAACATACAAAAGGAACATTTGAGTCCTGCTCATTTATAAACACCATGCAGCAGCTGCAGACGAGAATCGTGGTAGCCTTTGGGTCGTCGGCTCTTTTTTTAGATGTAAGCTTTCCCAGACAAGTGATATGTTTGTTTGTGTACATTTACGCAGCTGCCTGATGTTTATTCATTGTGTGCAATTGCCTTCACATACACACACATGTGCAGTGTATACACAGGATTTCTGGCAATGAGCCAAGTACATGGATCATTATGTCGTTGTGCATGCGGGCAGAGCGCTTGACCAAGAATACGTGCTATCAATAGAAGCAACTCACGCGGAACCAAACTCGATGGCAAGGGAGATGTTGGCATCCCCACACCACCTCAGGTCCATCTCTAATACCATAGCTTCCTGCAGTCAATTATAAAGTGTATATGTGTGCATGTGTGTGGGGAGCTTGTGTGACGATACACTGCGTGACATAGTGGCAGTTGTTTGCTTGATTCCAGCCTCTTACCCTCTTGTTGTGCATGCCACATCTGAAGCAGTGTCCTGAAAGTAAGTGCTCTTCCTGAGAATGTGGGTCGTGAAGTCATCCATTCTAAGCCTACTGGTTGGCACATCCCACCTCGGCACCACAATGACTCTCAAACTCTGCAGACAAAGAAACATGCTTGCATTGCAGCTCAAGAATTAGGCTTTTCAAACTCACATCGTCACCATGCCTGTCGCCCACTGTGATGGACTCAATGCGGAAGGGAGCGTCGCCAAAGGTGAGGTTCTTGAAGCCAATGCTCTTCACACCAGGGACCTTGGTCACCTTGAGGGTCTGCTCAAAGATGTCCTCCACCATTTTCTGCAGTCAAACACATGCATGCAAGAGATGCGTGTGACGTCTGGCTCTGCACATCAATCGAGACGTTGGCGCGATAAACATTTAAGTAATTTTATGTCCTTGCTTTTGTGACACACCTGCGAGAAATTGCATACAGATTGTTTGCTCAATTTCTATTGTCACGTGTAGCCACATAAGCCACGGTAAGGTCAGTGAACTGAAATCAGAACAAGATTGAAAGCAAGAAGAGACAACATAGGCAGGGCCTGCAGAGGTGCTTGAACCATGCCCCACAGACACACATTCAAAATCGGGTAAATAGACCCAGGTTTATACTCATTTTAATTCGAATTATTGGAGACCGTAAAAATGATGTGTATGCAAAGTGCAAGAATACAAGAGCGAGTAGGTTGAGCAAAGATGCAAAAGAAGTCAAGGTTAAGGCAGAGGTCAAGTACCCAATCACCAGGCCCCATGGAATGTGACACGAACAGGCGAGTAATGCTGAACAATAATACGGTCTTACCACAAATGCAACTGCACTCCAGCTGTGCAGCCTCAAACCCTTAAGGCAATCCAAGCTTGCAAAGACTAAGAAGCAAGTTTGTGGGTAAGCAAAGCATCTCAGGTTGAGTGTGAATGTGGCCAGGATGCCGATTCTATAACCTGGAGGTGCACTTCAGCCCAGATGATGAGTAGTATGGTGAGCTAGTGTAGCTAATCCTACAGACTGGGTAACCCAGCTAAAGGGGTTGCAGGCCTGCCTACGTAGCTGGGACACTGCACCTTATTCATAGGGAAACTATACTAGCTCACCGTGCTGCTACGATCTGGGCCTCTCCTTAGGGAACAGGGTGAGGAGCTGCAGCAAGCCAACATAAGCCTCACCTTGATCATCTTGCTCATGCCTCGGTCGTAGAAAGGCCAAACTTCCTCGAGCGTGCGGTTCAGCCACTGTGTGCATGGTGTGTGTGTGTGTGCGTGTGTGTGCGCGTGTGTGTGTGTGTGTGTGTCGATGGGAGAACGTAAGTGGGCGTGGCATTATAGCACAAGTGAAGGGCTGACTTTCTTGTTATACCAATTACAAACTGAGAGTATACTGTACTGCGCTTTTAGTATTACTAAACCTAATTGCGAGGTGCCAAACCAACTAGAATAATTATGTTCTTGGTGAGCATTGGGCTTTTGCGAGGTCCTTCAAAATTTAGGATATACTGTGATTTTTAGGGGTGTTGCTGGGCTTCCCTCCCTTCTTTTGGGTGCCTCTGCTTCTGCTGGAGGATGGCTACCTGTTGCAAACAAGCACGTCGTGCTCTAGGAGTTTGAACCTGAGACCTGTCAGCAGCTCTGCCCTCAAGCTTCTCTCCTGGAGAAGCTTGAGACCCCATAGGAGGCTGTGCATGGGTCTGTCCATAGTCCAAATGGGGCAGGGAAGATACTTCCTGGTCAGCAGCAGGTGCTTGCAAGCTTGCTCAGGGCAATGTCAGTCTCAGAAGCTCCCAAGGTGGAACCACGTCCACTTCTCAGGGTGCAACTCAGCCATGATGATGATGGTTGCCACTAAAAACGAAGGGGGTCCTTTGGGAGCCCAGAATCGTCCCCACTGGAAAGTATTAAGTTTGCGAGGTCCAGACAAATTGTTTTTGGCCTGACTATTGCGAGGGGCATCAGTAATTATTTATTTATTCGCAAAACAACCAAGCACAGTACGTAATGTATGATATATATGCTCACATATATGTATGTGAACATGGCACTGGGCCAGTCCTGCATACGTGTCATGAGCGACTGCACATGGCAAGCAAGTGTCTTACGTGTCACAGGATATGTCTAAGAGCGTGCCACGTGTCACGAGCGACTGCGTGTGAAACCGCTGTGACACCATATGATCCTGAATCTATGCATAGTGCGTCATTACCACTCCCGCACAAATTGTTATATTCTTTGAGCAGATTTGGCCAGCTCCATGCTACAATATCGTGCATACATATTTGTGTGCAAGGGAGTCCGTGCAAACACCAATTGCGTTGGTGAGTCAGAGGGGACTGGCCAGCCCTAGTCGTGAGGATGTGTGGAAGCTTCTAAAAACAAGCCGGTGATAAGACCAACGCGCAGGCCAATGATGTCGTTGCTTTTTACTAGTTGTGTGTTTGCCGCTCTGTCCAGAGACGTCAGGTAGCTCAACTCTTCTTGGGAAATGCACACACTCAAAACAGTATCGCCAGGTCAGAATCAAACGCCTGTTATTCTAGTGGCCTTTTTCCCTCTCGATCAATTGCCGCACCAATTGCCACACTGGTGCAGAACACAAAGATGCAGTTCATGCATTTGTTTGTAATGTAAATTCGCTAAGGTTTGGGCACCCGCATGCACGTGTTACAAGCGTCAGCAATGCATTTTTACGCTCGTTGCACTCAGCAATCAACCCATGACAAGCGGTTGCTACACAACTATAGTGCTGCCACAACCCTCCAGCTATCGTCATTTCTAGATCAAGCACGCTCCACGCTTAACTGAATTTCACATAGCCACGCGTAATTACTTCATGCGCTCTCCACCTCATCTGGACTTCACACAGCCACACATTTCAGTTCAAGCACTCTCCACACTCACCTGGACTTTCTCACGCTCCGTGTAGCTCAACCATGATGGCAGGCCTCCAAGCAAGAAGTTGAGTCCCTTCAAGCCCAAATTTGATCCCAGCTACATATGGTGTCAGAAAGAGAAGAGTGTGGGCATTGATCGGCCACACTTGGTGTTAGAAAGGGATAAGTTTGGGCTTAGGGTTAGGGTTAGCATGAAATGTCACAGCTTAGTGGTGTGAAGATAATTTGGGAACCGATCATCAGAAAGGGGCGTGTGCATAGGATTTTGGACCCTAATTTGTACACAGCAACATGGTGCTACAGAAATGATATTGGCCATCAGATGGGGCGGTTTGCATCAGTGATTTTGTAATCGTGGCAGTAACAGACACGCTGCGCAGCTTCCTAGCACTCAGCACTTGCTTGCACCATTCTGGAAGGGTGGTGCTCAAACCTGTGCATCACAGCTTACAGCTTTGATAGCTGAGCCAGTTTCTGGAAATATTTGACTCGGGCCTTTTTGTACCAATCAACTGGTTGCTGATGAGACGTACAATTTAAAGGAAGAAATTGATGTTTCTGTGTTGCATGTGTGTGCTGTGTGTGTGTGTGTTTGTTTTTAGTATGTTGCAGACTAATCAACAAGTACTTAGCAATCTCTACAACCGTCACCCAAGACAGTGAGTTCAGCCAAGTTGCCACCAGCTTTGAGCAGTTGAAATAAGGGGTCCCTCACCACTGAGTTGATCTCCGCCTTGCGCTTCTTGTTGTGGTAGTACACATAGCTGGTCAGCAAGCCAAGTAGGGTACCTTGGGGGAGGAAATTGGAAGTATGATAGTATGATGCATGTGTGACAATACTTGTCAATGTATAGCTTTTTGTACGCATATGTGTGTGCCATTAATAGGTGAAAGCGTTCATTCAGCACCCATCTTGCATGTCACATACCCAGCTGGAAGGTGCGGGCAAAAGAGCACTTTCCAAACAGGGTACCTTGGAGGACAAAGAAGAACAGCCACCATGGCTTTGGCCGCAGGATCTTGACCAGGAACAGGTTGGTGATGACATAAGCACACAGCAGAGCCTGTGAGTGGACATGGTGTCATTCACGGCAGCACCAGGTGATGTGTTGTGACGGCAGGCCAGCCGCACAAGGATGTAAAACATCATTTGTCGCCCAACGACAGCACACGGTGATTTATGCTAATATGGCAGCACAAGGTGAGGTGCAAGAATGTGAGGCACCTAGCGTGAGGAGTTGCAGCACTATGAGCCGTGCGCACCTCCCTGAAAATCTACACCTTTTTCAATCCACATACACAGACATGGACACACACATACAGACAAACACACTCACACACACAAACACCCACACACACACTCATATACTCACACAGGCACCCACACGCACATGCACACACACGGACATATACACACACACACCTGTGCCAGATGATGGACTTGAACGTTAAAAGGCTCCTTATTTCTGATCTTGGTCACGTAATAGGAGCATTGGCTTGTCACGGCTTGCACGCCACGCACGATATCCATGACAGAAGCGGACAGCACCTTCAGGGGGCCTGGCGTAGGAGGCTGCTTGATTGACTTTCCAGACATGAAAGAGCGGCCAGAGATGCTGGGATCAAAATTGGTCTGCAACATGGGGACCACAACAAGACTTGTGAGGAGGTGGATCATTTACGACGTGTAGTGTTTCAGGGTGGGTGGAGTGCCTTCCAGGTGTGGATGGATAATGGATGGATAGAGGTGGTGGCGGTTGAATGCGGAGCTCAACGTGCACAGTGCACGGTTAAAACACTTCTGCCTAAAATGTACGTAAGCGTTGCTTGTTCCTGTGGAATAGACTTGCATGCATGAGCAAATTTGCAAAAGCTATATCATAACACCACAAGTACTGAGTGCTCTTTCCTGCCCCAGTCAGAGCACTCGTTTCTTGCACTCAGCATTTGAGCAACTTTTGGCTCTCTGTCATGGGACACAGAGGGGTTTCTGTGTACCATGTAACATGCAAGCGTTACTAAAGTTAAAGCACAAGCAATGAGCACTCCCTCCAGCATCATGCCGTGAATGCCTGGGGCAAGGACTTTTTCTTGCACACACGTATATGTTTGATGTGTGGTGGTACTTGATAGACACTGAGTGCTCTTGCTGGCATTGATTTTCCGCACTCAGTATTTCGCGTGCTGTGCATTCGTTCCAGGACTCGGAGGAATGCTCAACGCTTGCTTTGTCATGCTTTTTTTGTTTGGTTTGCAAGGGCATTATGACTGTCCGTGGACCATGGTGCGGGCATTCAAGTTGACCTCACATAAGCGCAATTTCTGTACAGGGGAGGGCATCAGGTGTTGTTGAAGGGGTGCAGCACAGGTGCTGGACTAAACTGCCAGACTTGCCTTGATGCTCCTGACCGCTTCTTTTGCAGTCGGAGCCTCTGCACGGGGGGAGAGCGGCTCTGAGTTAGCAGTGGTCATTTCTGACAGTCGTGAAGGCCTGATGGGCAGCGCGCCTGAAGCAGACACCCTGCCTGGTAATCCGGAGGAGCTCCCACTTGAGGTTCTGTGTGTGTGTTGTTGTTAGTTGTTGTTGTTGTTGTTGTTGTGTGTGTGTATGTGTGTGTGTGTGTGTGTGTGTGTGTGTGTGTGTGTGTGTGTGTGTGTGTGTGTGTGTGTGAGAACGTGTGCATGAGTGTGTGTGCATGAGTGAGTGTGCATGTGTGTGTGTGCGTGTGCACGTGTGAGTGCATGTGTTTGTGTGTATTCATGTGTGTGTGCGTGTGTGAATGCGTGCGTGTACGTACGTATATGTATGTGTGTACAAGTGTGAGTGTTTATGTACGCGTGTGTTTGTGTGTATGTGTATGTGTGTGTGTGTGCGTGTGTGTGTGTGTGTGAGCGAGGGGATGGGGACCAAGTCTTGTGACCCGCACCTGGGGAAGAGAGTGTTTGCCTCTTTAGCAAAGGGTCCAGGATCCGCAACAGGGGGCGGGGTTGACCCATTGGACCCTGGGAGGTCTTGCTTGCCCATTGTCTCACTATTTCTCAGGTTGGCGGTCAAGGCCACTTCGCACGGTGGTTGGGTGCAGCATTTTCAAAGGCACACACCTCCAATGAGGCAATGAAA
>Ga0307972_1001969_pt1 | contig 10788 bp, 10 predicted proteins | sample OrgLakmetagen780_FD_201848 | JGI IMG/M metagenome (GOLD analysis project Ga0307972, IMG submission 201848) | Saline water microbial communities from Organic Lake, Antarctica - #780 | ecosystem: Environmental > Aquatic > Non-marine Saline and Alkaline > Saline | place: Antarctica: Organic Lake...
CTACGTTTGAAATGCATCGCCTTTCTATCTGCATTGGAAAGGAATGAAAGCCCCCAAGCACTCAGGCGTGCTACGTTTGAAGTGCATCGCCTTTCTATCTACATTGGAAAGGAATGAAAGCCCCCAGCACTCAGGCGTGCTACGTTTGAAGTGCATCGCCTTTCTATCTACATTGGAAAGGAATGAAAGCCCCCAGCAATCCTCTTCGCTTGTGATAGCAACGATAGGGCTTTGAAAGTGTCCATTTTAAATTATGATGCACATGTATGATATGATGCCTTTTTGCCTATTTGTGATGCGTATTCACAAAGCCTGTTGTTGGTGCCTACTGTGGTGCCTGTGTATGATACCTATGTATTATGATACCTATGTATGGTGCCTACGTATGGTGCCTGCCTGTATTGCCTAGTTATGGTTTCCTGTCAATGGTGCCTATGAATGGTCATTATTTGAATGCTTATTTATTACGTATGATGCCTGTCTGTAATGCCTAGTTATGGTGCCTGACCCTGTATGTGGCATGTGTCTGTGTGTGCGTGCCCTGTTCGCGGTGCCACTTTAGGGTGCTCAATTTCTTAGAATGCGTTCAGTGTACCCCTTATTTCTGATTAACAGAAAGGGCTTTCACTGCTCGTTTGATTTCATGTTTGCTTTGTTTTGCCCCTTCCCCCCCCTCCCTCCCTCTCTCTCTCTCTCTCTCTCTCTCTCTCTCTATTTCTCACACACACACACATAAACACACACAATCACACAAACACATGCACATACACACATGTGTGTGTGCAAGCACGCCTGCACGCACGCACGCACACAGGCACTTGTACGCGTACTTACACATGCACACACACACATAGACACACGCACACACGCACACGCACACACACAGGATGCATTGCGTAGGAAGGTTCTTGAAGTGCTGCTCATCACTGCCGTGCTGAAGAACGACCTGGAGTCAGTGCAGGCAAGTATAGTACAGCGCATGTACAGCACAGCGCAAGTACAGCACAGCCTTTACATTTCCTCTGCATCTCTGATGTAGGAAGAGGTCGTAGTGCTCTTGCGCAGATGTATCCCACTACAAGGTCTCCATAAGCAACATTAATAATCCGTGCGGCTAAAGTTTGAGGCTGTTTGTCGGATTACATTCTAGTGCTTGCGGTCTTTGCGTGCGTAGAGTGCATCTGCACCCTGTTTCAAAACCTGCAGTTGGATTTAGCACATCAATTCAGAATGCTGATCTTCCTCCTTTCCTGTACGAGCAATTGCAGAAACTCGTGCGATCCGACGTGTGCGTGTCTTCTAACGTGCTGTCTTTCTTTGGATACACCGCCTTCGACACCGACGATAAAGGCCTGAAGGCCCTCGCCCTTGTCATCAAAGTGAGTGCGTTTTTTGGGCTTATGTAGATATACCAGGTGAGTGTGTGACTTGGGTTTACTCAGATACACTTGGGTTTATTCAGATACACCAGGTGAGTGTATGACTTGGGCTTATTCAGATACACCGCCTCCAACACAGACGATAAAGGCCCAAAGGCCCTTGCCCTTGTCAATTGATGAGGTGTGTGTGTTGTATGGGTCTAGCTGAGCAAAGCAACGCCTTCAACTAGGACAACCTGCGACATGGTACACGCGCAGTCTATGTGCACATGTGTGCACGCATGCTTGTCCGCAAGCCCTTTCTTCTGCCCCCTAACTCACACGCACACGATATACTCGCTTATACACACATAGACATGCGCACACACACGCGCACGCGCATGTATGCAGGTGCAATGTGTTGCACACATGCGCACACGCTCACTCACTCACACCTTCAGCATAGCCTAATGTGAGCGAGCTGTTGCTGCACACAATTGAAGACGCACGCACGCACATGCACATGCACATATGCACATGCACATATGCACATGCACATACACACACGCACACATACACATGCGTACACGTACACGTTCACTCACTCCACCTACAGCATAGCCCAAACGTGAGCAAGCTGTTGCTGCACACAAGCGAAAACAGCCAGGCCAAAGTGGAGGGATACGCGGCCCTCATGAACTCCCTGAAGAACAACAGCTCCATCACAGACCTGACGTTGGCCAAGGACCCAAAGGTGTGCGCAGGCACAATGCTCGAGTGCTTTGACTATATTGGTGCCCTAGTGGCTGGGCTCAAAGGGCAGCTTTGTGTGTGAGAGAGTATGTGTGTGTGAGCGCGCGTGTGCTGCGCATGAGCGTATGCTTTTGCGTGTGTGTAAGTGCGTGTGAGCATGTGTGTGTGCATGTGTGTAAGTGTGTGTGAGCATGTGTGTGCGTGTGTGTAAGTGCGTGTGAGCATGTGTGTGTGTGCGTGCATGCGTGTGTGTGCATGTGTGCGTGCGTGCGTGTGTGCGTGCATGGGTGGGCTTGTGTGTGTGCATGTAAGCGTGTGTGTGTGCATGGGTGTGTGTGTGCATGTAAGTGTGTGTGTGTGCTGGCCTCTAGCTAATGTCCCAAACGTGCCGCAAAGTTGGTTAGCACGCCACTATCCACCACATTTATAGGTTGTTATGTAAGGTTGGCCAGAACCATACATATATATGGTGTATATTTGGTATTTTTGACAGGGAATCACCAATTGTACGTTATATATATATACGGTTCTTGTTAAAATTTGGTGTTATGCTCTCGTGTGTTTGTCCTGCAGTTTAGCTTGCCTGATGCCCTGTTTGTAGGGTTGGCCAGAACCGTATATGTACGCCGTATATGACCGTATATTTGACAAAATTCTTTTAAAAAATCACCTTACACGCACCGTATATAAATGTGTGTGATTCTGGCCAACCCTACCTGTTTGTGTGCTATCTCACGGATGTGCTAATGAACGACAGCTTCTAAAAAAAACACGTCAGCCAAGAACCCCAAGGTTTGCGCAGGCCCTACACAACACCAAATAATATACGCGGTCATAACATATCATTGAAGATATATGCTTGTGCCTTCCCTGCAGTCCATGTATTCTCTGTGTGTGTGTTTGTGTATGTGTGTGTATGTGTGTGTGTGTGCCAAAAACGACATCCGTCCCTGCAGTCCATGCATTCTGTCCCTGCAGTCCATGCATTCCGTCTGTGTGCCAAAAACGACAACTCCAGCCAAGAGCCTGAAGATGCCGCTGTGGGCAAGGCTACCAATTACCATGTTACTTATCTCTGCTTCTTACATAAACCTGATTTCAATTGTTGTGCGGCGCTCATTAATACTACATCAGATACAGCACTCTTTGAGACATGCACATCACACACACACGCACACATAATTGCCTCCATCTCTGGCGAGAGAAGCCCTGAGAGCTCAGTGTCGTATAGCCCGTTCATGTCAAGCGGGAACAGTGTTTAATGCGTACAGCACGCACAACACACACAGCACACACAGACGCACAAACTTGCACATGCAACACACACACACACTTGCATGCTGCTCCTCTCTGCTACAGGGAGACCTGAGGAACCACAGTGGAGGATGGGTGGGACCCAAAGCCATGGAGTCACTTGCAGGTGTGTGTGTGTGTGTGTTGCAATGAGTAACTTTGCCAAAGCCATGGAGTCTATTGCAGAGGTGTGTGTGTGTGCGTGTGTGGTGTAATGAGTACCATCGTGAAGTGGGTGCTGTTTTGAATGGTGGTTTAAGCCATGGAGTCACCTGCAGGTGTGTGCATGTGTGTGTGTAGTGTGTGTGTGTGTGTGTGTGTGTGTGTGTGCGTGTGTTGCAATGAGTAAGATCGTGCAGTGAGTGCTGTCTTGAATAGTGGTTACAGCCATGGAGTCACCTGCAGGTGTGTGTGTGTGTGTGGTGCAATGAGTAACATCGTGCAGTGGGTGCTGTCTTGAATGGTGGTAAAAGCCAGGGAGGGCCAGTATTGTCAGCAGATGGCTTAAAGCATTGCCTTAGGAGTCTAGTAATGTCAGCAGAGGGCTTGAGGCATTGCGTTAGGAGTCTAGTATTGTTAGCAGATGGCTTGGAGCATTGCGTTAGGAGTCTAAAGGACCCAAACCCGATCTAAATGCCAAAAGAGGGAACCTGTCAAGCCTGGGCTGGGACCAAATTTGATCAGTATGTTGATTGGACTGATTACGTGGAGTCCATCCAGAATGGGCCCCCAAGCGTTGGGGTCAGTTGTGGGTGAGGTGAAGATGTTGTATGTAACTCCTCCTACTGAATGGGCCGTAACAGAACGGATTGTCGATTTGGGTAGGCCTCTCAAAGGGTTGGAGTCACTTGTTGGTGGGGAAAATGAAACTTGCTCATAATGCATGTGCAGAGGCTGTGGATGTCTTACAGACTTTCTTGTGTGCTTTGGGAGTGCTACACACATCACAGAAGTTTTGGACGCGTCACAGACTCTCTCGGGAATTTTGAGGTGCTGCAGAAATTCTCAGATTGTTGACTGTGTTATAAATGCGAATGAAGTGCAAAGATTGTACAGCAACTCAGGAGTTTGAAATCTACCTAGAGGCTGGCTTGCAGCAATGTCAAGGTTCTTGCTGACCTGGTTGGGATTAAAGGTCCTGCCATATTTGTTAATGTACGATAGCAAAGAAATAATGGAGTTGTTATGAGTTTGCTGCATAAGAGGTTTGGCCACAGCCACGCTCGCACGCGAGCACGTGCGCACGCGTGGACAAGCACGTACACACACACTCAAAGCAAGCACGTGCACACACACTTAAAGCAAGCACGCGCACACACATGTGTATGTGCAGTTGTGTACGCATAGTGCAGACACATATCGCACGTACACATATGCATGGCATGGCCACCCCTGCACATGCAGCAGAACTTAAACACCATCAAGCACACACATGCACATATACTATCGCAAACTCACATACATGGGTATTTGCAGCGGTGTATGCACAGTGCAGGCACACACATCGCACCATGCATGCACGCGCACGTACGCATATGCCATGCAGGCAGTGGAGGGCACCATCCATGTTTTCATGAGCAAGCACGCAAATGCTCATCGAGTGTCCGGTGATGCCGTAGTATACGGAAGTCCCATACATACGCAGGACGCATGCCAGCCACACATATCTCTAGGTGCCCAGCAATGAGCATCACAGAGCAGGGACCCACTCTTCCTGCTACTCCCTGCTACTGCTCTTGGGCTCCTCCCTGGGGCACTAGGGGAGGCCTCCGTTGCGTTTCCTCCCCCTCCCCTTCCCCGCACCCTGCAATCCCGGGCCTCTCCATCAATTTCCCATTTTTCTCCGGGTCATCCGGACATAGATTTTTATTTCAGTGTGGGCGTCTCGGAACCTGGATTTTCTCTGGTTGGCCCGGAATTGGCCTTTCATATTTTTGAGGGGCAAAACAAACATTTGCTTAATAAGTGCGGCGCCCGCACGGGATGAAGTTCCCTGACATGCTCACGCACATACACACACGCATACACACACGTACACACACAGAGACGCTGCCCACCAACCACTACTCCAGCCTCTACCGTGGCAGCACAAGCACCCACATGCGCACATACATTTGCATATACACGTGCACACACAGAGATGCTGCCCACCAACCACTACTCCAGCCTCTACCGTGGCAACACAAGCACCCACATGTGCACACACATTTGCATACACACGTGCACACACAGAGATGCTGCCCACCAACCACTACTACAGCCTCTAATGTGGCTACACAAGCACCCACATGCGCACACACATTTGCATACACATGTGCACACACAGAGATGCTGCCCACCAACCACTACTCCAGCCTCTAATGTGGCAACACAAGCACCCACATGCGCACACGCATAATTGCGTACACATGTGCACACACAGAGATGCTGCCCACCAACCACTACCTCCGGCGTCTGGATGTGAGCCGGAACATAAAGCTGGGCAGTTTAGGGCTAACAAACCTCTCAAAGGGGCTGAGGGACAGCGAGAGAAGCGGGCTCACAGTAAGTGTCCTAGAAAGTGTTATATGATTCATTTTCATATAATATGAAAATGCTACCTGTTTCCGTCGCATTTCGAGGTCTGGTCTATTTTAGGGGCTGAGGGACAGCGAGAGAAGCGGAGTCACACTCACAGGAATTGTAAAAGAAGGTGTCAGGCAAATTGCTCTGACCTTTACTTTCTACATCTCGAGAGCTGGCAAACCTTTGAAGGGGCTGAGAATCAGCAAGAGGAGCAGGCTTTCATTTACTGTGACCTTCATAACTGCATCATTGCTTTCAACCTGCTTTTTTTCTTCCTCCCTTTGCACCCTGTGCTCATCCGTACCACAGCTGTGCGGTGCGCTATCAGCGCTGCTGTTGCATTACGAGAGGGAAGAAAGAAAATAAGCTGGAAACGGAAGCCATTTCCCACATCAATTGAGGGAAGGAAGCCACTTGGGACCAAGTTCTTCCACCATAGAAATTAAAGTGGAATCATTGGGGAGCAGCAGGCCCCAAAACTGTACATTCCGGATAAAAGATAGAAAGGGAGGACGTGAAGTACAGTGATGTGCAAGTGGTGTGGAAGTAAAGTAATCAACAAGTGGCGTAGAAGGACAGTGATCTTTGAGTGGCGTGGATGTAAAGTGATTTACGAGTACGTGGAAGTACAGCAACCTTTGAGTGGCGTGGAAGTAAAGTGATTTGCAAGTGGTCTGGAAGTACAGTGATTTGCAAGTGGTCTGGAAGTACAGTGATTTGCAAGTGGCGTGGAAGTACATTGATCTATGATTGACGTGGAAGGACAGCAATCTAAAGTGACGTGGAAATACAGCAATCTTTGAGTGGCATGGAAGTACAGTGATTTACGAGTACGTGGAAGTACAGTGATCTTTGATGGCGTGGAAGTAAAGTGATTTACGAGTGACGTGGAAGGACAGCAATCTAAAGTGACGTGGAAGTACAGCAACCTTTGAGTGGCGTGAACAAGTGTTCCTGCTTGTTTGCATAATGGTTTAGGGCTAGAGAGAGAGTGAATAGGCGTTTGTGCTCAAGCAAGCAATTGCCCTCCCAGCGTATGCTTGCAATCCGTACAATTTGGCTGACACACAGCATATACATGCTTGATGTGAATGTGAAGCGTACCCCAATGTGGCTGACATCAAAATACATGCTTGATGTGAGTGTATAACGTACCCCAGTCTGGCTGATGCACACACACGCACACACACACATACACACACACGCACACACACACACAAATGCATGCTTGGTGTAAGTGTGAAGCATACCCCAAGAGTATTTCTGCCCAAGCAAATACAAATGTCTCTCTACGTGCGCTTGTCTCTGCGTGTGCTTGCGACCCACCTCAGTTGGCAAACACAAAATAGATCCGCATTTTTGTGTGAGTGTGGGGCAGAAATAAGGGGCATTTCTGCACTGGTGGACAGAGCTGTCTGTGTGCTCAGATTTCTGTCTTCCACGTCGCACTTGTCCGTATTATAAAAGTGTGTTGCACATCGTTACATCATTGCACAGTACTTGTCCATATTGCATGCTCACAGGACAACACTTTGCTCTTGTCCATATTTGTGTTGCATATAAATGCATCCTTACAGAACTACACGTCGATCTCGTCCATAAAAGTGCGTTGCACATCGTTGCATCATTGCACAGGACTTGGATGTGAGCGAGTGTGGGGCAGATCCCAGGGGCATTTCTGCGCTGCTGGACGTCTTGTCTGCGTGCTCGGTCTCCTCCCAAATGTCTCAGCACAAAGGCCTGAGCATGTTCAGCCCTTCAGGTAAGCATTTGTGTGGAGCTACGTTTTTGGTCCAGGTATCTTTTGTAAAAGCCTTTCTCCATTCTTCTCCCGGATTTTCCAGCACAATAGCCTAAGCATGCTCTCAGGTTTCCTGCAGGTAACGACCTTTGTGGAAGGCAATCTGTGTGCAAGCCGTGTGGAGCCTATTCTTTCAGTCTTCCCCCAAATGTCTCTCAGCAGCCCAAGCGTTAGCGCTCTATAAGACGCAGACTCAAATTGCCTGTTAAAGGTCAACACACACATGTGTATACACGTGCAGGCACACATACAGGCGCACACACACACACATGCACAAACAGTCACACACACACGTACACACTCACGTACACACATGCACTCACACACACAAACACACACACACATGCACAGTCAGTCACACACACGTACACACTCACGTACACACATGCACCCACCCACACACACATACATACACATATTCGTAATATTGTGTTTTGCTTAGGGTCTGGATTTTTGCAGAACAAGGAAGCTGGTCAGAGCAGGCTTTCTTTGCAGGCGAGCGAGCCACAGACGCAGGTGGGTGTATGCATGTGTGTCTGTGTGTGAATGTTTGAAGGAGAGTGTGCGTCTGCATGCGCACATGCATAACTATGTATGTATGTACGTATGTGTGCGTGTGTATGTGGGTGCACGTGCGTGCGAGGTTGGGCAGTGATTTATAATGGATCAATGATTGATGGTGATTCCTTGCATTGCAAGGCTTGCACATTAATTGTGACGGAGGTCACAACATACGTGCGTTCTCATCTTATAAAATTTGCGTGTGTATGTGTGTTTCGTGTGATGGCTTCATTAGAACTTAATACGCGAGTGTGCCCAAAGAACAAGAGACCGACCAAGCTTCATCACGGTTGCTTAATGTTGAATAAGGGGCCAAGCAGGCCTAGCTAAATCAACGGGCAAGCCTTGTCAAATGTCCAGTGCATTTGGATTTGTGCCTCCTATAGGTTCAAGATGTCCAGTGCAATGGGATGTTCATGTTAGGATGTCCAGTGCATTTGGATTCGTGCCTCCTGTATGTTTCTTTGCTGCTAAATGTCGGGCAGGTTGTTCTAAATAAACAGTGGGTAATTTGGAGGAGTTTTTTGGTACCCGGTTTCCCTGTGTCCTTTTTCAATGTGGGGAGTGGTTCCGCTGCCTTTCGCAGTTCTTTTTCTAGATCTGGCTAGGCCTTTGTTTTCTGGATTACTGTGAAATTCCCATCGGGGTGTTTGTTGTTGTGCAGCAAACCATCAAAAGATGGTATCTGTCGTTGGACAGGCATCTTGCAGCAGACGCGTGACCCCTGACTGCCCATGTATTCCACATGGAGGTTATACTTAGGGTTGGCCAGAACCATATATATACACCGTATATGACCGTATGTATGGTGATTTCCCTGCTAAAAATACCGTATGTACACCGTATATATATGGTTCTGGCCAACCCTAGGTATACTGCTAGGCGCCACCTCACTACCCTCCATCTTTATGTGACTGTTGTAAGTCATGCAGGTCTTTTGTGGCCAGCCTATGGACTTTGACTGGCACCTTGCAGCATCGAACTGACCTAGGGTTGTGCCTATACTATTCCAGGGGGTGCTGCTGCTTTACCTTCATCCTCTAGCTTTAAGTAACTCTTTGTTACTGCTGCTGCAATCCACACAGGTCGTCCGTGACCGGTCTATGGACTTTGACCGGGGCTCCACTTCAGGCTTCTTGGCCAAATTGAAAGGCATGAGTGGTTCTGGGTTTCTGGTAAGTCGTTTTTTTGCAAAGAGCAGCAAGCATGAGCTGCTGGCTTGAAAGAGTGTATTAGCTAAACTGGTTGCTTCTCTCAAGCCAGCTGACAGTGAACTGTCTAGGGTTGGCTACTAAATTACATTGCCATGCAATAAAAAGCTTAAACAAGATTACAAAAACGAGACACAAAATACACTTAACAGTGACAACAGTGATAATGGGAGATCTGATGGGGGGTTACTGGTAGAGCGTCCCCAAGTACGTGCGCGCACAAGTGAAGTGCAATGTCATGAAGACGGGTTTTCCTAAAGCAATGTCATGAACAGGAACCCCTAAAACAGCATCCAGTCTTACAGCTTGAACAGCCTGTTTGCCTGCACAGACACATACATATAACATGCATGCACACACAAACTCACACACGCACGCAAGTACACACATGCACACATGCGCATGTGCACACACTCATGCATACATGCACACGTACCTACACACACACATGTATACTTGCACAAACTTAGGGGTCCAACCTCTCAAACAGCTCAGCTAATAGCTTGGACAGCCTCAGCCCGCGCGAGAGTGTGAGCAACTTGAGTGGCATGAGGACGCAGTCCTCCACATCCGCACAGGGTAAAGGTGGGTCGTGAGTCTCAAGGAGAGATGCATGCGTCCACACACACACACACACACACACACACACATACAGCCACACACACACATACAGCCACACAAACACATGCACACATTTTTATGGCATGAGGACGCAGTCCTCCACATCCGCAAAGGGTAAAGGTGGGTAGTGAGTCTCAAGGAGAGACGCACCCATCCACACACACACGCACACACACACGCACACACACACACACGCACACGCACACACACACACGCACACATACAGCCACACAAACACATGCACACATTTTTATGGCATGAGGACGCAGTCCTCCACATCCGCAAAGGGTAAAGGTGGGTCGTGAGTCTCAAGGAGAGACGCACCCATCCACACACACACGCACACACACGCACACATTTTTATGGCATGAGGACACAGTCCTTCTCATCTGCACAGGGTAAAGGTGGGTCGTGAGTCTCAAGGAGAGACACACACAGCCACGCACACACATAAATAAACACATGTTCACACAGCCATAAACACGTATAGCCATACACACGAGCGTACGCTCGCGCAGCCATACATACGCAGAAAACCGCGCACGTATACACACACACATACACACACACGTATACTCAGGTGACGTAGGCAGCCTAACTCCAAGCGTGTCATGCCGAGTCACAG
>Ga0307972_1001982_pt1 | contig 10749 bp, 12 predicted proteins | sample OrgLakmetagen780_FD_201848 | JGI IMG/M metagenome (GOLD analysis project Ga0307972, IMG submission 201848) | Saline water microbial communities from Organic Lake, Antarctica - #780 | ecosystem: Environmental > Aquatic > Non-marine Saline and Alkaline > Saline | place: Antarctica: Organic Lake...
GTTATAAACTTGTCGAGCAGATAAGAGCAAGGTTGTTTTCTGGGGAAAAGGAGCTTGTGTAATGTTGTTGAACGTGTAGTTTAGCAATGTTACAACTGTGTTGTACGATGAAAAGGGGGCTAGTGAGGAAGCTTCATTTTACCTTGTTGGAGGAGGTACTCCGCAATTTGTAATGGTAGGAAATATGTTTCAAGCAAATTTATGTTTCATCTAGTTTAGGAACAATGTACAAACTTGCGGGGGATTGAGTGAGGATTGAGAAGCTAAGTATTGCACAAGTGTGTATTTATATATGACCGGTCAAATTCAGTTTCGCACATTGTATCAATCATCACAAGAATTATTCGAGCAGAAAAAGGGGCAAGGTCAATCTTTGACGCTTGCTTGATTGCAGAATGGTCAGTAAATGCAATACTCTGATTCAGAATCAAACGCGTAACACGTGTCATAGTCTCATAATGTGTGTGCAAGTGAACAACTGTATGAAACCTGCATTGGTAACCACTTGCTATTCTCCGTCCTTTCACTTGCAGGGGTGGAACGAGATGGTGGACGATCATCGGTGCAACTTCCTCTCGTGCGAGGAGATGAGCGTGGATGATGAAGAGGACTTCTAGAGAGTGCTGGCACAGAGGCATGCTTTCGTTATATTGACCTTATGCCTGCCTCCGAAATTTAAATTTGATTTTTAAGGGAATTATTTTGTGGGGCGATTCGCACACGGCTTAAGACTTAAACTCCAAAAACAAGAAAAAAGTCTTCCTTCAGTCAAAGGAGTATAGATTAGATGTGAAATATTTTGCCATAATCATATCAAGTCAAGTAAAATCCGTGACCTCCTAGTTACCGGAAGTGCTTACGAAGCTTTGAAGGTGAGACATACACATCCAAATTCATGCACACAGCGCCATACACCTAGAGGCACATGTATACAACAGCACGCTACTTCTAGTGACACAACACATGTGCACACACCCACGCACGTGCAACAACAAGCTGCACCCATTTGCAATGCAAGCTGGAAGCGTTCCCAAAGCATGCGAATGTGCACATTTACAAGAGCAGCAGAAGTCGTCCCTGCTTTCCTTATAGGCCTTCGACATGCTCCTGCTGAGGCTCAGATCAAGCAAGAGACAAAAATAGCCTTACTTTCTACAACGCTTGCGCTGGAGCGCTTGCATATGCAGACCTTAAAACTCATCCACTGCCATGCTCTGCTGTTGGCCTACAGGTCAATGGCGGCGCATCATAAAGTGAAACCTGAACCTGGCATGACAATCCACAGCGTGAAGGCCGAGCCTGACGCGACAATCCACAGAGTGAAAGCCGAGCCTGGCATCGTCGATGCCAATGTGGAACCAGCCATTAAAGCAGAGCCAATAAAGGCAGAAATCCAGCCTCCTCCTGTACCGCAGCAACGCATACGTCCACAGCCACTGGTGCAACAGCAGCAGCCACTGAGACATCCACAACAACCACAGCCACAGCCACCTCTGCAGCAGCCACCAAAACATCAACAACATTTACAGCAGCAGCAGCGACAGCAGCAACAGCAGCAGCAACAGCGACAGCAGCAGCAGCAGCAGCAACAACAGCCACCAAAACATCACCAACATTCACAGCAGCAGCAACAGCAGCAGCAGCCACCAAAACATCACCAACATTCACAGCAGCAGCAACAGCAGCAGCAGCCACCAAAACATCACCAACATTCACAGCAGCAGCAGCAGCAGCAGCAGCAGCAGCAGCAGCCCCGTCCACGGCCACGGCCGCTGCCGCAACCGCACCAACAGCAACTCATACTCCCGCAACTTGTGCTCCCCCATGCTAATCCAGCGCTGCAGCAGAATATTGTGGAATCAGCAATGTCGCTGTGTGGCGTGCAAGCACATGGTGAGTGCTCATATCCATATCAATGTCCGGCTCAATATCAGGAAGTACAGCGGTGGGCGCAGCAGCAGGCAGCACCAAGATGGCCACTAGAGAGGCCTGCCGAGTGGGAATGGGAGCAGCAGGAGTGGGCATGGGAGCAAGAGCAGCCTCACCAGCAGCAGCGTGCTCGGGCTAGTAAACGGCGTGCGCAACGGCAAAGAAAAAGGCGACAAGCCCACAGCCGCCCATACCTCAACAGCTTGAACAAGAGCAGCAGCAGCAGCAGCAACAACGACCACAGCAACTGGTCCAGGAGCAGCAGCCACACGATAGAGCGCAGCAACAAGGGCTACAGCAACGACCACAGCAACTGGTCCAGGAGCAGCAGCCACACGATGGAGCACAGCAACAAGAGCTACAGCAACGACCACAGCAACTGGTACAGGAGCAGCAGCCCCACAGTGACGCGCAGCTACAGGTCCAGCGACAGGCCCAACAACAGCAGCGGGCGCAGGAGCAGCAGGAGCGAGTGCGGATGCAGAAGCGGTTACTTGAACGGGCGCAAGATCAACAGAGGCAGGAGCTGGAACGACAGAAACGCGTGCAGCAGCAGCGGCAGCAGGTGGGGGCTCGGCTAAAGCAGGAGCAGGGGCAACAGCATCAGAATGTGAAAGTGGAGCAGGATGAGCGAGGGGGTGAGGAGCAGCAACAGCAGCAGCAGCAGCAAAAGGTTGTCCCGCTGTTCCAGCTGAAAGAGGAGCAAGGGCATCAGCCACACGACCAGCAAGCTGCAAAGGATACAAGGCCTGTGCTCGGTATTCAACACAGGTAAGGGTCGCAAATGTTGAGTTGGTTCAGGATTGTGGGGTGCTGCACCACTAAGTGTATTCTGAGGGATTTCCAATATGTTTATCACTTTTATGTGGAAAATAAGGAGAGGGATGTTCAATGGGGAGCAGCAGGCAAGTGGAAGGCAGGGGCCTGCACTCCATACGGGCAATTGCTTAGGTGCTTTTGGGGGGCCACGTTACGCATATTGCATATCTCGTGGGAATGGCATAGCCTCAGCTGCCTATAATTGCCTCCGCGGCAGATGACACTACATTGCTTTTCTTTTTTTAATGAATTCCCTTTGATCAGGTTTTGTTATGTGACTCATGACTCTGATCAGAGGTTTTGTGACTCATGACTCTGATCAGCAAATGTGTTGTGTGACTCATGACTCTGATCAGAGGTTTTGTTTTGTCACACCTAGAGCTGGCCATAACTGTGTAAGGGATTATGTGTATGTACATACATGCCATACATACCACACACATATATGTACCCACTGGTGCTATTTTATATAAAGACATCAAAATTCATTTTATATGAAGTTAGGACTCCTTCAAAATTAATAAATAGCGGGGGGCCATAGCGCTCTCAAAGAGCTCTGATTGCGTACCCAGTGTTGGCTCACCAAAAATTAAAAGGTTGGGGAGCTGTGCTTGCCCAAACAGCCAAAGAGGCCAAAATTACGCACACACCCTGTCGCTGTCACAAAATACTAAAACCAAACCGAGTTTTAGCTTCAGCTACATACATAAATATGTGTAGTCCGGTTCAAAGGTTGTCTCAGAAATCTTCCTCCCTCTACCTCCTCCTTTGTCCCCGTCTGAAAGCCCCTCATTCCCCCCTCCACCTTCCTCCCCCCTCCCCCTCCCCCTCCCTCTCTAATCAAATCTATGACAGAGAGCTGAATATCTTCATCTGCCCCCTTAGCCCCTTTCAAGCTGTTGAGGTTGTTGCAGATGAAGGCGACCTTCCGAGCGCGCTCCAGAGCCAGCCTGTTTCTGGTCTTAAAAAGATGTTGCTGCTAAAGAGGAAACAATTTCTCCAAGACCAGAAACAGCTGCTGTCTGTTGCATAGCTATATATATATATTGTGTGTGTGTTGTTGTTGCATAGCTAGTCACGTGAGCTGACAGCAGCCTCCCTGCTGCTAACGCTCTGAGGGGGCGGGTAGAGATGGTGGATGCTCTGAAGTTGCGTTGCCAATCTGCTGTGGCCCGCTTTGCCTTCTCACCCTAGCTCTGTGCGCGTGTAGAGCGGAAGGCTGACTCATACCCTTTGGGGCAGGGCGCCCAAGGGGGCGGGATGCTGTGTGACAAGAGTGTGACAAGAACAGTAGACCCCTTGGGCAAGATGCTGTGTGACAAAAGTGTGACAAGAACAGTAGACCCCTTGGGCGGGATGCTGTGTGACAAAAGTGTGACAAGAACAGTAGACCCCTTGGGCGGGATGCTGTGTGACAAAAGTGTGACAAGAACAGTAGACCCCTTGGGCCGGATACTGTGTGACAAAAGTGTGACAATAACAGTAGATCCCTTGGGCGGGATGCTGTGTGACGAAAGTTTGACAAGAACAGTAGACCCCTTGGGCGGGATGCTGTGTGACAAAAGTGTGACAAGAACAGTAGAGAGCAAAAAGAGTAGATTTGGTCAAACCAATTACAACATAGTATATGTATGTGTACATGTGAAAAATGCATGTGGAAATGTTTTGGGCAGGGTAAGTAAATGCAGTCATGGACACATCTAACGGAGCTTGCCGACCCAAAAACGATCACGTGTTTCATAGCAATTGTACACCTGTACACACATGTGGATCTTACTGACCCTAAAAAGAAAGGCATGGGCAGCAGCAGCACTCCACCTGCTGCTGCGATTATTCCATCCCCAGCCCAGGGAAGTATAGGAGGTGCCATTTGCCCACTGAACATTCCCATGGGGAGAGGGAATAACCAGGGAGTGAGAAATGGGTTGCTAAACGGTGGTGGAATACAGAGCTCGAGCTGTCGCTGACAGCTAGGTGAACGAGCTGTGTGTTTGTTCAGGAATAGCTGCTACTTGGCCCCATTGACTGCCCATAGGAATGCCAGGCAATCCTTGAAAGTGCTGATGGATGTCAGGAAGGGAGAGGCCTGGGCTTGCAGCACGCTGTGGGGGCGCTGGTCGGGGAGGCCTGCTTGCAGCAATCGCTGGTGGTGTATAATCGGGGTCACTGGCTCAAGAGCCCTTTGTTAAAAGGCATCATTACGCCAAACCTGACCACCTGGAAGTTATCACGAACAATATATCATTAATCACCCCCCCCCCAGGATTAAAATCACCTTTCATTAATTAATCATGGTAATTAATCACCTACTGGAAACGCAAAACGCGATTAATTAACTGAATATAATTAATAACCCTATAGGAACGCGCCGTAGTTTATCCTCCTTCAAATGTACATCACATACTGTGGTCATCTCTATTGACAATTAACATGCCTTATCCACACACACACACACACACACACATACACACACACACACGCGCACACACACATACACACACACACACACGCTTACAGTGCCCCTCCCTCCAGGTCCGACGTGCAAGGTCAAGCCATGCCTGGTAGTTCTCAGATCAGCAGGACAGGCCCGGGAGAGGCGCACCCGCAGCCTCCACCAAAAATTGCGCTGCCTGCTTGGTTGAGGCATCCCACGCCCACGCCTCAAATTGCACAGCCCGCAAAGTTGGGAGCGCCCCCACCACAGTTTGCACAGCCTCCACCACGACAGCCACTGCCTCTAGCACCACAACTGCCACTGCCACTGGCACCACCACAACAGCCACAGCCACTGCCACTAGCACCGCCACGACAGCCACTGCCTCTTGCGCCACCACCCCCCCACAACGCCCGCCGCCGTCGTCGCCCCGCTCCTGCTCAAGCGCCAGATGCCTCAGCCTCGGACTTAGAGCCGGAACTCCCCGCTCCAAAGCATCCGCACCGTTTGGCACCCCCACAGCTGCAGGGGCCTCCTCCACAGTTGGGACAGCGGTCACAGCTGCGACAGCCCTCGCCACAGTTTGCACAGCTTCCACCACAGCCACTGCCTCTCGCCCCACCAAGTAGCACCACCATCACCATCGCCAACGAGGCTGGATCACGGCAAGTCGTTGTGCGCACAAATGCCACCATCTCGATCACGCTCAACCAGCAGGGGTCCAACCTGCATTTCAGCTGAAGTCCTAATGTTAGCTGAGGTCTTATAGCGTAGTAGAGGGTGGCAAAGTGTACGGTTTGTTGAGGGAGGAAGAAGGCTCCTACCGGTACCTTGAACTGTAGCTCTGCAGGCAAGAACATGGCGGCGGGTGTTGTAGGGAAGGTGTGGACTAGTCATATGTTGCGATGAGGTTGCTGCCATGGTGGACACTGGCTGTACGCCAAGTGCCTGTCGTGGAAGTGCGGTTCTACGATGAGGACATGTGGCAGGGTATTTTAGTTACTGGTCCTTGGAGAGTGAGGAGTCAGTGATGGTTTACAAGGTTTACAAGAAAAGGCCTTCAATCAAAGTGTGCGAATGCTAGCCTGTTCATGCAGAAAATATTAGAGTGTTGTTGTTCTGGTGCAAAAATGCAGAAACATCTTGTGCTCTTGCCTCTGAGAATAAGGACTCATATCTCCTGCGAAGAGACACTGTATGGGGGTGTGTGCAGTGGAAAATAGCATGCTGTTCATCCGGACACCATCATCAGCCTTAGACAAATCATAGGTAGGGGAGGATCTGGGGTTCCATGTTGCGGTCTCAAAGCGAAGGGTGTAAACACGCAGTCTAAAACGGGCAACATTGAGTCAGTAGTGGTCAGCTGTACTTAGAATTGAGGGATGTCTTCTTAGTAGCCAGTTTGCCCTATGCCTGTTGTGAAAATACGGCTCTTGGGCTGAGACTTTTGCTCCTTGAACTCTAGCTCTCCTAGCTCCCGTGAACTGAATAAACCACGCTGACAGTGAAAAATCACTTCCGGCATCATTTAAGGAGGAGTCAATTACTAGTAGGTACCGAATACCGTAAAACTCCCCATTACAGCAAGAAGAGAGAAATGAAAGGGGATTAGGTTACATCGCGATATATGCCTCTGGGGGGCATCTGAGCGGAAGCTTGGAGAAAGGCCTGAAAAGGAAAGAAAAACTACGCAGGCAGCAAAACACTCCCTGCATAGATTAAGGAAAAGGAGACACATGACGGCCTGAAGCCAAATCTGAAAGGCGCTAGAAAATTCAAGAGAAAAGGGCTAGGCACTCAGCTACAAAAGAGGCAACACCAGACTTATCTGGTTAATTCGAACGGTTCTCAAACGAGGGCCATCCTTATACTTAGGTGGGAAGACAAGCTATTACTGTGTGCGAAGGCTAACAAGATGTTCATGCGGACAGACCAGCAAAGTGTGTTCCTCGCCCTGAACAGTGTGCCAGTCACATTTGTCATAGATCCTAAGCTCATAAGGACTTCTATTCCAGTCGCATTCTTTGGACCAGAAAGTTGTAACAAGAAAAGCGAAGACAAGAAAGTGCGTGGCTTAGGTTATTTTGTTGTTGGAAATGTCCAAGCGAAGGTACACAGGCGACACAGGCTTGTGATTCTTTTCCTGTCATCCAACCAGCCAGGAGCATTTCCCAAAGGTACACCAAAATGTGTGTGATAAGTCTCATCATTCTGCTGGAATGGTGAGCCTCATGTGGTGTAAAATTTTCAGGTTCTCTCCAGCCCCCAAATGATATGTTCGCGCAGGTTAAGCTCAAACTGTTTCAAATTGATAACTCACAAGATCGTATGGCAAAGGGAATAAGGAGGGTTCCAGGCCCAGCATGAAATCGGCTCCTAATGGGAGTTGGCAATAGTACTAGAAAGAGCATATCTGGTAAAAATCTAGCAGCGTATAGAGAGGACAAGCTGTGCAGTACCTACAGAATTATATCCCTGACCTAAGCTCTGAATTTGTAAGCCTTGTATTCAGGTCTGTAACTCGGATTCCGATGAGCACTATCAATGCAGTGGTCTGCAGCTTGGTGATGAGCAGCACAATGCATACGGTACATAAACAATGTTGGCCGGAACCATATATATACATACATTCGGTATTATTGGCAGGGAACTCACCATATACGGTCATATACGACTCATACCTATGGCTCTGGCCAACCCAACTATGTAACATAAGAACATAAGCAAGGACACAGTGGTTCCCCCTCTTTGATTTGTTGCGGTCGGTTGGTCCTGGCAGATGCTTGATTGTTTTCACTGCTTTTATTCAGTGCTGCAATATCACAAGCTGCGTTGTATTTAGTGCTGCAATATCACAAGCTGCGCTGTATTCAGTGCTGCAATATCACAAACAGCGTCGTGCCTATTTTCCCTTTCCAAGAGTGTTTTTGTAGGTGCTATGAGTCTGGTGCTGCAACAACAATTATCACATTTTTACATGTTTTACATACGCAGCCTAGCAGTCAAACATTTTGACTGGCGGCTTACTCTGCAGCCTCTGTAACATAAGCAAGGACCACTCAAACACTCTGCCTGAAGGTCAACCCTATCGTAACCATTGTACAAAAGCAAATGATTTTCTGGAGGCCTTCGTAATCAAAACTGCTACATCCAGATTAAGGGAGCGAGGTTGCTGACTCTGTCTGATGACCCTGTCTGATGACTCTGATGACTCTGCCTGATGACCGTGCTGCAGCTAGATTGCTTTTAATCCCAGCTAGATTGCTTTGCGACCTACGAAATAGGTTGCAGCTTAGCCTCACATTTCAACATCAGCTTATTGTAAATCTATTATTATATATAATGTCGTCAATGGGCAATGCATACACAGAAAAGAGGATGGTGCAGCTTAGGTTAACCTGACACCTTGATACAAGGAAATTATTATTATGGTGCATAGATAAGGTTTACAAAGGGACTGTACAAATTAGAGAAGCCATGATGGTGTAATATGGTAGTATACAAATTCAGGTTCTTTGCCTCTCCTTGTCCAATATATATTGTTTTGCTCAACACGCCAGAGATGATTTCAATGCACAAAACACCAACTGCCACGTCGACCACATTTCTCCTGTGGCCATGCCTGAGTCACAGCTCTGCCTCACTCCCTGTGCTGAACTTGTGCTCAGATGACGACTGCTTCAGAAACTCCAAACCACATTTCTTCTGTGGCCATGCCTGAGTCACAGCTCTGCCTCACTCCCTGTGTTGAACTTGTGCTCAGATGACGACTGCTTCAGAAACTCCAAAGCCCACGATGCATGCAACGCAGCGCCCTTGTGCAAGACTGTCTCGTCTAGCTTGAACCTGCGATTTGACAGCAAAGGCAGCATAGTCATATAGAGGGAAATGCAACGCAGCACCCTTGTGCAAGACTGTCTCGTCTAGCTTGAACCTGTGATTCGACAGCAAAGGCAGCATAGTCATGTAGGGGGAAAAACGTGGGGCGAATTGTTCGCTGCCTGCACAATTAGTTGCTCGCTTTTTACAAGTCTGCTGATATTGACCGCACAATATTTACAAGGTAATTCATAAGGTGGGGCGTTGCTGCGATGCCTGTATGGCTAGCTATTAAGTATCCGCTGAATTTGACAGCACAAAAACTAATGGTTCATGTGGTGGGGCGTTGCTGCATTGCCTGTATAGCTAGCTCATAAGGAAGTCTATTGGACAGGAATAGGATGGATACTAAGCCAATATACCTATAATATCTCTCGCAGCAAAAAATCTAATACCGTACGTACCACTCTAATATCACCGCCCCAAAAGAACATTTTTTGAATGGGGCATAAAAAATGCTTACAACTAATTTTATATCAAGATTTTGGTGGTTTTGAGGGCGTGTAGTGGCGAGGTCAGGCCTGCAACATAAAAAATATATTTTAAACTAATTTTATATCAAGATTTTGGTGGGTTTGAGGGCGTGTAGTGGCGAGGTCAGGCCTGCAACAACACACTTGTAAATAAAACACACACGCAAGTGCGGAAACACATGCACATACACACACACAAATATGCACAGTTGTGTTTGGCTGATTGAAAGAATCCGAACCCCTAGTTCTGATAAGCTGTGAAAAGAGGCCCGAGAGAACAGGGGGAGGGGGTTACTAAAGTGCATTGGTGCTGTTTTTTCTGCTTACTCCCACACGGGAAATGGGGCAGTTTTGAAAGTCGTATGAACTGTGCATGCAGTGTTCCACTTTCGGAACGATTTGCTTGGTAAGTTTTACGTTGTGTGCGAGGGACTGGCCACGTACACAGGGCTGCAGGTGAAGATGTGGTGACAAAGGGTCATATGCCCGTTTGAGAAGATGTGAAGATGTAGTGACAAAGGGTCATACACACACCCATGCCCTTTTGTGTCATTTTTTGTTCTTCTAACAGAGTGTTTGTAGCAGAGCGCTCATGACAGAGTATTTGTAATAGAGTTATTGTAGCAAAGTTTTTGTAACAGAGTGTTTGTAGCAGAGTGTTCATGACAGAGTATTTGTAACAGAGTTTTTGTAGCAGAGTGTTCATGACAGAGTATTTGTAACAGAGTTTTTGTAACAGAGTGTTTGTAGCAGAGTGTTCATGACAGAGTTTCTGTAACAGAGTATTTGTAACAGAGTTTTTGTAGCAGAGTGTTCATGACAGAGTATTTGTAAAGTTTTTTTGTAACAGAGATTTTGTAGCAGAGTGACCAAAGGCGGTTAACTCTGATGTGTGACGAGTTATCACAATGCATTTTTATGCATGATGCAATCAATATGTGCTAGTGGGGCGTTTCTCATGCAGAAGCATCACCTTGTGTTATAACGGTATCTTTGAAAATAATATCGGTTGTAAAGCTCCCAAATTTGCCGTGATGAGACTCCCAAAAAATTGCCTGGTGAGTGCATCACACAACACTCCTCTATTCTGCTAGTAGTGCTTGGCATCAGGGTTTGTTCTCTTTAATTGGTGTGTATATGTGTGTGTGTGTTTGTGTGTGTGTTAAGAGACAGACAGACAGAGAGAGAGAGAGGGGGAGAGAGAGAGAGAGAGAG
>Ga0307972_1001985_pt1 | contig 10747 bp, 9 predicted proteins | sample OrgLakmetagen780_FD_201848 | JGI IMG/M metagenome (GOLD analysis project Ga0307972, IMG submission 201848) | Saline water microbial communities from Organic Lake, Antarctica - #780 | ecosystem: Environmental > Aquatic > Non-marine Saline and Alkaline > Saline | place: Antarctica: Organic Lake...
CCCCCTACCTGACCCACACACTAACGAAAAAGGGAGCCATTCTGCTCTTTCAAACAGTGAGCGTTCATCCGTCTACTTAAACTTTTGAGAACATATTTTACAGTCATAAAGCAAAATCTGGTATGCACTCGCTCTTGCATTGACCACTTATTTGGTGCTGGAACTTACGTGCAACCTTTGTCAATGGAATTCTTACTTCATATACGCATGTATACATGATGCAATATGATACCTGCAAGTGTGAATCCATTTTCTGGTTTTTTGCTTGACCGCACCCCCGCGGCCTACTTGGGGGCATTCCATGCCAACTTGTGGCCATGCACACAGACCCTCCCCTCGATACTTATTTACCAAAAAGGGTGTCAATCAACTGGGATTGAGCTGAGAATTCTAGAAAGTATATTTAATATTTCCTGGGAGTGGCCCAGATAAAATCTGGAGACCTGCCCAAAAACTTTCAACCCCCCCCAAATAACCACCACCAATCGACCTCCAGAATTGACTCATTAATATGCCAACCAATAGCTTTCGACGTCAGGATTCCGATTATGTAATTTATATAGGGATCACTTCATGTCAATATGATACTGAAGCCTCCTGGGTTTAAACAATAGAATTTGGAAATATAATGTTATATTTCGGACCCAACACATGTGTTAACAACTTTAGGAGCTGAAAAGGGCTAGAAGTCCTGCCAGGTTCAGTAGGCAGAAAACATGGCTTTTGCCTCTTTGCAGCTTCATGATAAAGGCCCCTTCGTGTCCTGTTGTTTTGTTTGAGCATATTGCACGTCACTCCCTCTCTTTGCTCTGCTGTGAGCCTGAATGTCAAGGACACAGTGTAATCCATGTGATGTTGCATGTGCAGGTGTGTGAGCAAGGCGTGGCTGGTTTGGCCAAGTCCTGACATGCTGGATGCCCTAGAGACCTCAACGGCAGTTGCTACTGCGTTATCCATGCTCGCATATGGGTGAGTGAGCACCCGCCCAGTTGCAAGGAATTCAAATGTTGGCGAGCTGTTATTTGCACATGGGTCTGTTACAACGCGTAACCAATGCAATAGCGTAGATCCAGCTGCTGGCCTCAGCAATGGAGTGTGTGAGGCTCGAGCTCACCCTCAATTCTTGGATACGCTTTACCTTGCAGGTGGCAGGCAGGCCAGGGGCGAATGCTGACTCGGGAGGAAAGGACCTGAATCTGCTATTCTCAGAAACCCTACCAGTGTAGTAGCATTATGCGTCAAGTACCTTTTAATTATGGATTTTTTGTCGTAATTCCTGTGTGAATATTAATATTTTTCCTAATACACCTTGTCTGTGCGTGCAACAAATAAATTTGAGCACACCGGTGGAATGATCTTGCTAATTGCCAATTATGCCATGTGTGCAAACTGCTTCCAGCTTGCAAGCCTCAGCTAGGAAGTCTCCTTCTTGCCTGGAACATTTTCTCGGATGGCTCCCTGATTAAAGACATTTACATTTGTATTTACAAATGCCATTCACCAGTGGTAGTGGAGCGACTCTAGCAATGCAATTCATGCAAGGGCCACACTAGCCATCAGTTACAATGGTGTACCATGGTAGCGCTACCCCTATAGGGGATGACCTTCAGCCAGGTTATTTGGCCGATCGGCTGCTGACTGATCTTGGCCAGTCACAAATAAATCCGTAAGGTAAGGTAAGGTTACATCGCTGCATTTGCCTCAGGGGGCATATGAGCGGGGGCATCTGAGCGGAAGCTTGGAAAAAGCCTGAAGCCAAACCTAGCTAGTGGACTGAGAGAAATATGTGATTAAAAAAGGATCAAGTTTGTGAAGAAAAGGAGAGTCGCGACTGAAAAGTTGAATGCCAGATTAGGAGAACGTAGTCCAGAAATGACATTAAAGTTTGGTCTGAGCACAGAGAGTTCTCTAGAAAGCAGTGCCAGTGCACCACAGAAGACACGTAGAAAGTCAAGCCAGCTCTAGAACCTGGAAGCGAAGTAGCAGGTGGGTCCTAACAGGCAGGAGCAAGAAAAAAAAATGGTAAAATTATGCATAATAAAAAAGTTGCACTTGCAATAACACTCATTATGCATGATGAGCATCAAAGTTGCGTGTTTGAAGCGTTTGCATACTAAAGAAAACTGTTTACACACACATTTGCACACACATGCGCACATACGCACACACGCGCACACAAACACACATAAACACACACGCGCACACACAAATCTACACGCACAGGAGCCTTTTTACTGTCACGGGGGGTACCTGTACGACAGCGTCCCATCTGCGGGCGCTGTTCTGGAAGGACGCAAGAAAATCATGGAACTGCTGACGAGCTGCGCAGCAATGCGCGAGCTCAAGCTCGTGATTTTTATGGTGAGAAGATTCGTATTCATGCATCCAGCCATCCATCCAGCCACGCACGCACCCAGCCATCCATCCTTCTGCGCAATCATCCCTCCATCCGTCCAACGTCCAACCAACCATCCATCCCTCCATCCATGCATCCAGCCATCCATTCCCACCTTCTTTTTCCTTGTCCTGCTGTCTCAAAGGGGCGGGACAATGCCAAATTTAACAAGAAGCTGGCGGAATTGGGTCAGATCCCTGGCGTGCAAGGCTCGCGTGTCATGGACATCACAAAAACTCTGACAGGTATTGTGTGAGAGCACATTAGCATGCAATTAATTCTGTGGAGTGAATGAAAGAATAGACGTGAAGGAGGTGGCACATAGTAAGAACGCAGCTGCTGTTGCCTTGCGTACTGGGTCATCAGCACTAGGAGCGAAAAACTGATTTCCGCAGAATGGGGCAGCGCAGAAAACATGCAACATCACAGAATATTTAGCTGATTAGCTAAACAAGAATAAGTAAACAAGAATATTATCACGTATCTTCTGTCACAATTCGTGTGAGAGATCTCGTCAGGAAGATTCATTGTTCAGTCCAAGAATTCCAAGATAATCGAATCACTTAAATTCCTCAATTTTGGGCCAGTGGTTACTTCTTTAATTGACGCCATAGCAGTTCGATCTGTTGGGCTACACTGAATAGCTCTTCCCTACACCCCTCCAAGCTGTGTGTGCACAGGTACGCACACTAAAAATCACACACACACATACACATACTATACACACGCACATACGCACACACACACACATTCACACACATACACAAAATGCACACACAAACACACACGCGCGCAGATGTTACGCTTCCATGTGTTAGCCATTCGGCCCAGGGTGATGCCCTCCGGCAAAGTGTCCAACATTGCAGATCCCGCCAGCGCCAATAGCGTCACGAAGAAAGCGTCTGACGACTTGATTGGCCAGCTTGAGCGCCATTCCCCTGTGTATCCCGGAGCATACGATGTGTAAGTGTGCGTTGTAGTGACATCATCAGATCTTCCTATTCTGCTTTTACGAGATTACTTGGACTTGAATATGATGATTTGCAGACATGACTGAGTTCCCTTAATTGCAGGCTGTCATTCCTCCCTCCCCACCCAGGGGGCCGCAACGAACATGAAGTAAACTTAAGCGACAAGGAGGAGATGAAGGTATTCTTAAAGACGTTCATCAGTGTCTGAAGTGTCATCATTGCTAGAAGTCCTGCTGAACTTATCAAAGCCTGCTTGGCCTCATTTTTGCAGGTGATCTGCAAAGGACTGGTGACGCATGTCCGTAATGGCCCTCCCGCAACCTTGCACGCGTTCCTGTGTTTCGAGCCTTTGAACCAGCGTGGGTAAGTAGTGCTGCTCAAAGCTGGTCCCGTTAAGACTCCTCAGAGTCTGAGGCGTTTCCCAGAAGCAAAGTAGCCCTATCGTCTAACTTAAGAATTGGATATGTGTAATAACAGGCTGACAGCCTATGCCAGACGACTGATCTCTTTTGCATGTAATCATTTTTTGTGTTTGTCCATTTGTGTACATTTATCTGTGCTTGCTCTCATTCCTACAGGTTGTTCAACACTATTCAAGCCACGCTTGATCGCAAGTGGCCGGACTTCACGTTTGTGTGTGTGACTGTCAAGCACGCACTCTGCCGGCTGCCCTTCTTGGGTGGCGCATCCTTGATCCAGGTGAGTGTTGATGCTAATGCTGCTGAGTACGTAACAAAAACTGCAAACTTAAAAAAGAACTGCACATACAAATTCACTTGACTTGCTGAAACATAGGAAACCCTGCGCATAATTTATTTTCTACTAACCGCTTGCACAACTTACTTGCATGTACAAACATATTTATCTAATTGTACCGCGCAAAATGCTTACTTTGATTTATTCCAATCAACACTTGCAGGCATTGTCTCGTTCCATGGCAATGCATTTTACTCAAGACTTGAGGGAAGCCTTAGAGGAGGCTTTCCCAGGAGGTTCAGGGCCTGATTTTGTAGAGCTTGGGCGCCTGGGGGGTAAGTAACTGAATTGGATCTTGTGGGGCATCCGCTACACAATTGCGCCACACATGTGACGCGAATGTGAGCGTGAGCTGCATCTCCTGCTCCCGCTGTTGCTTGTATTATTTTTTAGGGCGCATCTGCATTGGCGCACGTGCGCTGTGCACAGGCAAATAATAGTAATTTGCCCCTTGTTTCTCTTGTTGGTAATTGTGCATGAACTTTTGCCTGTTGGGAGTCTGCTGACATGTATGTACATGGCTTGTAATGACTGCGTTAGACTGTCTCATAACAAACACGCCGCCTGCTATAAGTCCATACAATCCATCAAATTCGTCTCACTGCTCCCTCATTTTGCGTCTCATTGCAACACAGGAACCAACAGTATGGCCAGGGATGGATTTGATGAGGACGGAAAATCGCTCAGAGCTGTGGCAATGGGTGAGTTACCTTCCTACTCGGGTTACGTGTGCTGTCCCATGGATCTCGTGGCGCATCTGCTACACAATTGCGTCACAATTGTGACGCAAATGTGAGCGTGACATGCATCTCCTGGTGTGGTATAATGCGCTTAGTGTGTCATGCATTCTTTCGTTTTCTATTTCCTCAAATCATGCCCACTGCCTATGGTTACCGCAGGAGGAGCAGGAGACAGCGCCCCTGGGGGTGAGTGGTTGTTGCCATGCTACCTCTAAATTTGGGTTACGTGTGCTGACATTGATCTCGTGGCGCATCTGATACACAATTGCGTCACAAATGTGACGCAAATGTGAGCGTGATATGCACATCTCCTGCTTCCGCTGCTGCTTGTATCATTTTTTAATGCGCATCTGCATTGCCTCACGTACGCTGTGCACATGCATACAATAGGTATTGGCCCCTTGTTTATCTAGCTGTCAATTGTGTGTAATCTCTTGCAACCTGTTGCAGTCTGTTGACATGCATGTACATGGCTTGTGCTGATTGCACAATATTGACACAGGTGAAATCGGTTTATTACGCGCCGCCGTGTATACCTACAAACTTTCCAGTGAACTGACTCAGTAATAGAGTCACTGCAGAAGGGCAGCGTGCCAGCAGATGACATTGAGGACCTCCACCACCTACCCCATGCCACCTTCATCACGGAGGCAAAGAAGTTTGCACTTGCGTATGGCATCCCCATCTCCGGCACGGACGTGAAACCGGGATCCAAGCAGCCCTTGTGGCCCAACCTGCTGGATGGTAAGATCGTTGTTTTGTTGTCGTGCCTCCAGGGTCAGATCACCTCCTGCTTCCGCTGTTGCTTGTATTATTTTCTGTGGCGTACTCGCATTGCCGCACATACGCTGTGCACATGCATACAATGGGTATTGGCCCCTTGTTTATCTAGCTGGTAATTGTGCATGAACCTTTGCAACCTGTTGTAGTCTGCTGACGTGCATGTACATGGCTTGAACTGAGTGCGTTAGACTGTCTCATAACGAACACGCCGCCTGCTATAAGTCCGTACACTCCATCAAATTCGTCGAACTGCTCCCTGCAATGGGTGAGTTGCCTTCCAATTTGGGTTACGTGTGCTGTCATGGATCTTGTGGGGCATCCGCTACACAATTGCGCCACAAATGTGACGCAAATTTGAGCGTGATATGCATATCTCCTGCTTCTGCTGCTGCTTGTATGATTTCATGTGGGGCATCTGCATTGCCTCACGTACGCTGTGCACATGAAATAATAGTAATGTGCGCCTTGTTATTCTTGCTGGTAATTGTGCATGAACTTTTGTTTGTTAGTCTGCTGACATGCATGTACATATGTACATGCATGGCTTGTAATGACTGTGTTAGACTGTCTCATAACGAACACGTTGCCTGCTATAAGTCCGTACACTCCATCAGATTTGTCTCACTGCTCCCTCATTTTGCTTCTCATTGCAACACAGGAGAAGCGCGCATGAAGATGGATGGATTAGATGAGGAGGGAATGTCGGTTGCAGCCAAGGCAATGGGTGAGTTGCCTTCCAATTTGGGTTACGTGTGCTGTCATGGATCTTGTGGGGCATCCGCTACAAAATTGCGCCACAAATGTGACGCAAATGTGAGCGTGATTTGCATATCTCCTGCTTCCGCTGCTGCTTGTATTATTTCATGTGGCGCATCTGCATTGCCTCACGTTCGCTGTGCACATGAATAATATTTTAATGTGCCCCATGTTTATCTTGCTGGTACTTGTGCATGAACTTTTGCAACATGTTGTAGTTTGCTGACATGCATGTACATGGCTTGTTCTGAGTGTTGGCAGTTTGTAAGCGTGAATAAAGCGCCCACAAATTGGCAGTTCACAGCGCAACAGTCTTTGCCAACTTTTCAGCATTGCGAGCGAGTCTACCTCGTACTTATCATGCAGCTGTCATTGGTAGCTTTTAGTGTGCTCCGTGGTGCATACCCCGATCGATTTTAGAGCTACATTGCTATAGAAAGAGAGAACTGAAAAGTCTCACGCTTGCACCCACTCATGCGCACAGGCAAGATGGGTGGCGTAAAAAAGCAGGTAAAACCTGAAGGTGCAAAGTCCCGCAAACGAGATGCACAGGGCTTGACCAAAGGGCAACGCTCCTATCGCAAGAAGTTGCAGAAGCAGCAGAAGCTGCAGAAGCAGTAGAAGCTGCAGTAGCAGCAGTAGGTGCCAGCTTCCATTTGTGGATATGTTCACCGACACCGACGCAGAGACAGTAGCTGTGTTAGAGAAGATGTGCCCGAATGCTTCTTTATATGTTTTTACTCTGACAGCAACCATCATCCTTCCCCTGTCCCTCACGCACCAAATCTGTAAATAGGTTTCTTTCCCTAGGGTACCAGTAGAGTAGACGACACATTCAGAGGCTCAGACACATACACAATATCTACTTAAACCGAGTCTAGCTAGTCCCACAAATACCCTGTTCGTGGGGCTTCCATGGTAAGGCACTTGAACGGCTCCTTTTCCTTCACTGAGTAGACTGACGGAAGAGTGATTTTGTGTCAGAACATTGGTGGCTCGAGAGTTGTCGGGCTCGAAGATTCCAAAGTAACTGCATGTGAAACTGTTGTGATATCATGATTATTTGCAGTGAGAGAAATAACCAACACTGGGAAATTAAAAGGACACCTGATAAATTAACTGCCTGATACTATTAGGCAGTTGGCCCTATACAGGACACCAACAAACCTTCTCCCTGGGAAAGGGCTCAAACAAAACTCAAAAAGCACTGATAGCAAAAAGACTCAGAAACCAAAGGACCTGCATGTCATGTCACTAGTTCAAAAACTGGATAAGATACAAATTTGGGGGAGGGGTATTGCGAATGTTCGGAATAGTTCTAGCTTCGAAGTTGAGTTCTAACATTCGAAGCATAACCTTTAGAACTTCACTTTTAGGTTAAAAATAGTTCTAGCTTCGAAGTTGAGTTCTAACATTCGCAATACCCTCAGAACAGAAGACTCTATTTCAGCAATCTGGGCATAGAGTCAATCTTGTTAACCCTTTCATGAGCGAGAGTTTCATGGAATTTCAAGTTCGCCGCAACTTGCTCAGAGCCTGGGCTTGCCTGAGGAGCTGGCCTGGAGATATTCGCCTATTTTCATATATTCATAAGCTCAGAAATAAAGAGAACAAGCTTAGTGTTCTATCTGCTAAGAAGTAAGGAAGTCAGAAAAAAATTACTTGTTGACTTAATGCAGCAAACAAGGTCGGACCGCTGAGAAGTCCTCAAAAAGTGGTGCAAATGAAAGGAATGAATGTTCCTTCCTCAGCATACAAACCCAATGATCCTCGCGATATGAAAGAGCATGATGCAACTCTTTCTGGACATGTTCATCTTCACTAGTAGGGCACTGATCACGCACACGAGAACTGCCTTCAAGCCACGCTGCTGCCTCCACTTTCAAAATAAGCACACACAAGCGGAATCTACTGACATTGCGCATAACATGTTTGGACAGGTCAGGATAGAGATACCGTGGTACAGTAGTTGGCATATACATTCATTACTATAAGGACATCAAATGCAGTTCCTGCAAAACGTTTCAAGCCAAGCCTGCAACCATCCCCATACGAGGGATTGCAATGGGAATGGCACCATCAATTAGGTTGTTTGACTGCGCCTAGCCTTTTGATACCATTTAGAATTCTTCATTTCTGTGGTGTAGGAGTCTGCTGGTATTTGGCCTGTTGATTTCTTCACATTTGCGTTCTGTGCCAGGACTGCTGCATGGTCCCCTTCCCCCACCGTTCCCCCCCCGCTTGAGTCCTCCCCTCCCCACCAACTAACTGCCTGTGCTGCCCCCCCCTCCCCACCCCCCGCTTGTGCCACCCAACCCTCACCCCCTTGCTCCTGCTGTTTGCAAGCTGGGTACTCACGGAGCCGCGTGAACTTCCTCTGCCTGTGTGTGCGGTAGTCACACACAAGTGGCGCTGTTGTGCGTGCTCCACACTTGCTGCAGCAGACGGTGGTGCGAAATTTGTTCAAGTGCAACACCATGACTGCCCGCTGTTGGGTGTTACCTGACCCGCGCAGCACACCCATAGTACAGGGCTTGGCGCAGCTTGGTTGGAGCTGCCTGCTTGGTGAAATCCCTTTGTGGGGGGAGGTAGTTTGGATGCCCCAATCAACCCCAATCACAAGAGGGCGCCGTGGATCCTGTCCCTGCAAATAAATGGCATGCAAGCAGACACATCTGTTATTACGCGTAACGTAGCAGTGCGAGGTAAACACTTGGTACATGAGATATAAGATCGTGTGCATGTCAGTTGCCTTAGCGTTAGTAAATTCGATTAATACACCCCACAAATTAATTTAGCCCACATTATACCAGCCCAGACGGCTAGACTTTGAGCATTACAGAACGCACATGCCTGATCATTTGCTTTTCCAAAACACACGTTGGCCATCTGCCTCAAGAGGATGGCAGCCGTACTGGAAAGTTTGAAAGAAAACGTGTGCCACATCACCCTCTTTTCTGTAACTAGAAACGCTGGATAAGCACAGGCATCCTGTGGGGATTTATGGCCAAATATTGTTAAGAATGCAAAAGGATATCTTCAACTCTCCAAATTAGAAGAGCAGAATTACAAATAAGAGCTCTTGAAGCGGCTATATGAATTACGTTTGCTGTAATCTTTTGTTACGATTTGCAGTATGTCTTGTAATCACTTTGTATTGCAACACAAATGCAACAGACCCTGACCCACGCAAATTCAAGTCGGCAGGTTTATTACTGGATGACGCAAGTTTGAACGTTCGCTTAATTTTAGGGATCTAGAAATAGAGAAATCTAAACCCCAGATTTCAATCCACAAAGTCAAATGTTTGGAGTCATTCCTTTTTAATCTTGTCAAATAAATTTAGGTAACTTGATTGCAGTGACCAACTTTTTTTCATACATCAAAATAAGGCAAAATTCAATTGCATAGCTTCGTTAAGGGTCACTAAAAATCAGCAAATATACTACAGCATAAAAAACGCAAAAGGTTGCACGCATACTCGCATGCTTAGCATGCATTGCTCCTTTTAAAGAATCAGGAGGATGCGCAACTAGCCTCAAAATCACATGAGCATTTGACAGCCTCCTTTCAACTGTAGACAACGGAACGCTATTGATGAAATGAAAATTGGATACAGCCTTATAACCTAAAACTAGTGGAATTACTCAAACAATGCAATTCATTGTATTTAATGAAGCTAGCCTACAACAACATGAAGCAAGGCTCGCTACCGTGACACTCTACAGTGCTTGCAAACACACACACATACGCAAAGGACCTGATAACTGCTGCATCTAGACAACGCCGCTCGGGACTTGGGCGGGTGTGGCGCTTCTTGGCCTGTCTTCCCTTTCTGCTCCTGCCAGCGCTCCTGCTGCTGCTGATTGCTGCTGCTCTTTTATCGCGGCCTCAACAAGGCGGAACTCTCGCTTTGTGAGCCAGTTATCATTAGGGGGGGAGCTCAGATATTGGTAAACAGCGGTAATGCCTGACCGAAGCATGCTCAGCAAGGGAGGATCGACAGACTGTTGCACCCTCTGCAAAAACCGCTTCACCTTGGTTTGCTGCTGTTCTTGCCCCTGTGCACTGCTGGGACTGTGGTCATTTTCCTGCTGCTGCTGCTGCTGCTGCTGCTGTGTCTGTCGCTGCTGCTGAATTTGCTGATTCTGCTCATTCTTTTGCTGAGGCTGTTGCGTTTCTCCTTCTCTCCTTCCACTCTCAAGGTACTGCTGCTGCTGCTGCTGCTGCTGCTGCTGCTGTGTCTGTCGCTGCTGCTGCTGAATTTGCTGATTCTGCTCATTCTTTTGCTGAGGCTGTTGCGTTTCTCCTTCTCTCCTTCCACTCTCAAGGTACTGCTGCAGCCT
>Ga0307972_1001992_pt1 | contig 10729 bp, 11 predicted proteins | sample OrgLakmetagen780_FD_201848 | JGI IMG/M metagenome (GOLD analysis project Ga0307972, IMG submission 201848) | Saline water microbial communities from Organic Lake, Antarctica - #780 | ecosystem: Environmental > Aquatic > Non-marine Saline and Alkaline > Saline | place: Antarctica: Organic Lake...
GCTCCTCCGAAGAGCAATAGCAGTGCGAAGAGAACCAGATAGAACATCAGAGCCCATAGAAGCCCAACGATAGCTGAGATCACAAAGAAGAGAATGCAGCCATAGAGGGCTATGGCTGCAACCTTCTTCATTAACCGTTACCAACTTTGGCGAAGATGCCACGGGGCTTGGGTGCGGGTGCTTCTTCTTCAGGTTCAGGTTCAGAAGCTCCACCGGCCCCACCAGACATCGTGTTGACGGTCTCGTTCGCAACAGGCTCAGACTCACCGTCAGCTTCTTCTGGTTCATCAACAACAGGTTCAGGCTCAGTTTTGGCTTCAGCTTTCTTAATGCCGAAGGTGGGCTTTGCTTTAGCTGCAGGCTTTGGTTTCACAGTCTCAGGCTCTGCTTCTGGTTCATCAGCAGGGTCTTTGCGATCTTCCGGTGTGGAAGTGATTGCGGCCGGTTTGGATGCTGGTGTGGCTTTGTTAGCAGTCTGTGTCACTGGCTTTGGTTCAGGTGCCGTAGATCGGCTCAGACCAGCTGGCACGATGTCCAGAGTAGCAGAGAAGCCATTGTCCCCACGGCCAGCTTTGAGATCGATGACGATGTCCTGGTCCTACAGAAATGGTCTCGGAAAGGCGCGTAGGGTTTAGGGTCGGCTTTGCCATTCCAGAAGCTTCGGAGTGTTTTAGGGTTTAGGTATGGAAATCGGAGAGATTCACTCCGATTCACTCAAATTCACTAGTGAACAGTTAAGCTCACTCAAATTCACTCTGGGTTCACTCTTCGACCTGTCGATTATGGCCTGTTTTACAGCCATCCAAACCTAAAGGGAGCCTAAACACTGAGAGTGAATTCTGAGTGGATAGGAGTGAAATGGTGAGTGAAATAGTGTTCACTCGTGTTGACTAGTGAGCAGCAAAGTTGTTCACTAATGTTCACTAATGTTCACTAATGTCTTCCGGTGTTTGATGCTCCTATGTGTTCCATCCCGGCGCCCTCCGTGCCAATAAGAGTGAGACAAATGACTGGCTGAAGTTTACACTTGAGGGCGAAGGAGAACGAGCCCATGGTTATGCCTTCGAAGACCCCGCTTTCTGACGATATTGTGTCTGACGATACAGCACTCACGCTACCGCCAACCCGCATGGTGACAGCGCCAGTTCAACCCACATCCGAGCTGACAGCCATCCCTAAGCGGCGGACCTTCACAGCGAAGTTCAAACTGCGCATTCTGGATGAGACGGACCCAGCATTAGACACCAGTGGTGTTACAGCCATTTTACGGCGTGAAGGGCTGTATTCTTCTGCGCTAACGGATTGGCGTCGGGCGCGCGCTGCGGGCTCATTGGGAGCATTGCAGCCGCGCCAGCGTGCTGCGACAGGGAAACATGAGTTTGACACGCTGTGCACCGAACTTGGCATCGACCGCCGTTTGACACCACCATAATCGCCTCAAACCAACGGCATGGTTGAGCGGTTCAACGGGCGTATAGAGGATGTCCTTCAAAGTTATCACTTCCGATCGGGGGAAGACCTTAATGCGACGATGCACCGGAGTTATGACTGAATCTGGTGTTTGGGCGGTTTGAAGGTTGGCGGCGTATCTGGTTGAATTGTTGTTGGAAGACAGCAGCCCAACCAAAGGAGATACACCACCATGGAAACGACTAACATTGTAGATTTGTCACGTCGAGGCGGGTTAAGCGACGCGCTGACGGATTTATTGAGAACGGGAGCGCAGCAATTGATAGCGACCGCTGTTGAGGCCGAGTTTGCCGGATATCTGTCACAATTTGCTGACTTGCGCACTGAGGCGGGTCACGCGGCAGTTGTTCGTAATGGTCATCATCCGGCCCGGCCATTTCAAACCGGTATTGGCCCTGTGAGCGTGCAGATACCAAAAGTTCGATCCAAGGACGGCACTCCAGTGACATTCCGGTCTGCCCTGGTGCCGCCCTATGTGCGCAGAACCAAAACGTTGGAAGCGGCCTTGCCTTGGCTGTACCTCAAAGGCGTTTCCAGCGGGGAGATGGGCGCGGCCCTGAAGGTTCTTCTGGGGCCTGATGCGGCGGGATTGTCGGCAAATACTGTGTCGCGGCTCAAGCGCGATTGGGCCAAGGAGTACGATAGCTGGAGAGACGCTGCCTTCGATGACGAGCCAATCGTCTATATATGGGCTGACGGCGTCCATAGCGGCCTTCGGGGCGAGAATGACAAGCTGTGCGCCCTTGTGATCATTGGGGTAACGGCGCGCGGTAAGAAGCGGTTCTTGGCAATCGAGGATGGAGTGCGCGAGTCCACCCAGAGCTGGCGCGAGGTTCTGCTTAGCCTCAAAAGCCGAGGAATGGACGCGCCAAAACTGGCCATCGGAGACGGTGCCATGGGATTTTGGGCGGCGCTGGAGGAAGTGTATCCAGAGAGCCGCCAGCAGCGATGCTGGCAACACAAAACGATGAATGCTCTCAACTGTTTGCCCAAGCTTTCTCAGCCAAAGGCCAAGGCCGCGATCCACAATATCTGGCAGGCCGAGACCAAAGATGATGCGGAAAAGGCGTTTGATTTGTTCATCAAAATCTACGAACCAAAATATCCCAAAGCGGCGCTGTGCCTGCAAAAAGACCGCGAAGAACTCATGGCATTCTTCGACTTCCCCGCCCAACATTGGCAGAGCATCCGCACCAGCAATCCGATTGAATCAGCCTTCGCCACGATCCGCCACCGGACCAAGCGTTCAAAGGGCTGCCTGTCACGCGATGGCATGCTGCACATGATGTTCAAGCTGGGGCAATGCGCCGAGGAAAACTGGCGAAAGCTACGCGGCTTTGATTACCTCGCCAAAGTCATCACCGGCGTCACGTTCAAAGACGGAATTGAAGCCACAAACCCAGACCAGATCGCCGCATGACCGACAACCCTCAAACACCAGATTTGACAATAACTCGATGCACCGTTATGTCTTGCTCTATAATCAACTACTCCCGCAGTCTGTTCTAAAGAGCAGAACGCCCTTGCAGGCGATGAAAGACTGGCACAAACTCAAACCAGAGTTGTTTAAGAAAAATGCTTACTACTTTACGGGGTGTGACGTCTAAGCACTTACCCAAACCTTGTTCAAAAAAGTACCTTGTAATCTATTGTGCAAACAATATGAGTGCTTCTCAATCTGAAACTGATGCTGGCCCCATAAAGATTACAACGTCGCGGCTATAGACGGATTCTATATATTTTAGGGTTTTGGGCTGGTTTTTAACAAATAGGAAACATAATGAAATCGAAAATTATTCTTGCGTTTGCCGCAGGGTCACTGATTATTTTTAATGCAACAGCCTCTCACTCTCAGGCCGCCGATGCTACAACCCAAATGCAGGTTGGCGCTACAGTCAGCACTACATGTACAATTAGTGCTTCGATCCTCGATTTTGGCGAGTTGAGCATCGAGACAGACACCACAGCTTCTTCAACTATTACCGCCTCCTGCAGCAGGGACGCGGCAATCCCGAGCTTTACGGTTGGATCTGGTGGCAATCCAGGTGGATCTCTTGTGCGACAAATGGTGTCTGGTGGCGGGGGTTTGATACCATACAAATTAACCATAACAGCAGGGGGTTCGACTAGCATCGCGAACAACGGAGTGATCGAACTGGTCTCGGAAGAGGCAACGATTTACGGTCAAGTTGCGCCTAACGATACCTATATCGACGGGAATTATACGGACTCCGTGCTGCTGACGGCGAACTATACCTTCTGACCTGCCGGTCTAAAAAATATGTAAATACTATCGTTTTGTGACGCCCTGTCGGCACGAAGACAAAGAGGTTTAGGAAATGGAGGAAAACCGACAGGTTTTTTCCATTTTGCCCAATTGATGCTCAGGCTGAGTATCTAACCCAATTAGAGGTTTATAAAATGCCCACGCTTGCACGCGCGATCATCTCGGCGGTCATCTTGGTCGCCGGAATGGCCTTTTCGGGGGCAGCCTTTGCCGACGGTTTCTCGGTATCACCCACTGCCTTAAGTGTACCAGCCGGGGTGCAGTCGACAACGCTAACCGTAAAGATGAGTGGCCCGGGAGAAGCTCTTGGTCAGGTGCGCGTAATGCGATGGCTTCGGGATAATGGTCAGAATACACTGGTTGCGACGCGAGATGTGGTGGCTAGCCCGCCAGCCCTGCGTATGAAGCCGAACCAGGAAATCACCATCCGATTGATCCGCACCCTCACGAAACCGGTGCAGGGTCAGGAATGTTACCGCGTCCTGGTCGACCAGTTGCCGGGGGCCACACAGCAGAACGAGATCGTGAAATTTACGATCCGGCATTCGGTGCCGCTGTGTTTTGGCACATAGAATTTTATTCACTTGGGGTAACTACGAGAGTTTTCGCGGTTACCCCAAGTGAAAGTTAAAAGAGAGCACAGTTGGAGATGTATCTCAGCATTTGGGAGCATCTTTTGCGCTGCTGGATTGGCATCTGTCTCTGTCCTACGGGCACAGACAATGGAAGAACCGGCTCGGGCCTTGGCTGTTCCAGCCACACTTGATGTCGCATCAGACTACAATCCAGACACTGACGAAACCTTGTTTCTTCTGGTTTCTATTAACGGGCGCGAACATGGCCTTATCGCAGAGCTGAAATTGTCCCAGCAATCAAACCGGATGTCAGCTCAGCGGGGTGAGCTTGAACGCATCGGGGTCGATGCCCCCCGCAGTACGAGCAAGACAGTGTTTCTGGATCAAATCCCGGGCCTTTCCTACGTCTATGACGCACCGGCACAAACCCTGCTCCTTGTGGTAGATGCCGCAGCGCTGATTCCTGTAGAAATTTCCGCCGCCCCGCAGCGCGATCTGCCCCAGACGCAGACGGGATTTGGTCTGATCCTAAACTACCGGGCGACGACCAACTTCGGCGATAATATCTTTAGCGACGGCTTTAAGCCTGCCGATGCGTTCGCTGGGCTTGAACTGCGAGCTTACACACCGCTAGGCGTCCTGACCAACACAGGATCGGTCAGCACCGCGCTGAACACTTCCAGAAAGCCTGATGTAAGGCGCTATAATACCTTTTTCACGGTATCCAGCCCCAGCCGACTGATGACCATGACAGCCGGGGACTTTACGACCGCTGGTCTGGCATGGACGCGTCCCGTTCGTTTGGGTGGACTACAGATCCGCCGTGATTTTTCGCTGCGAAACGACGTGGTGACCAGCCCGCTGCTATCCTATACTGGAACCGCTGCGGTTCCTTCCACAATTGATGTGTACGTTGACAACGTGCGCGCCTATTCCGGTGCTATCGCGGCCGGGCCATTCAACCTGACGGATGTGCCGATGATCACCAGCGGTGGTGAGGCCGTTTTTGTGTTGCGCGACGCGGGTGGCAATGAGCAGGTAGCGACAGTCCCGTTTTTTGCAACGCAGAACCTGCTTCCAAAAGGCACGCTTGATTACTCCTTTAATCTGGGACTGGTACGCGAAACCTATGATAATCGCTATGGCGACAGCACAGCCGGGACGGCAAGCCTGCGCTACGGCGTCTCAGATCGTCTTACGTTTGAGGCGCATGCCGAGACGCTAGATGATTTGAAGGTGCTCGGGTTCGGCTTTGGCACGACGTTGTTTAACCGCGCCGAGTTTACACTGGCCGCAGGTCAAAGCGTGAACGGTGCAGCTACCGGCAGCTTTGGGTTTGCGACCTTGCGCACGGAACTAGCCGGAGTCGATGTGAATTTCAGCACAAGGCGGGTTTTTGGAGACTATCAAGATCTGGCGTCAATGACGGCGATTGAATCTATTGGCACATCTCAAGGTTCCATCAAGAGCCTTGATGCGTTGTCGCTTACCTTCCCCATCTTTGCCAGTGATGACAGTTTCGCGATCAGACTTATCAATTCAGAGCGCAGCGATATGACGAACACCATCCTGTCTGCTTCCTATTCTAGGCAACTTCGCGGACGGGCAGCCACGGTACGGGTTAACGCGTTCAAGGATGTCACGGGTGATGGCGGACATGGCGTTTCAATCAGCGCTTCAATCCCGCTGGGGGCCTCTACCTATGCCAGCGCAGGACTGCAACGCGACAGACATGGTGATGTTGGCGCTGTCACTAGCTTATCGCGATCTGCCGATCGCACGGCAGGTAGCTTTGGCTACAGCATTAACTTAGCACAGAATACAAGATCCCTCAGGACGACGTATCAAACCCGCTACGGTCGTGGAGGCATGGCGCTGCGTGACAGCGGCAATGGAGCCAGCGCCAGCGCCACATTCGATGGAGCACTCGTCGTCGCAGGGGGTGGGCTCTTTGCCGGCAACGCCGTTTCCGATGGATTCGCCGTCGTGAACGTGGGTGTACCAAATGTGCCGGTGATGCTGAACAACCGCGCAATTACCCAAACAGGAATGTTCGGAAGGGCGATGGTGTCCGATTTGCGGTCTTTTCGTTTGAATCGGATTTCGATCGATCCAGAGGATGTTCCTCTGGATGCTAATCTGGTGGCTACGGCACAGGATGTGGTTCCAGCGCGGGGGGCGGGAGTTTTGGTGGATTTCCAAGGTAGCGCAGACACCTCAGCCATAGTGGTTTTGCGGGACACAACCGGAGCCTTCGTGGAATCCGGTGCCACGGTACGGCTTCAAGGGGGTTCCGATGAGTTCTTCGTCGGCTATGACGGTGAAGTCTGGATCACGGATCTTGGCGCGCATAATCGGATCACGGTAGTGACCGCCAGCGGGTTATGTGCGGCGGAGTTTTCCTATGCTAAAACACCTGGCGCGCAGGTCTATATTGATGGAGTAGAGTGTCTGTAATGCTACGTTTTTTTGTCTTAATTGTTATCCTTTCCGTCGGCGCCCTCCTGCCCGTATCGGCTCGCGCAGGGTTGGTCTGCGAAGCGAATATTGCCTCCTCCCTCAACTTCGGAAACATCTCTGTTCGGGACGGGCGACGCGAGCAGACCAGCGGCCCTGTCACCATTTCCTGCTTTGGCGGCACGCCAGGAACGGTAGTACAGGCCTGTGTGACAATCGGAGCAGGCAGCGGCGGTGCCGGGCCGGGACAATCGCCCCGCTATATGATCAGCGATGGCACAGCGTCACTTCAGTATCAACTTACTGCCCAAAACGGCGCCTCCAGCGGCGGAGTTACGTGGGATATGGTGGAGCATACTATTACGCTCAATGCTGATGGCAGCGCTATGATTGCGCCAACGCTTTATGCGGAGGTGACGTCGATCGGGGCGCTGGCAACCGCGGGGACCTATAGTTCCCGTTTTGAGGCGGGATCTGACGTTCAATTTTCCTATGGCGAAAACGGTTGCGACCATTCAGGTGGCGCAAGCGCGTTCACGGTTGGGGCGGTTGTCACTACAAGCTGCGCGGTCGACGTATCGAGCATGGATTTCGGCGTTATAGATACAGCCATCGCCGACCCCGTTCACAACACAGCCAGCATCAACGTGTCCTGCACCAATGGATCTGCATACAATATCGGTATTGGCTCCGGGCTCCAACCCGCAAATGCAGGACCAACGGGTCGGCGCATGGCGAACGGCGCCAATCTGCTTGCCTACGGGCTTTACCATGACCGGTCGCGGACGTCCGACTGGGGCGACAGCCCAGCAACAATTGCTGCTGGAACAGGCACAGGCGGAGATCAGACGCTGACTGTGTTCGGCAGCATCTTTGGCAATCAGAGCGCGTCCATCGGTACATATTCTGATACAGTCGTGGTTACCGTCAGTTATTAAACTCGTACCCAAATGTCCGCCATTGGTCCGAGGACAATGGCGAGTGCAGCATGAGCCGCGATCAACTCAAACGGCTGAAGGAGCTTGAGACTGAAAACCAGCGCCTCAAGCGCGTCGTGGCGGATCTGTCCTTGAACAAGATAATCCTCACCGAGGCCACTGAGTATTCCACGGCACTTGGCCACCTGTTCCACGCGCATGTGGCCAGTCATTCCATGACATGTGGCCACCCCCGTGAGGTGATCTGCGAGGCGACGTATTCATGACGTGCTTTGACCGCTTGGGTCAATAGCGACGGTTGGGCTGGCTTTGTCCATGGGGGACCATGCACTAACATTCAAACTGGACCACCGACGGGGGTACATCAACATCTTTCGATAGCGCTAGCCGTGCTCTGCCAACCACGCCTCCAACGCATCCATCAATGCATCAGTCATGCCCGTACCTCTCAGGACCAGCTTTCCCTTGGTCCGTGTAATCCGAATGCCCACCTCGGGCACTGGTTTGTCAGTAGCTGGCCTGACCGAGGTAGGCTTGGCAGTGGCGGGAGCGGTTTGCGGCCCAGTCTCAGGTTTTAGCATATCAGCCAGAAAATCTTGTTCTGTGACTGCATCTGGCGCAGGGGAGTTTTTCAGCCCTGCCCTGATCCTGTCCGCCAATCCTGCGTCAGCCTCCAGCGCCTTGGACAATTGCAATCCCATCCGCTCCGACAAAACCGCTGGAAACGATAATACACCGTCGAGCGCGCCATAGATGCCAAGGAATGACGCGATTTTGGATCGCTTGGAGGCACTGGCATTAGCGAATAGAATTTTCACCGCATGACGTGCCGTGGGATAGGCACCTTGTTCTGCAGCCCGCGCCGCGATGCGAGCGCGCTCATAGAAACTCAAACCAGCGCGGATCTCATTTTCCTCAACCATGGCTAGATAAGCATCCGATGCGGTCTTCGGTGCACGCACGACACATAAAGCTGTGGTGAAATCACTATCTTGCGGCTCACCTTGCGTCTCGGCCCGCAGCCGCTGCAGCGCAACCAACCGCCGCCAGCCCGAAATCAGCCCGAAGCGCCCTTTCTCTAGTGCCACAACCTCGATCGGAGTTTGCTGACCGCGAGCGCGCAAGCTTTGCTTAAGAGTTGCCATTTCATCTTCATCCACGAAGCTCCGGTCGCGCACTAAGTAGGTCTGATCTATGGCATCAAGATCGATACGCTGAAGTAGACGCCCCTCGCGGCAGGCATTAGCCATTTCGTGCGCAACCTCTTCCAGCGCAGCCTGCGCGGCTGATCCGCCTGCGACGTCAGCAATAGGAGCCTGCCGTGTACGCAGGCCAACCGAACTATTTGCCAGCGCTGAGGTTTCTGGCCCGCGTAAAGGCTGTACCTCAGACACGACAGGGGCGGTTGGGTTTGGAATTAAACGTTTGCGTTTGGCCATCATAAGTCTCCTGGCAGAGCAAGGGGCAGAGTGCAGCCTAATGGTATTTTTCTTGTGACGTCAGTGCTAGCGCCAACTTGAGATTAACAATATTAAATAAAAACAATTACTTAATGTGATAATGTTTCGCGTGCGAAAGTTTTTATTCAGAGGTGTTCTCTTGCGCGGCCAATTCCTCACGGCGCCAGATTCCCAACAACAGCGTTTTGAAAGCGGCATAGGTTTCATCGAAGGTTGCACGCCCGCGTGTATAGGTGTCGCGGTTGAAATCACGGTAATCGGCCTCGTAAATGCTATTCACACTTTCACCCGCCTGACCAATCAAAGCGGTGAAGTCCTGGCGATAGGGCGACAACGTGCGGCCCAAATAGGCTTGCATCAAACCTGCCATCTCCGCCTGTTGTGTCCCGTCATAGCGAGTGACAACTGCCCGCACAGCGTCCCATTCAAACCGCATCTCTTCGCGCCCCAAAGCACGGGCAGCAATGTTTTCGCCTTCCTCGATGGAGTGAAACGTCGCATGCAACATGTCAAAAAACCGCCCCGTAGAGTCGAACTCCAAGAAGGACGCTCCCACCGGCACAAGTAGGATATCCGCAGCAGAGAGTCCGTTAATGGTGAGGTAGCCAAGTGCGGGTGGAGTGTCGAGGAATACCAGATCATAGTCGTCCAGCACCCCGTCCTCGGCCAGCACATCACTTAGGCCATCCCAGAGCTTCCATCCCCGTGCGGCCATGCGCCAGACAGGAATCTGGAATTCAGACCAGTAGAGATTGAGCTGTGCGCCGATGATATCAATGTTGGGCCAGTGTGTCTTCTGGACGATGTCTTGGGTTGAGATTTTCAGAGCATCACTAAGCGTGTCGTCCAAAGGCTGCGGGGCCTCGCCCCGATCTTGCCTACGCTGATTGTCTCGGCGCAGGTGGGTGGCATAATGGCGCGCAAGTAACGGAAACACTGTCGCCCATTCATCGGCCACCTGCGCCCCGAAGATCGAGGTCATCGATCCTTGGCTATCAAGATCAATCACCAGCACCTTGTAGCCATCGAGGGCCGCTGACATCGCCAGATGCGCACAGGTTGAAGTCTTACCCACACCGCCCTTGAAGTTTGCAACTGCGACTATCTTGGCAGGCAGCCCCTTGGGGCGGTAGGGGATGTATTCTTTAGCCTTGGATCCTTCGGTTCCAAAATGGGCACGTAGGCGCAAGACTTCGTCAAGTGCGAACCAACGTGCACCGCCATCGGTTTCCGTCACCCCTTGGGGTAGATTAGGGTTTTGTCGTAGCACGCGGCGGAAGTGGGCAGGCGCGACAGGGATGAGGTATTTGGTGATCTCCCAAGTTGAAAACAGCCGCAACTTTTTGTGCCCTGTATTGTCCATTCCACGTGCTGCTAGGTCATCACGCCCTTGGAGGCAGTTTGCAGCGATCTGTGCAAATCCCTCAGTATCCGTGGCTGGATCTAAGGCTTCAGCTGCCGCATCAGGAGATATGTTGAAATAAGGGGGCAGGGCGTTTTTTTGCATCTTCAACCTCAATGTATCGTGTTTCTAACGAAGTA
>Ga0307972_1001993_pt1 | contig 10726 bp, 6 predicted proteins | sample OrgLakmetagen780_FD_201848 | JGI IMG/M metagenome (GOLD analysis project Ga0307972, IMG submission 201848) | Saline water microbial communities from Organic Lake, Antarctica - #780 | ecosystem: Environmental > Aquatic > Non-marine Saline and Alkaline > Saline | place: Antarctica: Organic Lake...
GAATGATTCAGGAGGGAAAGGGGCACCTGTGGCGCTCCACTTAAGGAAGAGATGGAAACGAAATATCCTGATAAATGGCAAGAGAAACGGCGCGCGAAGCCCGTATGTTTCGTTTCTAGAAACCAGAAACGCCCAAGGCGGCACTTTTATTGTTTCTTGGAAACGAAACACGCGAAAAATCCGGGTTTGTTTCCTATGTTTCCTTTTTCCTGTGTTTCGACTTCGACCCTAAGTACTGTTGTCTTATTATTACAACATCGAGCATTCAGCGACTTCTAAGAAGACTTCAAGAGCCATACCTCAGTGATAAGACGTGCAGCCTCATCATTGAAGCGATCATTCGTCATGGCTACCTTTGTGAACCCTATAAAGGATCTGCAGCAATTGGCAGCACCAGCTAGTGCGAATCTCTTGAGCGTCACCGATATGCAAATCAGCGAAAGTACAGACGAGCGAGGTCTCGTTGCCGCATGTGAAATTGAAGCCGGGCTACCAGTGCTCGAAATGGGGCCTACATTTCAGCTTTCGGAGACGGACTGCACTCCTAGCTTAGCCACTGCTGTCGACGCGCTAGCCGAAGATTTGGACAACTTTCTATGTAAAATGGTGTGTGTACTTCACGCTTGCAAGTTAGCAGCGGACACTGGCGAAGATGGGCCTCGAGCTGCGTACTACCGCACGCTCCCGCAAGACATGCGTCATATGCCGCTGCATTACTCACCTGACCGGTTGGCCACGTTTGGCCCTGCTTTTCCTCTCGAAAAGCTAACGGGCGCAGTCCGGAAGCAGTGCGTTGACATGACTGCTGCCTTGAAACTGGCCTACGCTCAAGGTGGAAACGGCGTTGCTCCGCCTTCACTCGAGTTCGTGCAGTGGGCAACTTGCTGCATGAATTCACGCTGCTTTGAGCTACGCAGCAGTGATGCGCCAGCCGAAGCAGCCACTGCGGCAGCCACTGTGGCAGCTCCAGCGCGGCGCTCGCTCGTGATGTTTGCTGACCTCATGAACCACTCGTTTAACCCGTGCTTAGACCACTCTGTAGACCCTGCCACGGGAATCGTGTCGTTCCGCGCCGCACGCAAGATTGCAGCTGGTGAAGAGTTGACTTTAGCGTACCGCATGGACGACGATGCGTGCAGTTTCTTGCTCCATTACGGTTTCGTTCCTCAGAAGCTTGCTGCTACTGAAGGAGATGAATCCGAGGCCGCTCTTGTCGACGAATCACTGCGCGTGTACTTTCGTGTCACTTTGCCTTCCAGCGAGCTTGGAGGAGGAGGAGAAGAAGGTGCTGCCACTCCGCTGCACCAAGCGATTGCGTCGCTGGGCCTGAGCCCTTCTCCGGACATGGCCCTGCCTGCCACGGTGGCGCAGCCGCTGCCCGGCCTTTGGATTTGGCTCCTGCGGCTCAAGGGCATGACGGACGACCAGCGCAGCGGTTTCGCGAAAGGCGAAGTGCAGCTGACGGCTGACGTTGAAGCAGCGGCCTGGGCGGAGCTGCGAGCGGCTTTGGCGGAGAGCCAGGACTGGTATGCCAAAGCTGTCGCTGACGGTGGCGAAAAGGTGGGCACTGCCGCTGGAGCAGCTGCAGGTTCTTCACCGCCCATGGACGCGTTTGTGAAGCGAGTGCACGCCACGGCGCTTGAAGTCACGATGCGCGCAATGGCGGCTTGTCTTGAAGCCTCTTAGATAGCAGAGGCAATCAAAACTGACTGAAATGATACCAGCACCCTAATCCACATCTGTATTGCTCGGGTCTGTGGTTCGCGTTCGTTACTCCATTCCCTATTTGTCCTCATCTTAATTGTGAGCCTTCTTCCTTTAATATATCTGGGGTCTTAGACGTAGAACGAACTGAGGAGTGCTCGCAAGGCATTCAAAGAGCACAATTTGTTGTTGCAAATAACACTGCAGGTGAAAATTAAACGGGTCACACGCAGCCACTATCCAAAACAATCCAATAGGCAGCACCCTTCGTACTTCGTATCCTTAGTTCGTTAGTTCTTGTTCTGGCTTTTAGATTACAGATTAGTGAAATTCAAACGCGGGCTGGAAGCTAGAAGAGAAAGGATGTGATTCCAGCTATTCACTACCTTATTTCTTCTCAAGGAAATTGTGGATCTCCCGGTGCTCTTTATAGGCATGCTTAGCACAACATGTTACTTCAACTGCTTACTGCGGGCTGCGATCTGCACTTGCATATATATATCACTACGGACTGTAGCACCCTTGAATCTAAACATCTATCCACTCTATTTCAACTCCACTTGGCACGCAATTAAAACTCCCACTTTTATGTTAACGCATCACCTGCGTCATCCCAGAACTGTTCAAAGAGAGCGTCCACGAAAGCAAGGAGCTTGACCCGAGAGCCGTATTGCCGTCCGCGATGATCGTCTGGATATACTAAGAGGACACGAGCTGTGTACGCTTCTCGGGTGGCCTCCTTGGGCTCGAGAGTTCTCTCTGACGTTTCGGATTTCGTATGGGTTTCTGCCTTGGCTGTCATGGTAGTCTTGCGATACGCAGCAGCGCACACTGCGTGGAGGTTGGGCCAATAGTTGCGCTCAGGGACCACGTAGTACTTCAAGTGCTGAAACAAGCCGCGCCGGGTGCCGAGCAGCTTGTCCTTTTTGGTAGCCAGGTTTTTCAGGTACTGGGGGCACGCGGGAAAGGCGCAGTGGTGGCGCAGGAGGCCCGCTGGGTCCACTTGAAGTTGGTCGTTGGCAGGGCGAGTTCGGTTCAACTCGTCCAACTGCAACAAGCAGCAGCAGTGGTACACAAGACAAGTACAGTCAATTGGACGGCTGAAAGAGACGTAGACCGGGGGAAGAAAAGCACGAAAAGGCTTTCAAAATCAAAAAGAGTTAGGAATACACAGGAAAAGGGGGCACAGCTATAAATCTCTCGTTCAGGTGACTAACAAAGAAGGCACCTCAAAAGGGGTAAACAGTCGCGGTAAGTTGGGCAAACGATGGGTGGCGCCAAAGGTCAGCGATTCTGCACTCAAGCGAGCTTGCCGCCCCGCTGCTGCTGCTTCGACTTCACGCGCGCGCAAAGTTTGGCGCTTGACTGCCACACGGTCTTCGTACACCTGATTGATATTGGTGTGTGTAGAGTGTGTGAAAGTACGCGAAGAAACTACCCGACGAGCGCAACAAGGAAAGAGTTAAAATGTTTCATGAGAAAGGAGGGGAGGTTCCTGCTGAGTACAACTTACTTCTGTCAAGTTGGAGAAACCACGTGCAAGAATACATACACGCGCATACCTTCTTGCGTTCTTCCGCTGCAAGTGCTCTCAGAACTGCTCCTGCACGGCCTAAGCCGGCCAAACCTAGGGCTGCGTCGGTGTTGCTGCCGCTGTTCTCATGGCTTTCACTGCTGCCACTGCTGCCGCTGCGCCGCGCGTGGCTGTTGTGGTAACGCAAGCCCTGTGCATAGAGCGCCACCTGCACTTCCATTGGCTTTGGCGCCTCATCGTTGCTTTTGTTGCCGCTGCTACTGCTGCTATCATCGGTGCTGCAACCACTGCTGGATGCTCCAGGTGGTTCTTTGCTACAATTGTTAGCCGCTGATGCTGATGCTGCGGCGGCAACGTGAAAGAAGCGCTTAGCAAATCGGCGCATGCTCACGCTGCGCTTGTTTCCCTTGGTTTGGTCAAAGGCGCTCACCACAGCGTCAGTAAGCATTTCGTGCATGGCTGCAGCCTTTGGACCTTCAAATGCGCTCTCAAGCACACCTTCTAAGTCGGTTTGATGCACCTGAGGAAGATCGGGAGAAGCCGTTGAAGTCCTGTGAAGGTCATCATTTGCTGCTGTTGCTGTAGTGTCCCCGAGAGGTGCTCCCTGTAGTGCCTCCTCTCCTACCGGTATTCCCAGTTCTTCTGCTCTTGTGGCCATGGTGGCGCGGATTTGGTGCCAAATGACGTCTGCAAACCCAATAGTAGCCACAATGGCCCAGGGAGTGCAGTTGGTGTAGGTTTGCCCAAAGAACACGCTGCTGGCTCGCGCACCCGCTTCCAAATCAACGGTGTCGTCGTGCACCTAAACAGGATGCATAAATTGGACATAAAGATTAAGCATTGATACGAATGATAGTTTAGGCAAGCCAGAAACTGATAACGTGGGCGTAACCCTCTTGTAAACAAATTCTACTTCTTCGATGTTTTTTGCCCTTGTAGTCAATGCAATATTTTTAATCTAAACACACCAGTGCATTCGGGCCAGTAGTCGGTGCTTCTGGCTCTTCGAGGGGAGCTGGGAAGTGGCAACTTGTGAGCTTAATTCCCAGGGCTTGGCGCAAGAGAGGGCGGTAAGAAGGAGGTTCATTGCTCTTCGAGGGCGTAGATGCACTGGAGGCAGCGGCAGCAGTAGTAGTCGCGCTTCTGCTGCTGCCGCTGCTGCCTTCAACTGATGGCTGCTCTTTTTTTCCTTTCAGGACCGTTGGTGGCTGCGTTTTTACTTGCACGCGGCAGCCTCGGCTCACAGCCTCTGCCAAAAGTGCCATAGCAACTCGCGCGAGCTGCGGCGACGGTGGCTTCGGTCGAAGTGGGCAAGAAGGACTAGACGATGTAGGAGGTATAGGCGACGATTCAGGCGTTGTGGTTTCAGAAGCAGGAGAAGTGTTGTCATCGTCTACAAAGAGGGGCATGCACGCATCCGCGCACGCGAGCACTGCGAGAGCTTGACACACTGATGCGCAACCTCGCTCGTTCAGCGTCGTTGGGGCTTCCGTGATGTGATCTTGTGGTGAAGTGCTGTGAACCAATACATTTGCAAGTTGACTTGCCCAACCCACCAACGCATATCCTCCACTGCGATTGTTGCTTTCGCTTCTGTTGAAGTCACCGCTGCTACTGCCACCAATACTACTACAAGCTCCACCGTCACCATTAGCAGCATCTCTCGTGTTACTTCCATTATTGTTATCATCTCTGGCACACGCTGACGGGTGTCGCACACGCAGGAGTTCGCGCAGAGTAAGCCAACAACTGACCATTTGGTGCACATGCTTGCGCAGGCCTGGCGCATGCACAAATTGGTCACCTAATTTGGCTTTGCTCAACAAGAGCTGCTCCACGCCGCGGCAAAAGGTAATGGCCAAGAGCGCAACTCGCTGGGCTGGCAAAGGCACGACAGTGGAGCGCGTAAAGACCGTGGACAGGTATAGATCGTACAGCCGGCTCCTCAAGAAAGCCATGGTTGTTGCCTCAGGCCGCCAACAACAATCAGAGGACGTTTCCAAGCTGTTTTCGCTGTTGTACGCTCTTTCAGGGCCTACTACGACAACGCAATCTTCGCAACCAGGCGCTGCACCAAAACCATCCAACGTACTCGCCTCAGCATTGCCTATCATGTTATTTCTGTTGCTGACGCTATCACTGCTGTTGATAGCGGCTCCTACATCATTGTGGCCGCCTAGTTGCTTCTGTGAAGCATCTTGCAAAGCAGCAGCCAGGTCCATTCCTGCGTCAAGTGCGGCGAGAGCGTCCCGTGTAGAGCAAATCGGCGCTCCACCCGCCACATGCTCCACCACCAACATCCAAGGGTTCACTGTTGACGCGTGGCTTCGCCGCACTTTCACTACAATACCGCGGGCACCAAAAGTGTACAACAAGGGCAAGGTGTTTGCATTGGAGCTCGTCTCAGGAGCACCAGCACCTGTTTCTCCCGATAGTATGTCCGGGCTCGTTTCAACCACGGCGGCAAAGTCTCTCAAAAGCTCGGAAGGCTGTCCTCCTTCATGGTGGCAGCGTTGCCACAACGGCTCCATGCGCTGTCTGAAGTCTTGACCCACAGCAGCTACTGAATAAGTGGCATCCAAAACACCTCGGCCAGCGTTGCTAACCCTCTTCAAGGCGGCAGCAGCGAATTTTTCCCTGTACAAATCGTTCAGCCAGCGGTGCGCGGCAACCTCGGAGTCAGCTGCCCGCCAGGCAGCGCCTAGCTGCACAGCGGCGTCGACGTCGTTGGCGACGGTTTCGAGGTCGCGCAGGAGCTGGGCTCGGCGGCGAGCGAGGGCTACGGCACGGGCACGATGCAGTGCAGGTAGCTGTTGTAAAGCTTTCAACTCGTCGGCCGCTGTGCCTGAGGCCCGTGTTCCTATGAAAGCTTGGCGCTCTGTCCATCGCAATAATGGCGTCCATGTGCCACAACATTCAATGCCGCCGCTAACGTCGCCATCTTCAGCGATCACAGCACGGCTTCGTACTTTATCCACAAGCTTTCGTAGAACCTTAACTTGAGCAGTCACGCTGTGTGGCTGACTATTGCCACCGCCGCAGCTGCCGCCAGCACTAATGACTTTACCAAGGACGGCCGTCAGCTGAATGTTTGAAGCAAGTGCCTGCACAGCCCGTAATTGGCCTTCGGTTTCACGCAGAGAAAGCTTCACTTTTTCATTCGGTGCATGAGTCTCGCATACTTCAACCCCTACCAGCTCATTATTTAACCATAAGACTGACGGCAGTCGTCCACGAAAAACGAGGACATGGCCTCCATCTACTGCAGAAGCACTGCCGCTCATCGGTGTACCTTCATTCTGTGCGCCCAACGCCGCTACGACATTCACATTCCACGCAGGTGCGTCAGCTCCCATGGTGAAAGATCCAGGCCCTGCCAAATTCTTGACGAAGCCACATCCAAGGGTTTGGTCACGCTCGTCCAAGGCTACTGTGCAAACACCATTCTTGCCGGTACTCACATGAAGCACGTTAGTCAAGTCTTTCACCAGGCATTGCGCTGCTTGCAACACTGCGGTATCACCCCTGCTGCTGCGATTACCTTCGCTCTCTTTGCCTACGTTTACATTTGCAGCATAACAGCCTTGGCGTGGTGCCCAGTGCTCCAAAGTTTGAAATTGCCGAGTGAGCTCGAGCACAAGCGGAAGCGAAATCACACCTCCGGTCGGCCCCTTGACTATGGGGAGGAACTTAATCACCGATGCCATTTCCATGTTCCGGCAGTACCCTGCAGATTTCTCTACCAGGGCCACAACCTCTTTGTCTGTGAACACTCCGTGGGGACCACTCACGCGATAAGCACCGTGTGTCACCACGATTGTCACGAAAATGTCCTTGGTGTTCGACTCAGCTTCTTTTAACTTTCGTTCGGTAAGCTTGTAAGTACGGTGGATAGATGCATCTGTTTTAATTCCCCAATTCGCTGTTGATGTCGAAACTATTTCTTCATGCGTGATCCACTGTTCAGCTGGAACCTTGTTTGATGTGCCAAAGTCTTCTTTTGAAAGATGAGGTCTTCTCGAAGGAGGAAGTAAAGCTTGCGCTGGCCATGATTGCTTTGGAAGTACAAAACCTGCACGTCGATTCCACTGCCATGAATTGCCCTCGCCCTTCTTACGAATCTGCTCGTGGGCAAGAAAAGAAATATCTGACACAAGGAAACTATAATTTTCATCGCAATCTAAGTGAGACGCAAAGAAGTCGTCCAAAATCTTTGCACCAGGAGCGTCCACAAAATTGCGTCCTGCAGAATCGCTATAGTAATGCCCAAATGCACGCTCGACATTAAGTACAGTATTGATCCGAGCCAATGGTAATAGAAGGCGATCAGCGACAGAACAGAGAGGGAATCTTTCGCAAATTGATGTGTAAAGCATGCCGAGGGCACCTGTTGAAAATTCATCGCTTACTGGAACCACCTCCAAGGCCACAGTACGACTGCTTCCACCATCATTTGGCACAATCACGATACCTGGACGAAACTGCAGACAAAATGCTAGAACACTTTTAGCACGCATTGAGTCCTCTAAGAGTTCCGAGCCATGATGAAAAGATGACTTGGGTAAAAAGGAAGAGGATACAAGAACGCGAATACTGCTAACTTGAGTATCAAAGTCAATCATAACTTCACTTAATTCCTGGCTCTTGTGGAGTTGCCAAAGTGACTTCTTAAGTGACGAGAGTCTTTCACGCAAGCTCTTAAATGAAGGTACCATTGTCAGTGCAAGCGCAGTAGCACTTGTTGGGACCTCTCGGATAAACTTGTTCAAGATGCTGTAATCTGCATGAGGAGCGTCTTCTGTTGGCTCGTACTCGAGTGCAATAGCCTTTTCTGCAAATTGAGCTGCTGTTAAGTGTCTCTCCGTTACCAATTTTTGTTTCTTGCGCATGCATAACTCGTTTGCCAAGCAAAGAGCATCTGCAAGTGGTGAAGTTGTTGTCAATGGCTGTGTTGGCTTAACTTTGATCTGGATGCTTGCAAGCGAGCTTGGGGACGTAATATCACCAAAATATCCAACAGATAAACCATCGCTTCCTGACGAATTACTTGGAAAGAATACTGCGCCTACACAATCGGGTGGAACTTCCTTGAACTCTCGCATAATTGCCATACACGCAGCGTCATTTGAAGCTCTGCCAATTATCTCCAGAGACTTCTCAACGACAAAAATTATGTGTACATTAGTATCCTTTCGGTCAGAATGAAGTTTTTGTATCACTTTCCCAACATCGACTGTCCAGATCTTCTCCGATTCGGTTGCGCCAACAAACTCATTTGCAACTTTTAGCGAACTTGATGATGGAGCACTGGCAATTGGTGCGTCGACAAGAGGAATAAAACGCACGGTAGAGCTATGTTCGGGAACAATCAGAGGAGGAAGAGTCACCTTCAGATCAAATGGTCGCCTCGGCTCATATGTTACGAGCATTACGGGCAGTACTTGATCGCTTCGCGCGGCGATGTATTCCCGGCGATCAGGCGAAATACGAGAGTTGAACCCAAAGCATTTACCAGCACAGCCTTTGCGACCGTGAACAAGCTTGCTTCCAGCAGGTTGCCATAAGCCGTAGCCATGTGGTTCCCACCGTCTTGGGGCACTAAGCAACCTTTGAGTACCGGGAAATTGACCTCCAAACTCCTTTACCACAGTTTCCTTGGTGGCTTCATCCATGACGTCATCTAGGGCCTGGTAGGGGCGAAAGTGGCCATCAAAGTCAGCGCTACTCTCCAGATCCAACCACGAAGCGGATGAGCTGTCAGAACTTTTGGTATCGGGATATTTGAAGGTGCCATACGAGTCAAATGCATTCTCCAAGACGTCTGTGTGGCCCATATTTACGAGGCAAAGAAGAGCTTGACGACGTCCATAGCGATCACGAAATCCATAGCAATTAGTCATATCAATATCTGGTGTTGTGTAGACACCACTACCATAAACAGCCCCATGTGATATTTTCCAAGATTGGCCTGAAGATTGATTTTGATCGCCAGGCGCTAGGAATCCGGAATCGATTATTTTGTTTAGGTTGTCGTGCCAGGGCGTCGAGTGCCACGCAAAAACTGGACAACTCATGGGTACGTTTGCTTCGGCAGCTGCTGCGCGCACTTCTCGGAGACGTTTCTGCCAAGAACGCAACAATTTGGGCTGCAGTACTAATTCAACGTCGGAGACGCAGTACTTGCTGCTCAATCGGGAAGCTCGGCTCAAATATTTCCCACTCCTGGGCTTTTCGTCATAAGACGTCGAGCCCTTTGGTGGCTGCTGCGGGGCCTCAACCATTTTACTGCTGGCCTGAACAGCAGCACCCCAAAATTTATTTAAATCATGTAATTTTAATGCTTCTCCAATTCCAGATTCTTGTGCAGCTTCCACGAGCGGAATCTGGAATCCATTGGATGGAAGAGGTGGCGAGTCCAAAGATGCAGAGGCCAAATTGAAGCGAATTCTCGATTCGTCCACTGGTCCATCAGGCACATTTAGCTGCAAATATTTCGACTTACAAGAGCGTGGCCGCAGACGTCCCTCGGGGACGTCTTCGAGCAATTCGCCGTTGTATAATTCCACGCAGTATGTCGCAACACGCAGTGAGGACGGGCACCCAGCGGAAATCACAGTGCAATTGACCCATTCTTGGCGAGGAGCGCAGTAGGTTTGCATGAGTGATCCAGGAATGAAGAAGGCATCATCATTTGGCAATTTCGACATGGCGTTGAAAGTTTAAATGGTAAACGATGCCGCTAATTCCACTTGTCGCAACAAGCTTAAGATAATTCACTGACAAAAGAAAAATAGCCTTGGCGCTTGATTTGGAGATGCTTTTTAAAGCGTTCTGCAAGGTTGATAACTTTAATTAGCACAGCAACAATGAATCAGTTCAGCTGGTGGGCACCAGCCATGTCAACATGCCAATGCTACGAGAACCTTCTGAGAACCATGCCAACAATCCAACAATCCAACACTCATCGATCATCACCTCATCTGATGTCGATGTCGCAGCCGAAAAGATGCATGCAGTACAGAAATGTACTGTCCTGTCCTCCTGTCCTGTACTCCTGTACTGTCCTGTCCTGTCCTGTACTGTCCTGTACTGTACTGTCCTGTCCTGTCCTGTCCTGTCCTGTACTGTACTGTACTGTACTGTGTACATACATACTGTGCACATCGGCGCTACCAGAGGGGTTGTTTGTTTATTGAGCATAGGGATCAAGCTTGCATCAGCAATCGGCGAGAGCCAATGTGAGCTCAGTCGGGGAGCAAAAAGAAGAGGCAAGTTGTCCCAAGACACGGGCCCCGAGGGGCCGAATTATAGTGGTAAGAGCTAAGAGCTAAGAAGCAGAAAGGAGATGCACTGTAATAGTAACAGTTACCACAGAAACCTCGAGGGGCCGGAATTAGAAGGCGTACAGTAAGAGATAAAAAGCAAAGCAGCTCAAAATAAGGGGCCAATCTCTAATCAGGTACACATACCCGAGTGGCCATGGAAAAG
>Ga0307972_1002001_pt1 | contig 10705 bp, 10 predicted proteins | sample OrgLakmetagen780_FD_201848 | JGI IMG/M metagenome (GOLD analysis project Ga0307972, IMG submission 201848) | Saline water microbial communities from Organic Lake, Antarctica - #780 | ecosystem: Environmental > Aquatic > Non-marine Saline and Alkaline > Saline | place: Antarctica: Organic Lake...
TGGCGGACCATCGGCGCGAGAAAATCCTCGCTCACCTCCGGCACATCGGGAAGCCCGGCGCCCGTGATCCGTGGAACGGCGTCCATCAAGGCCCGGGTATAGGCATGTCCTGGATTGTTGAAAATCGCGTGTGTTGGCCCCTCTTCGACAATTCGCCCTCGGTAGATGACGTAGACCCGGTCGGCGAACTCGCGCACCACGCCAAGGTTGTGCGAGATGAATAGAACAGCGGTCCCGTGCCTATCCACGAGGTCGTGCATCAACCGCAGAGTCTTGGCCTGAACGGAAACATCCAAAGCCGTGCCAGGTTCATCTGCGAGCAGCAGCTTTGGGTTGTTTACCAGCGCCATAGCGATCATCACCCGCTGGTTCATCCCACCGGAAAGCTGGAACGGATACGCCGACAGCACCCGGGCTGGATCGGGAATCGACACCTCAGCCAACATCTCCGTCGCCCGGACGTCACATGCGCGCTGATCCAGTTTCGGTTGCCGTCGACGCATGACTTCAGCGAACTGATGACCAATGGTGAAAGTCGGGTTCAGTGATGATGTCGGATCCTGAAAGATCATCGACATTTCAGTTCCACGCAGCGCAAAGCGCTGGCGAGCCGACATGGTCGAGATATCACGGCCTTCGAACTCTATCGCGCCAGTCACCCGTGCTGATCGAATCTCTTGTAAAAGCCCGAGGATGATTCGGGCGGTGACCGACTTGCCGGATCCACTTTCACCGACCAGAGCCACACGCTCTCCTTTGCCGATCGATAGGTCGATGCCGTGCAGCACCTGGGTCACACCGCTCAGCCCCTTGAACCCGAGCTGCAGGCCTTGAATGTCGAGAAGACTGCTCATTCCTCAACCCCCAATACTTCGCGAAGCCCATCTCCCAAAAGGTTAAACCCAAAGACCGCCAACAAGATCGCCATCCCGGGGAAAACTGTCATCCACCAGCTGTCGGGCAGGTAACGCGCCCCTTCCGCCACCATGGAGCCGAGGTCCGCCGTCGGTGGCTGCACCCCCAGCCCGAGGAAGGACAGAGACGAAGCGATAATAATCACAAATCCCATATCAAGGGTCATTTTCGTGATGATCGCGGGTAAGCAGTTGGGCAAAATCTCACGAAATGCGATGTGGGCGGTAGGCGCACCAATGACCTCGGCCGCCAGCACATAGCCCTCTTCCCGCTCGGACCGAGCGATGGAGTAGACGAGCCTCGCATACCAAGGCCACCACATGACGGTGACGGCGATCATCGCGTTCGTCAGCGTTGGCTCCAGCACCCCGAGGACGGCAATCGCCAGAACGAGCGGCGGAACGGATAGGAAAACGTCGACGACCCGCATAAGGACGGACTCGGTCCAGCCGCCGAGGTAACCCGCCAGTAGGCCGACGATGGTGCCCACGGGCGTGGCGATGATCAGCACCACGACGCCGAGGGTGAGACTTATTCGGTAAGCGTAGAGGATGCGGGAAAATATATCCCGCCCCACAAGATCCGTTCCCATCCAGTTGCGCGCTGTCGGCCCTTGGTTGGCAAACGCAAAATCAATAACGGCGCTGTTATGCGTCGGAAAGGGCGCGATCCAAGGTGCAAAGACAGCCGTAGCCAAAATGGTGAGGACCAGAATCAGCCCCATCAGCGACAACGGGTTGGACGCGATGATGCGCAGAGCCCGGATCATGATGCCCCCCTCGTGGAGTGTCGGATGCGTGGGTTCAGGAAGGCGATCATCAGGTCGACGATGATGTTCACCACAAGAAATGTCAGCGCTATGACCAAGACTGTGCCCATAATCGCGTTCAGATCCTTACGCAGGATTACGGCAACGCCGTAGCGCGACAGGCCAGGCCAGGCGAAGACCGCCTCTACCAAGAAGGCATTTCCCAGCATCGCCGCGAAATCGAGGCCGATGATCGTCAGCGACGGGATCAAGGAGGGTTTGAAAGCGTAGCGGCGGGCGATCCGGGAGGGAGAGAAACCGTAGGCCTGGGCCATCTCGATATAAGGCTTGTCGTAGGTCTCGACCATGTTGGCGCGGGTCAGCCGGGCCGCCTGCCCTATTCCTGAGAGGGCCAAGGCGACCGCGGGCAAGACCAGATGGTGCAGCGCATCGAGGAAGGCCCTCAAATCCCGTGCGATCAGTGTATCGACGGTCAGGAAACCGGTCACACGGGCGATATCATAGGCATCGTCGAGCCGCCCCGCGACTGGAAAAAGCGGCAGGTAGAAGGCAAAGAGCAACATCAGGATCACAGCCCAGACGAAGCTGGGGGCAGAGACGGTCAGCAGGGTCAGAATACGGACGACATGATCTGGCCAGCGACCTCTGTGCCGAGCGGCGAGAATGCCCAACGGCAGACCGAAGCTGACCATCATGATGCCGGCGACGATCACCAATTCCAGCGTTGCGGGCAGGAATTCGACGATGTCAGTCACCACCGGTCGATTGGTATAAAGGCTATCACCCAGATCCCCGCGCATCAGATCGGCAACGAAGTATCCATATTGCGCAACGATTGGCTCATCCAAGTGCATCTCCGCTCGAATGGCAGCAACCTGTTCGGCGGTCGCATTGGGACCAAGAGCGATGCGGGCCGGGTCGCCTGGGATGATCCGGGCGATAGCGAAGATCAACATCGAAACCCCGATCAGAACGATCACGGAGATACCGAGCCGTCTCAGCAATATGCGCAGGACAGAGGACATTGAGCATTCCAAGTATAATTTATCTGGTGTCCGGGCTCACAGGGAGGGGCGAGCCCGGACAGAGAAAATGATCGTTCCTATTCGATCATTTCTATCAGTCGGAAGCTGAAGCCCATTCCATCGACACCAAAGGCCATCTCCGGATCTGAAAGGGCCGGAACACTGACCCGATCAGAGGCCACAAAAACTGATTGACGGTCGTAGCCGTAGATCGTCGGTGCCAGCTCCATCAGCCGGTCATTAAGATCAGTGTAGGCAGCTTCTCGGTCATCTTCACCTGGCCCCCGGCGACCGGCTTCAAGCGCAGCGTCGACCTCGGGATCATTGAGGTATTCCGGCGACTGCCAAGTGCCCGGCGTGGACGAGTGATACATGCCATATAGCAATGTATCTGGATCTCCTGTGACGGCGTTGACAAAGATCTGGCTGATGTGGGGTGTGCTCTCCGGGTTGGCGACTCGCTCGGTAAAGAGCGCCCAAGGCAGTGTTTCAATCTGCGATGAAATGCCGAGCTCGGCGAAATTCGCCTGCATCAGAAGGCTGAAGCGCTCTTCCAATGGAACTTCAGCGATCCAGCTGATCTCGAGGTCCCAATCCGCCGGGGCGGTTGGGCAGTCGTCGAGATAGGCGCGGGCAGCGTCGAGATCACGGGTCAGGATTTGATCCGCCGGATTGGATCCGAACATGCCGACCGGGATTGCGCCCGTTGGCGCTGAACCCGAAGAAACATCATCTGTGATTGCTACCATCTGGAGCGCGGTGCCGTAGTCGAAGGCGTTGACCAATGCCAGCCGACAATTCACGTCATCAAGCGGCGGCTTTGCCGTGTTCAGCTTGATGTAGAACGCGCCGGTTCCGCTTTCGGTGAGCAGTTGGGCCCCGTCATTGGCCAAGGCACGCATCACTTCTGGCGGTAGCCACTGGCTGGAGATATCATGCTCGCCCTGTGCCAGCAGGGTCCGGACCGTCGCGGCCTCAAGGCTGTATTTCAGCTGGACCTCATCCGGTGCGGAGTCGTCGATCGGGAGAAAATAATCCTCATTCACCTCCATCCGGGTTTCGGCTTGAGGGTTATGGGAGGTCACAACGTAGGCGCCAGACCCTGCTCCGTTGGCAGACATGAACACCTCTGCCCAAGCGTCGTCCGGGGTCGCGTTCTCTTCTGCCAGTGTTTTGTCCACGATCGGCAGTCGGATCAACGAAGCAATAAACGGGGCATAGGTCTGTTCGAGGATGAAGCGGACGGTCGTTTCATCGACTGCCTCGGCCTCGATCCCACCAAACAGGTGCGACAGCCCTTGGCCGAGGGCCTGCATCCTCTCAAGCGAATAAACCACGTCGTCGGCCCGCAAGGGGTTGCCCGACTGGAACGTTACACCGTCTCGCAAGTTGAAGGTGTAGACTGCCCCGTCGACTTCCCAGCCAGAAGCCAAGTGCGGCTCGTGGCCAGGCTCTCCCTGCTTGGGCAAAACGAGGGTATCGTAGGCGTTAAAGATCAAGATGCTGTCGGCGTAGTCAGAGGCTTTGGCGGGATCCAATTCTCCCACCGCCACCTCGTCAAGGCGCAGCACGCTCTGTGCGAAGGCTGGGGAAGCCAGAGCGGTGGCTGCCGTGAGTGCGGCTCCTGCCAGTAAAAAGCGATTGGTCATGTCATGTCTCTCCTATTGGGATCGGTTGGTTGACCTCGTTGACCGAGGCGCTTTCGTGAATTGGGCCCGGTGCGTCACCGAATATGTCCATGGTGCCGCACCAGAGGATCGAGAGGGTTTCACTGGTATGGTTCCAGGTCGAATGGACACGGTTGCTGTCAAAGTGGATGGAATCACCAGGCCGCAGGATGTCGACCTTACCCTCAATCTCTACTGTCACCTCTCCAGCCAAGACGAAGAACATCTCTTCGCCTCGGTGACTTATCGGTTCCCCCCGGTGGCCGGGCGGTTCATGCACGATGACTGAGTAAATCTGCGAGCCAGGGAAGGAAGACGAAATTCGTTCGTAGCTGAGGTCGGAGGCGCCTACGACATAGGGCTCACGCTCGGCCCGGCGCGTGGTTTCACTCGTCGCACTTGGCTGGCTGAGAAGCTCTGAGAGGGGAGTATGAAGGACATCAGCGATCCCAACGAGTGATGATAGGGACGGTGCAGTCAGGCCGCGTTCGACTTGGCTGATGAACCCGACCGAAAGTCCAGCTCCGTCGGCCACAGTTTGTAACGAAAGCCCCATGGCTTTGCGTCTTTTGCGCAAAGCAGGCCCGAGGGACCCGGGGTCGATTTTGGATGATTGTTTTTTTACCATTACTATAATTCATGGGCTGCGACGGTCGGGTCTGTCAAGGTTTTTTTAGATATACTATAAACTCGACCATGCCCTGACTGGCAAATGTTGAGAACACATGCACAAATCCGTCGGCAAAATCGATGACGAAGTGCCTCAAGCCAGATACCTGATACACGCCGCCTCACAGCGCTGCGCAACAGGTAGGCGGATGCCCGAGGACAACCAGGCGCATGTTGTCGGTAGGCGTTGCTTGACGGGCACCTTCATCTGAAAACTTGAGATTTGAATCTGGTTCCCAGTTGGATGACAGGGGGCGAGTTTCGCCATGGAGACTACGAACGCTTTTCTCAGGCGTTTGGGGTTGAGGGCGCGAATCGTGACGGAAACGCTTGTGCCTGAGGCGACGGTATTCAAGTTGCGCGCAAATCTACTCCAAGCGCTCGGCAATCCACATCTTAATCAGCGCCTGGCGGGTGATACCAAGCTTCCGGGCCTGCCGGTCAAGCCCTGCGACAACCCAGGTCGGGAAATCGACGTTCACCCGCTTGGCCTCGACATTGAGACGGCGGGCCTTTGTCCAGTCGACATGCCGAGACATGTCTTCGCCTGCCTCAAACCATTCGTCAAATTCAGTCACCTTCATAGTAGTCTATCTCCTGCCTGGGAGCGCGGCGAACTGAGATGATCCGTACCCGGTCGCTCCGGTATGTGTAAACAGCCGTCCAGTGCTTGTCCCCGATCATGCCAACGGCCAAAAACCGCGGCTCATCCGTGACCTTGGCGGGGGCTTCGAACAACGGAAGGGGACACTTTAGATGATCTTGAAAGCCGATAGACGCAGGGGTTCCAGACCGGGTGATTGCGAGATCAGAGAAGCCCGGGCGGACTGTCGCTTAGCCCGTTGATGCCTATGAGACGGAGACGGCCATCGGATAGCGCCCGGCTGAGATGCCGAATCGCTACACTTGATATTCACGAAACGACGTATGAGCCCTCCATATATCTTGTGAAGGGCTTCTTGACTTCTACCGGATCATGCGTCCGGATGCCATTCAGAATCCCCAATTACCCTATATTTCAACGCATTTTTGCGCGTTTGATCAACGCCGATAGCCCGCTCAACAGGTTGGGCTGGATTTAAGATTTTTATCTGTTAATGTCGAAAAAAAATAACCAATACGTGATGGGCAAGTGATGAGCGGTATTCGGGCCTCCCAAAGATTCGACGTCATGTCAAAGCGGCTTGGGAGTCGCCTCCGGGAACATGCTGAGGAGACTTTTCCACCAGACGCCCAGAAGGGGCTTCGCCGCTTCGCGATGCGTGAAGCGGCCGAACTTATTCGGCTCAATCAAAACACGTTTCGTCACCACGTGTCCAACCTGGATGGGTTTCCACAGGGCACTCTCGAAGGTGGCAATCGTCGTAGTTTCTCGGCCGGTGAATTGGTGGAAGCTCAACGCATGTTGCTCGAAACGGGTCGGCTCAAGCCTGAAGAGCATCCCCACAGACAACCCGGCGAGTCCTGTCAGGTTCTCACGATCTTCAACCTGAAGGGGGGCAGTGCGAAGACCTCGTCGGTCGCGCATATAGGTCAGCTTCTTGGGTTGCGTGGATACCGGGTTCTCCTCGTCGATCTGGACAGTCAGGCAAGTCTGACGAACCTGTTTGGCGTAACCCCGGAACTCGACCCGGACATGCCGACATCTTACGATCTGGTGCGCGCGGAGAAGCCATTGCCCGCATCTGATGTGATCAGAAAGACCAACTTTCCGACTGTCGATCTGATCCCCGCATCCATGGATATCATGGAATATGAGTTCGAGGTTGCCCTGAGTTTCAGGCAAGGAACCACGACCTTTCACAGTCAGATCCGCGATGCGTTGGAGCCTGTTATCGATCAGTATGACTTGGTCATTTTCGACACACCGCCTCAGCTCAACTTCTCTGTCATCTCGGCTCTGTTTGCCTCGACGGGCGTCCTGATACCGTTGAATGCATCGATGCTCGATGTGATGTCGCTTGCCAGTTTCCTCGGAATGGCGAGCAATCTGATGGGCGTTGTCGAGTCACATGCACCTGCTCACGGACTACAATTCGTCCGTGTTCTGATCACGCGGTATGAACACACGGAGAGTCCTCAAGTGCAAATCTCGTCACTTTTGAGAACTGTCCTCGGGGAGGCCGTGCTCCCTGCGGAGTTCCTGAAATCCACCGCGATCGGCGACGCCGCGAACACGCAGCAAACCGTTTTTGAAGTGGAGCCCCGGGACGTCAATCGCCGGACCTATGAACGAGCAATCGACTCGGTTTCTCGTGTCACTGATGAGATCGAAAGAGAAATTCGCAGAGCTTGGGGGCGCACCGATGGGACGTAAGGTATTCGGTGAATCCCTGAAGAACGCGATGGATAATACCACAGACCCGTTGGAGTCAGTCGAGCCAACGCGCACAAGTCCTACCGTCGCGCGCGCCCAGGCATCTGTTCTCGAAGAAGACAGACAGGCAACTCGACTGGTGAATCCCGCGCAGATCCGGATGTCATCTGTCATGGACAGGATCGATCCGACGGATGGTCTCGAGGATCTCGTGGCCTCTATTCGGGAGCACGGACAAAAGGTTCCGATCATGGTCCGAAAAATCTCGGGCGGTGCCTACGAGATCGTCTACGGGCGTCGGCGCCTTCTTGCGTGCCTTGAGCTTGGCATCCGGGTTCGCGCAACCATCATGGAGATGACCGACGAAGAGGCGATCATCGCTCAAGGTGTAGAAAACAACGCGCGACAAGATCCGTCATTCATCGAGAGAGCTCTTTTCGTCTCAGGGATCATCAAGGAACTCGGCAAGACGCCCGAGACCAGCAAAAACGCGCAGGCGGTGGCATACCGGGCTCTTCAAATCGACGAGTCGCTGGTGTCCCGGATGCACCGCATCACCCTCGGTATTCCGATGGAATTGATCAGGTCGATTGGCCCCGCACACGGCGTCGGTCGAAGGACTTGGGAAAAGCTCCTCAAACTCACTGAAGCGAACCCGGCTCAAGCTCATGCGATTGTGCACCAGGTTTCGAAGGATCTGTCAGGTCGAGAACGGCTCCAGCGAGCAATTGATCTACTTTCTCTGAAAGACCCGCCAAGTCCTCAGTCGGGTCCTGTCTCACTTGTCACGATGAAACGACGAGGTAATCGTATCACGCTTGACACAGATCCTGCACTTCTCCCGGGTCTCGAAAAAGCAGTCCAAGAGCTTGTCACGGAATTTCTTGACCGCGGTCAAGACAGTATCTCCGCGCCAACCAAGCCACCGCACGACCCCGAGTCTTGACCGCGGTCAAGACTTAATCAGAAACCGTATAAAAAAGGAAAGGAGGACCGGCCGAAAAAGAAAGACCCCCCGAAAGCGGAGCTTCCGAAGGGCCTCAATCAGGGTGAACACCTGATTGATATCCCCAAAGCGAATCGAATTCAACATCGCTTGCGGTGAACGGGGACACTTTTTCTTCCGTCAATCAATATGCAACAGGTTAAAACTCTTCGACCCGCCTCGGCGGACCCATCAACGATGCCTGGTCGCATCTCTTACAAGATGTTAACGCCAATCCGAGCCTTGCGCCGGGACTTAGGGCTAACCCCCAGCGATCTCACGGTCCTTACCGCACTGATCAGCTTCCTGCCGCACGAAAATCCCGCCAATCCTGCGCGTTCACCCTTTCTCAGTGTTGTTTTCCCGTCGAACGCTGCCCTCTCTGAGCGCACAAACGGTCTGGACGAAAGAACCCTGCGCCGCTGCCTTGGACGTCTTTCCGACAGCGGGCTCATCCAATGCCGGAGATCTGCAAACGGGAAACGGTTCCCTCTTCGCTATGGCGGCAAGATCCGGGACGCTTTTGGCTTTGACCTCGCACCCATCGCCGACCGATACCTCGAGATGGTCCGCCGGGCGGCGGCTGTAACCGAAGCACAGGAGCGCCTGCGATCACTCCGCGCTGAAGCCCTCGCACTCCGCCAGGAAGCCCTTCAGCAAACGGATGACGCCCCTACCCTCGCCCGCTTGCATGAGGCGCGAAATCTCCTTCGCCGGGTCCGTCTCAAGGCTCAGGACGTCATCAATCTGATTGATGAACTTCGTCGGATGATTGGCTCCGATACCGAGATCAGAAACGCCCAAACGATAGGCGTGAATTTCCAGGACGACATCACTGAAACCAACGGCCGTTCATCGTCTAAAACCGACGATCTGCCCGCCAGAGACGGACAAAATGTCCGGCACATAGAGTCCTCCAAGATAGATATAAAAAAAGAGGTTCGATCAACAGAAAAAACCGAAGAGGCCACCATCCAGCCTTCTACACAGCAGACTATGAAAAGAAATCCCGAGACAATGAACTGGCAGGACTTCTCAGGTGTAGCATCGCTTTACCCGAAACCCCCACGAAGCATTGAAGCCCTGACAAGGATCATCTTTGAAGTCGGCAACGCCTTGAACGTCAGGAAGAACCGTATCATTGAGCACCTAAAAATAGCCGGCCCCAGCCGAACCCTCCTGGCTCTCGATTGTCTCATCGCGCGAGTGGATACCATACGACATCCCAGCGCGTATCTTGATCGAATTCTCACCGTTGAAATAGCCCAAAGCACGACTTGACCGCGGTCAAGTTTGTACAATCCTGTCCCTAATGAGGGCAGGGTGGTCTACTTTGAACGCAACTTGACCGCGGTCAAGAGTTTACCAAGGGGTGGAAAACGATGGCGTCGAACCTCACACCGATCAAGGTGCACACCCATTTCCGATGGAGCCGCGAGACCGCTTGCGGACATCTTCCATAGAAGTATTGCGTCAGCGTATCACATTGTTCGATGCGCTACTGAGCCGGGCTGCACGGGACTGCCGTCCATCTGGTGCTATGCGAGAGCGATCTGTCTGGGTTGTCTTGGGGTGATGAGGGTAGGCGAGGTGTGGAAAGCCCTGCGCCGCGAAGCGCGCCTCTGGTTTCAAACCAGCACCCAGAAAGAGCGAACAGCCGAGGAATCAATCAACATTGAGGGATTCTTTGTAAACGGTGTCTGGCACCCACCTGTTTTTGATCCGGATGATTTGAGATTCAGGCCCTGTTGGATAACAGGAGGTGAGTTTCACCATGGAGACTACGAACGAGTTTCTCACGCGTTTGGGCGTTGAGGTCTCACGGACCGGGAGCCGACGGTGGCCAGATCGTGTGAAGGCGCGGATCGTGGCGGAAACGCTGGTGCCTGGGGCAACGGTGAATGACGTTGCGCGCAAGTATGACCTGCGCCCGAACCACCTGTCGGGTTGGCGTCGGATGGCCAAGGATGGTGAACTTGTTTTGCCTGCGCCGGAGGCTGACGCGGACTTCGCCCCGTTGGTGCTGTTCGATGTCGAAAGCCCGCCACGGGCTGAAGATAAGGAGCCGACGCCCTCGGCGATCGAAGTCATGGCCGGGCCGGTGGCTGTCCGGTTGGATGGTGCCACGCCTGCGGGCCGGATTGCGGAGATCGTGCGTGCGCTTGGGGGTGGCGCATGATCTTTCCATCGAACCGGGTGCGCATATTGGTTGCTACGCAGCCAGTGGATTTCCGTAATTATGCTGAGTCCATGATTATGCAGAGTGTCTGGCAGCTTTTTAATTGCTGCCAGCACCTTAACGGCAATATCACTGCGCATATTTTCTTCTGTTTCGAACATCGTTTAGCATCGAGAGCA
>Ga0307972_1002004_pt1 | contig 10702 bp, 10 predicted proteins | sample OrgLakmetagen780_FD_201848 | JGI IMG/M metagenome (GOLD analysis project Ga0307972, IMG submission 201848) | Saline water microbial communities from Organic Lake, Antarctica - #780 | ecosystem: Environmental > Aquatic > Non-marine Saline and Alkaline > Saline | place: Antarctica: Organic Lake...
TTCTGAGTGCTCACACACACACACACACACACACACACACACACACACACACACACACACACACACACACACAGACACCCCTACACACACATGTGAATACCTGCACACACACACACACACACAGACACCCCTACACACACATGTGAATACCTGCACTCACATACACACATGCACATGCACACGCGCACACACACACACACACTCAGACACCCCTACACACACATGTGAATACCTGCACTCACATACACACATGTACATGCACACGCACACACACACACACTGTGCAGAGCGTGAAATGCTCATCATGAAGCTACGTGCCCCCCCCGGCCCTGATCGAACAGAGGTGCTGCAGCTGGCTCAGATCTTCCGTGCGCGTGTGGTTGATGTGTCAGACAGAGCACTCACGCTGGTAGTGTCAGGCGACCCTGGCAAGGTGTGTGGGTTGGGGCCTGCGTGTGGCGCTCACTGTGCATTCATCAGTCTGTTTTCATGTCTGTGCTGCTGCTCTGTGCCTGTGCTCATCATCATGCAGCACGTAAACCATGTGCTTCACTTCTCATGTCACAAGTGCAGTGCTTGATACATCCCCCCCCACACATCAAACAAACACATGCATGCCCACATACATGTGCACACACATTCGCATACGCTTACACCACTTGCAGTGCATGGCCATGCAAAAGGTCATGGGGAAGTTTGGCATCATTGAGATAGCACGCACCGGCCGCATCTGCTTAAAAAGAGGAGAGCAGCTGCTGGAACCTGGAGCAGGTGATTGCTTGGGACGTTTTTTTGTTCTTGCTTTTCTCTTGTCACTTTCTTTCTTTCTCTCACGTTTTCAGCTGCTCGAGCCTGGAGCTAGTGACTTGCTCAAAATTTTTGGGTTGCTGTTCTTTCTTTTCATTATCTGCTTGAAGCAAGGAGGGCAGCTTCTCAAGCCTGGAGGAATTTCTTTGTTTTTCTTTTTCTTGCGTTTACCCTTTTAGCATCTGCCTGAAACATTGAGAGTAGCTGCCCTCTGCTTCGCTATGCAGGCGGTATCGTTGTGGCATTTCAGCACAAACCACTTTTCAAATCAAAAAAGAGGGTACCTGACCAACACCAGGTCTCCTGCCTAGGAAGGACGACAGGGTGCTCTTCTTTTCTCTAGGGATTTCCGTGTACGTATATATACGCCGTATAAACCATATATATATAAAGGGTTGGCCAGAACCATGCATTTATAGATATATACGGTGTATATACGGTATTTTTGGCAGGGAAATCGCCATACATATGGTCATATACGGTGTGTATATACGGTTCTGGCCAACCCTATATATATACGTAAATTCCGTATAACCGCATATAAACCCTTTAAGGAAAAATACCTTTTCAGTATTTTTAGGGGGGTCAATTTCTGAAGAGCCATTTATTTATATTGACCAAAAATAAAAGGAGGGAAAGTTATGCTTGCCCAAAGAGGCCAAAACACACAGGCACACACGGTCACTGTCACGAGACCCCTCTTCTTCCCCAACCCCATCAAATTCCCCCTTTTTTGTATGCACGTGTGTGTGTGTGCCATGGAAGTACAACCCTTCCGGGGCCCGGAATAAATAACACAATTTCGGGCTGCCCCGGAGGGGTAGCTTAAAGCTGGTCCAGGTTTCCCGAAAATTTGCAGGGACGACAGCCCCTGCGATTCCGGGGTACCCGGTAAAATTATAAATGTAGTTCCGGGTGATTTGCAGTGAATGCAATTGGAAACGACAGTGGGATGGAAGAAGAGGGAAGAGTCAGCCAGAAGGAAGGGAGAGAGTGAGCCATCCCAGCAAGAGGCTCCCCCTCCCGACCAGGCCTCCCTTCGAAGCGAGTGCTGGGCTTGAGTGCTTGCATCTTGCATGGCAGCATGCAAGCACCAAACCGATGAATAAAAATCTCTCCGGATGGAAGTCCCCGGCTCCTCCTCCCTCTGCTCCCCCCCCTCCCCCTGCCCCAGGCCCTGGTGAGGCCTCAACTAGCGGCCATGCACGAACCTCAAGCGATGTCAAGCACATGTGAGTACACACACATACGCACAAGGCGCACACATACACACATGCATACACACACAACCACGCACGCGCACACACACACAAGCACACACACACGCACATATACATACGCACACACACACACAAACGCACACATGCGCACACACACATACACACGCACATACACACACAAACGCACACATGGGCACACACACATACAAACACAAATACACACAAAAACACACAAAGCGTACACACAACTCACACACAACACACAAATGAACGCACACACTCACACATCACACACACACATAAACACACAAAATGCACACACATACGCACACACACATGCACACAACACACACGCATACACACACTCGCACACACACGCAAATACACATACGCACACGCTCATACACTCACATGCATGCACACACGTACGCACACACACATACGCACACACACACACTAGCACGCACACAGGCACAAACAACCACGCACACACGCACATACAGACACAAGCACACACACACATCCGCACATATATACACACACGCAGACGCACACACGCACACACACACGCTCACACACGCGCGCACACACACACGCACACACACACATACACAAGCATTAACACCGTGCTTGGGGCCGGGGGCGACAACACATTTTTTAACACCCTGAATAATATTGAAAGCAGTTCCGGGGAACCCTGGAGAATTTGGGCACCCAGTGTACTTCCCTGGTGTGTGCGTGTGCGCGTGTGTGTGCGTGCGCGTGTGCATGTGCATGCTTACGTGTGCGTGTGCGTGTGCATGCTTACGTGTGCACGGACATGCATGTGCGCGTGCATGCACACGTGTTGCGTGCACATGTGCGTGCATGCAGGGGTGGGTGCATGCACATATTTGTGAAGAGTGTGCGTGTGTCGTTTCTGTTCCTGCATCATCTCCGCCCTGGAAACCTTCTGTGGGGTTGGCTTGCATGCCCTGCTCATACTCTAACTCTGGTGCTCCTGGTGCTGCTGCCTCTGAACCCCTTGCTTTCGAACCACTGGCTGCTGTTGAACCATGTGAGGGATACCCTTCCACGGGACACGACTGTTAAATAGCACAAAAACAATTGTTAAAAATTGCCCGGAGGGGCTTTGGACTCCAAGGCCAGGGGAAGGTCACTTTTCACCTCTCATTCAGACTATATATATGTATGCTGGCTAAAATTCACATACGGTCATACGAATACGGATACGGAGAATAAGTATTTATACATCCGTGTACATACTAATACGGTTCTGACCAACCCTACATATGACTGTTATGTGCTGCACGCATGATGCATACGCACTGGCACACATACGCACATATATACACACATAAACACACATAAATTCAAATACACTTCCAACACTCGACCAGGCTTCAACAACCCCCCAAAGTCCTTGGCCACGATGTCCATTGATGACCTTGGCAACCCTTCTCCCAACGATACAAAGTAGGTTGGCAGCAGGGCCGGTTTGGTGGTTTAAACAAAAAATTTGTGTGACTGGTGCAGGCGGACTGGTTTGGCCCCCCAGTTGGTCGCTAGTCATGACCAGTCTTTTACCTAAACTAAACATACCAGTGTCACTTTAGGCTGACCAGTGTCTCTTAGTAGTGTGTCCAGTGTCACTTAGTGGTAGTGTGTCGTGTGACCAGTGTCATTTAGTAGTAGTGGTAGTGTGTCGTGTGACCAGTGTCATTTAGTAGTAGTGTAGTGTCAGTTTTAGGCTGACTAATGTCATTTTAGGCTAATTTTAACATACCAGGTCACTATAGGCTGACACAGTGCTAGGGCTAGGCACGGTGCTGCTCGCCAGGGCTACTACATAAACCGTAAAACTTATCAGTACGCAGTGCTGCTTGCCAATGTTGCTGTATGAATGGTAAAACTTAGTAGCAGGCACGGTGCTGCTCGCCAGGGCTACTACATAAACCGTAAAACTTAGCAGCACGCACGGTGCTGCTTACCAATACTATCATGGACTGGAAACATAGCAGTAGGCACGGTGCTGCTCGCAAGGGTCATCATGTGAACTGTAAAATTTGGCGGTAGGCAGTGCCACTCGCCAATATTTCTACTGAATGATATAATAGCAGCAAGCAGTGCTGCTTGCCAAAGCTACAATACAACGTGGTCTCATACTTTTGTGGAACTTGCATTCATTCTTCTCTTAAGAATAAGAAGTTAAGTGTGGGCACCACTACTCGCTAATGCTTTTATATGGAGTGACAGTATTTAGCAGTAGGCAGGGCTGCTCACAAGCCTGCTGGACAACAAAAGGCCGCACAGGTGCCTATAGACCCTCCATCCACGTTACGGAAAAGTGACCCACCTTTTATATAATCATAGACCCTAAAAATCCACGCTATATGTGAAAGCCACTCCCAACATTAATCACGGAAATGATCCAGACCGTCTTTGGAAGATCCAGTCCGTCTTTAAAACCCCTGAGTACCTAACAGGTGAGTTACTAATAATGCAACAGGAATCAGATATAAGCGGCCTCCAAATCTGCTTGCCGCTTTTGAGACTGGGGGCTTCTGATGCCGTGAATAAAGGACCCTGACTATACTCATGCCTTGCACAACAGCTAACAGCCCTTGCTATGTAATTTAATCACTTGCAATGTCTCGTGTGTTTCTCGTCCTTTTTTCCAGTTCCCGCCAGCGTTGGGGTTGTACAATGTTTAAAAATACTTATACAGTGTTCAATCATAATTGTTCAATTACAATCGCTCAAGGCAGTCACCTGTAGGCACTCAATCACAAGCTTCCTTATCAATGTACGACCCCTCCCCCCCTCCCCGCAGGGTCATCCCACACACTGCAGAGGCCCAAGACAATGATGTGTACGTGGTGGATGATGCAGAGACCAGTGGAGTGTGGGAGGTGTGTGTGTGCGCGATGAAATGTGTGTATGCATACGTATGTGTCTGTGTCCGTGTCTTTATATGTGTTTGTGTGTTTGTGTGCGTGCTGGATTGTCGCAGAGACCAGTGGAGTATGGGAGGCCTGTACTTGTGTGCATTTGTTAGGTTGTATGTTGCACCTCGAAAGTGTCATTTTTCAGTGGTTTAAGCACCAAGTGCTGTGTGTTGTGCACGTCAGCTGCCAATACAAAAGTGCTGTGCGTGTCGTGCACACAGCAGCCATGCTCACCCGTTGCATCACCATGCTTTTGCAACAGGTGGACAACATTTTGGAAGCCACCTATCAAGGGAAGAACGACACCGACTTTGAGGCCCACACTTTAAACATTGAGGTGCTGGATGTGCCAGGGGTGCTGAACCAGGTGCGTGAGATGGTTTTGAAGCAGGGGTTGCTCTTTAATACGGTCCCAAGCATTTAGATTGAGTGTGCTGATCATGCTCGCTGACGAGCAGGCTCATTGACAAGGAAGATTATTAAACAAGACCCATGCCGTTCAGGTAGCGCTTAGTACGATTGCTGGATCAGGTACATATGATGGTCTGGAGCTATGCCTTTATTCCGTCATGGTAATGTCATAGTGGTAGTTCCTCATGTAATGTGGGAAGTGGTGTTCCACTGCCTGCGCGATTTCTCTTTTTCTTATGGTGGTTTTTTAAAGTCAGGTGTGGATCAAGAGCAGCAGGAAGCACATAACAACAGAGTTCATTTCATCCACTGGAATGGCATGCTAGCCTTCTGAGAGGTGCATTTTTTAAGCATCCTAGTTAGATGATGCACACCAGCAGTCTGCTTCCATTTAAGTCTACCCGCATAGGTCACTAGTGTGTTTGCAAGGTGTGGCCAAACCGTGCTGTACACACACACACACACACACACACACATACACACATACACACAGGCACTGAAGTAGTCTGCTTTCTTAAAAGTCTGCCCGCACAGGTCACTAGTGTGTTTGCAAGGTGTGGCCAAACCATGAAATCCACACACATGAGGCACTGAAGCAGCAGCAGCCTGCTTCCTTCCTGTCTGCCCGCACAGGTCACTAGTGTGTTTGCAAGGCGTGGCTACAACGTCCAGTCCTTAGCTGTGGGGTCCAGCGAGCGCGAGGGAAGGAGCCGCATCTGCATGATCGTGCCTGGCACACAGGTATGTGATTTTGTAAACAAGAGAGTAGGAGCCGCATCTGCATGATCGTGCCTGTGGCACACAGGTAAACAATTGGAAACAACCGTTGTCTTCTTCACAAGGCAGTCCTGGACGTTTCATACGCACACTGCACATATACGCAGGTTTTAAATTTTCCTTGCCTGCAAGTACCAGATAGTGTACGTAAGTGTACAGCTCTTTTGCTACGCCCCATATATATACTCGGCTGTGTGTGACGTTTTTGATTGCACGCTCTGTGTACTTTGTTTGTTCTGCAAAGTCTAGGTCAAAGTTGTGTTTGTTCTGCAAAGTCAAGGTCAAAATTCCATTACTCGTGGTCAGGTCTAGCAGAGCATTGCCTAGAATGACACAGGGATGTGTCATACGACGGATTCGCATCATATGTCATACCATAGTCATCACGTAGTTTACCATATTTATAACATTGCTCTGTACAATGCAGTTGCAAATTTGCCGATTCCTGTTGCTTTAGGCAATTTCCTGTCCAGGAGTGACCTCAAGCGAGCGTTAACGCCACTACGAATTTTGCTGATTATATCACTCATTTGTAGGGTTGGCCAGAACCGTGCATATACACCGTATGTGACCGTATATTTAATGGTTTCCCACAAATTTCGAATGCACACCGTCAGGGAAGTACATTAGGTACCCAAATTGTTCGGGGTTCCCCGGAAGAACTTCTAAATAATTTCGGGGTTCCCCGGAACTGGTTTTAAAATTATTCAGGGTGTTACAAAAATTTTCGGGCCGGGGGCTGGCGCCCCCGGCCCCAAGCGCGATGTTATTTCTTTTGAGGCACTGAAGGGAGCTAATGAGGCAGAAGTCGAGGGCATCGATTTACATTGCGGTCTGCGACAAAGCAAAAATGGCATAAGTAAGTGGTCACAAACGAATAACTTAACATGTCCAAATACCGAATGTATACCAGCATGTGATTTTCAGTGGTTATATCGGTACCCCCGTCACACAGCAATGCAAAGTATGGGCTCATCATGACCTTCGTAACCACATTACACAATAAAAACTCGCTACAAGCATACAAGCCAGACCAGAAATACCTGCGGTTGTTGTATTTCTTTGAAATGCCTTGCACACCAGCCATAGTAAGGAACTCCAACAAAGACGCAAACTTGATGCCAGCCACATGTTCTTTCACAAGCCAAAAGGCAGCCATGATCAACAAAGGGAGGATGCCTTGCGTTGCAACATTAACATGCTTACTTATGGCTTTCATGCCATGCGAAATGCTCCCTACACCTCCTGACAATGTGGTAGCCTTTTTCACTGCTGCTGTGTGGTGAGCACTACCCTCATGGTCTCGCAACACATTTGCATCTTGTATCACGGCACCATGGCCATCACCCTGCCCCGCAAACATTGAAACCTTAGGACAGTGCTCACAGCAAAGCTTGCACAGGCCCCTTGCATGCCCTTTTTCATTACTCTTGCCTGTCAAGGACAGCCACAAGTAGGTTTCCAGCCAGGATTTCTGCCTGGGGTCCTTGGCCACATACTTCTTCTTCTTCTCCTCCCTGTCCTCGAGGCTCACATGCTCTGCAAAGAAGGGAGAAGGGGTTACCCCGGTTCCCTTTACCCATTCCCCAAAAGCAGAGCACCATTGCCCCTCGAAAAGAGCGTAGCGCACCTGTTGCCGTGATTTTGCAGCGCACAAGCCTCTCGTCTTGGGGGAGCGACCTTGGGTGGGTGCCAACCCTCGTCATCAACGGGGGCGACCTTGGGTGGGTGCCAACCAGCCCACACGAAAGAAATCGCGAGGGTGCAGAGGCGGAGCAGAGGACGTTGCTTCCGCTTCGTCCCTCCCTCGCTCGATGTGCATGCATGGCTGATTGAGGGCCCAGGTGGAGGAGGAGGGGGATTAGAGGGAGGAGTGGGGAGCTTCCATCTGGGGAGGGATTTCATTTCTCAGTCAGTTTCGAGTGGGTGCAAGCTGCCACGCAAATGTCAAGCCCATTGACAGTCAAGCCCAGCACTCACAGGCTTCGAAGGGAGGTCTGGTCAGGAGGGGGAGCCTCTTGCTGGGGTGGCTCTCTCCCTTTCCCTGCCGTTGGCAGACCCTTCCCTTTTCCTTTAGTCATTCATTGTCACTTACTTCACCGCAAATTACCCGGAGTTGCAATTAAAATTTTACCGGGTTCCCCGGACCGGCTTTGGGCTGCCCCTACGGGGCATCCCAAAACCATGAAAATTTTTTCCGGGCCCCGGACGGGTTGTACTTCCCTGGTTCAACCTAGATGAATGTACATATACATGCAATCACTTTCACTCGTGCACGTCAAAAATGAAAAGTGTGGTGGGAAGACGGAGGGAGGCATACCACAAGATCTTCCACACTTCCATGCAAAGACGTACCTCCCTCTGGGATTTACCGTCCAGGCCCACCGTGTCTATACACTCACGCAAGCGCTGTAAAATATTGAATGTACGTGAAATGGAAAGATTGTGAACCGATGTCATGCTCGTTTTTGGTGTCAAGATTGCGGTTGTGGTAGGCAACGTGCGAGCTTGTACCCAAAACAAGACAGCTAACCCTCATTGCACCAAGGTCAAAGGTGGAATAAGGTATTTGTTTATTTTAACAACTGTGAGTGAAGGATGATTTTTTAGCCACGCTGGGTGTTCCAAAGGGAAACAAACACAGCACGTTCTGGTTCAACCTAGATGAATGTACATATACATGCAATCACTTGCACTCGTGCACGTCAAAAATGACAAGTGTGGTGGGAAGACGGAGGGAGGCATACCACAAGATCTTCCACACTTCCATGCAAAGACGTACCTCCCTCTGGGATTTGCCGTCCGGGCCCACCGTGTTCATGACATCTCTCTGGCGCTGACTTTGACGCTGTAAGGATCGGAGGTGCGTGAAATTGTAAGCATGTGATTCAATGTCATGCTCTCTCTTAGTATCAGGAAAATGGCTGTGTTAGACAACCTGTGGGCTTATACCAGAAAACATGGCAGCTAACTCACATTGCACCAAGCTCAACGGTGGAATAACCCATTGCCTACATTGTCAACCGCTCAATAATCAATGCTAATAATCAATACAGACGGCTAATCCTGCATATACATATTCGCATTCGTCGTGGTTCAAACTAACACATGTGCGGGTCCAGGCAAATAAGTCACAACATTCTCCTACATGGCCATGCATCCACATACCAATTTCAGCGGGTCCACGTATGACTTCAGCTTCTGCATACACACATGGATTCAAAAAAGCAAGTTTGAGTCAAAGTACCGCTCGTGTGTTAGAGCAAGTTGTTCCTTACTTGGTAGGGGCTCAGTCCATCAGAACCAACAGCCTCCATCTCCGTCTCAGACTTCTGTGAACAAATGTAGGCAAACATTTAGCGCCACAAGTGCATGCGTGTGTGCGTGCACTCATATGTGTGTGCGTGCGTGCACGCATGAGAATCAGTACATATGTGTGGAGCATAGTAGTGCATACAACGAAACAATTTTAATGTATGTATTGACACGTAACCTACATTTTCTGGGACCCATCCGTTGTCCCCCCCCACAGCGGCAGTTTTCCAGGTGCCGTTCCAGTCTGTGAGACAGGTTATAAAGTGTGTGAGTCAGCAGTGGCTTAACTACAATGCAATGCAATTCCATTGTCCACAACACGGACACAGAGCGGATAGTTCGATGAACTTAGGAAAACAGTTGTACTCCCAGAAAGCACCTTTCCCTTACCTGGTGTGGCACCAGTGCAATCAAAGACCCGGTCATACAGGAAGTCACGGTAACCGCAAGCATCATCGAGGGAATTGAAACTTGGAGTCCTCACTTTTCCACTCTCGTCCCACCCTTCCTGCCCAGCCATTCCTATGAATTCCATTTTCACAACGTATGTGCGCTGTCCATCTTTTTTGCCAACGTAGTTGAGGTACACGTGAGGCTCTGTGTCCCTCATGTGCCAATGGAGCGTCACGCCTCCTGCATTAGTACATGGGCGATATCGCTGTGTGGATTGCGTGGTTGCTATTCAACCATTCAATGCGACACGCACTAGGAGGGTTGTCCCAGTCACGCTGTAAAGGCACTTTTAGCTTTGGCCTCTTGACACGCTTGCCATTGAGAGTCTTGGGTTTTAATTGCTCAGCTTTTGCTAATGGATTTCTAGGCATTTTATTACAATTGTTTTGAATGGTTTTCGCACGTTATTGGTCTGTGTGATGATCGCAAATAGCCCGCCAATGCTGTGTGCTAGTAGTGGCTCCACACATTTTGTTCGGGGTCGAGGTCCCTCCAGGGTATCCGACTACTCTCTTTGTCTCCTTCCATTTGGCACCTACTCTTCTGAAGCTAAGGTGAAGAGGCACATCAGGTGAACGGGGTTGGGCTTCTTTCCTGCTTATTGCAAAGCTTTGCATGATTGATTGATCAGTGAGGAGGTAATTGTAAAGAGGATTTGTGTAGTGAATGGGGCTGGTGGCCAGTTAGGGATTGAAGGAACACGTTGCTCAATCTTTTATTTCTGAACTTGCTTGCAATTATGAAACACCCTCTTCCCCCCCCTCCTTTGGC
>Ga0307972_1002010_pt1 | contig 10690 bp, 15 predicted proteins | sample OrgLakmetagen780_FD_201848 | JGI IMG/M metagenome (GOLD analysis project Ga0307972, IMG submission 201848) | Saline water microbial communities from Organic Lake, Antarctica - #780 | ecosystem: Environmental > Aquatic > Non-marine Saline and Alkaline > Saline | place: Antarctica: Organic Lake...
CTCCATCGTGCGAGCTCGACTCACCTGCGCGAAAGAGTGGGGAAAGTTCAACAACACCTTTGGTGTTAAAGTTGTTGTAGGTCCCGGTTCTTGTGCTCAGCCCCGATTGGCCGCGGAGATTAGGTTGGATTATAGTCCTAAATTACAAAGAAGCAACAACAAGCAGCATGGCGCTGCGTTTTGATGATTCCTCCAGAACAAGTCTGACTGGGCTGAGAGTCCTTTTGCGTAATGATATGTTTATCTTTACTCTCATGAACCCTGCAGGATCAATTCTCGGAAGGTGGATAGGTCTCGAGTACGTCCGCGATCTCCACTCCGAGCTATCTTCTGCTATGACACGCGGAGAAAGCAGAATGGCCACTTCAACGGAAAGTTTCGCATGTGACATGTTACTTACCTGCAATTGCAAATTTCCACTAACAACTGCCTGACTACCTGGCTGTCTACAGACTGGACTGCCCCATACTGTCCGATGTTCTACTCGGAAGTTACTAGAATTAGTATGCCTTTCACTACGGTACTTGGCTCTAGCATTGGTGGAGCGGCTGGTGCGCTAACCTCATATATGGTATATGGATATGCAATTTGCATTTCGGTGGCGGATTATGGCAAATGAAAAAGAAGGAATCAGGAATAATTTGGCACCGGATTGAAACTGATTGTCCCAGAGCTCATCGCGAATTCCGAAGCCCTGTGCGAGTGGAAAATATGCACAGGGGCCTGGGGGTCGAGGGGCCTAGTTGCTAGTTGATTGGAGTGAGAGTAAAAATGAAGGCCCCTCGGCCTAGGCCTCGGGCCTCACGAGATGATGCCGAGATGGCCCTATTGCCGACAGAGCGACACTACCCTGGTTGCTATACACAGCATGTCATCAAAAAGGGACCCCTGGAGAAGCGCCATTGGCCGTTTCTGCGTCATCCGAATCCCAAACCCATGGTTCGGGCTGCACGATTTCGTTGGCTGGTTCCTGCAACAGTCCCTCCAGCGCCCGCGTAGCCGGTGATCCAGCTGCGGGTGCACTCATACCAAAGTCACTGGAAGTAGGTGGTGCAGGGCTAGTGAGCGGCGGCTGTGGTACTGCGCCGGGCGGGTACGCTACAGAGGAGGGGTAATTGATGGTCTGCGCACCGACGCTGGCCTGAGCTGCGATCAAGGCTGCATCAATGTCAGCGGCTGCTGCCTTGAGTGCTTGCCATTCCTCGGCTGACAGCGCAATGCCTTTCTTGGTTGGTAGTGGAATGCCCCCACCGCGAGCCTCATAAAACTCTCTGGAGCAAAACATTGCCCCGCACCAATACAACAAGAACCAACGTAAAATAGAGCAGCAATGGGCAAATGGTATTACTACATTGTATCAGTCTGGCTTCCTGTATTTCCAGACATCTCATACAATCATATTTACTATAAATCAAAGCAAATAAACTTAGCAGCTTAATCTAATGCTATGTTATTCTCAATTTCTTACCTGACGTCGACCATGACTTTGCCTGCAAATGTGCGCACGCGCGCGCTGCGCTGCCGGCCCAAGTCGACTGAATGGAAGAGGTCGCCGTTGTCGCCGTTGCTTGGCGCTCCGCGCGACTGCGCCGAGAAACCGCCGCCCGTGCTGCAGTTCAAATATTTAAGAGGTGGAAGTTGTGATACAGAAAAAAAACCTAGTTGGGAGTATGTGAAGTTATAATACTAGGGCATAAAAAAGTGTCAGAATGATCGTGAAAGTATACTGGGTGGACTTCGAACCTTGAGAGAGCCGACTCGATGAATTGGCTCATTTTTTGCGAGTCTTCCGTAGCCTCGGGAGGAATTGCTAGTCCTTTTTCAGCGGCTAACCGTGCTGCAAAGGCTACTTGCTTATCGCTGGGAGACCTAGTCTCGCCACTCATGAGGCTACCGGTTCCTGTACTGCTTTTTGCCACTGGCTGCTGCAAGCACGTCTCAATAAATTGCGACATGGCCACTGAGCTAGTGGTAGCATCCGCCGGCACTTCAATGCCGCGTTCACTAGCAAGTCGATTCGCAAAGGCTATTTGCTTCTCAGTAGGCCCTGCGGCAACATTGTCCTCCCCGAAGCTGTCTCCGTAAAACGAGTCTGCAGTACTGCTCAACCTCGTGGGCAACAGCAGCGATCGCATCGACGCAGAGACAGGCGCGAAACCATCAGCTCGGTAAAGAAGAGTGCTCAATAGGGCTAATTTGGTGTACATTTCGATCTAGGCAGGTCGGTGTGAGGTCTGAGATCAGCCTAGCTAGCGATGAATTGGGCGGTATACTGGAAGCTGTATATCTGTCGCAATCCGCAAGATGATTGAAAGATACAAGACATCTGGACATCACAGAAGCACAGAAGAAGCAGATCGAATTCTTCAGATTTTTCAACGTTCCGCGCTTTCTGCCCAACAACTTCCCCTCTTTGGGGAGTCTCGAGGTGACGACGAGCATCACGTCATCACAACAAGAAAACGCACTTTCATCGCTACGGATTGACGTCAGGCCTATATCGACATTTTCCATTGATCAGCCATGTTGGACGACGCAACTCAACTCGCAGCGGCTGGCGGCCTCGCTGTAATCTTAATCGCCTTGGTCCTCAAATTTTTACTGGGTAAGTTTACGAAAAGAGCCTAGCTTTTGCTAATCGCGAGCAGGGTTCGCCAACTCCAATTATTTTGAACAGCACGCGTCAGTGCCGACCTCCGGACTTTCGTGTTTGCTCACGCGTCGAATTCATTGCGGCTCTTTGATTTCTCTCTTATTTTTCTTGAAAAGTAGGCGGCGAAAAAGTTCCATTTTTGAAGCAGCGCCCTCGTGATGAAGTGGTTCAAGTGCCATTGATTGCACGAACCAACTTGAGTCACGATACTATCAAATTTACTTTTGGGCTCCCAACTGCCGACACGGTGCTTGGCTTGCCGGTGGGCGCCTGCGTGAAATTTTACGCACCTAATGTAACGGGTGTGAAAGCTGGCGAGTGGAACGGCCGCGATGACCCTGAAAAGGTGTGTCTAAGAGCTAGGCATCATATTACGAGGTTTGCATTGACGCCGAGTTGAGCTATGAAGGCTTGCCTGTAAGAGCTAATAGATTACAGGCTGCGCTACACGCTTTACTGAGTTCCTTACTCATAACATGTAAAACTCAATTTCAACACACGTCCGTCATTTTTACTCTCGCTGTCGTTTGCTTTCCTCGCTCTTCATAGGACGATGCTATGATTGAGCGGAAGTACACGCCTACGTCATCCACCGTGCAGAAGGGCTCTTTCGACATGGTCATCAAAGTCTACGAAGCCGGAAAAATCTTGCCCCAGTTCCCCGACGGCGGCAAAATGTCTCAGTTCATGGGGCGGCTGAAAGTTGGCGACTCCATGGGCGTGAGTGGCCCTTGGGGGCAAATCGAGTACACGGGCCCGGGCACCTTCACCTACATGAAGAAAACCTTGAAGAAGTCCAAAGTAGGGATGGTCGCAGGCGGCACCGGCATCACCCCCATGCTCCAAGTGTTAACGGCCATTTTCGAGAACCCTTCGGACCAAACTTCGTGCAGCTTGCTGTACGCGAACAAGACCGAGGACGACATTCTGGTGCGGGACATGCTCGAGGAGCTTCAGGCCAAGTTTCCCCAGCGGCTCACCGTGCACTACACCTTGGACAACCCGCCCACGAACTGGAAACACAGCAAGGTTTGTGTGCTTTTTTCGTGTGTAATGTTCGGTTTTGTCGTCTGAAGAATGCTTTGCTTCATTCCTTGGCCTGTTCAACCGAGCTTCTGCGGTGGCCATGGGCTCCGCTGTCGACCATGGTCTTCTTTTGCCACATGCCCGCTCCCCTCGATTCAAACAATTTGTCGGTGTAAAGTTTCATTCTGATGCGTTTTACACTGGCCTTTCCCTCTCTGTTTGTTCTGTCCCATCACCAGGGTTTTGTCACGGCGGACATGATCAAGCAGGTGCTGCCAGCGCCGGGCCCTGAGACCGTAATTCTGGGCTGCGGCCCTCCGCCCATGATGAAGTTTGCGTGCAAGGCGAACCTGGACCAGCTGGGCTACGAGAAAGGCGACCAGCTTTACTTCTAATTGGCTGGGGTCTAATTGCGCAGTAATCCATTAGATCTCCAGTTTAATTACACAATTTCTTTCTATTTGCTTCGTAACGGCCGTTGGTGTTGGTGTTGGTGTTGGTTATTTAGTGGCGACTTGGAAGCTTTGGAGCTTCAAAATTCAGTTGTGGGCTACCTCATAAGGAATGTGGCATTTTGAGGGCTTCGTTGTTTTCGAGAAAAACGCATTTAAAGTCCAATGAGGTAAGACGCTAGCGAGCTTGGGTGCCTCGGCTAAGCTGATCTAAATGGCATTAGAACCATGCTTCTGAGCCCGCCCGGCAGCTAGCGCCCGTGGGAGGCCCCAAATGTCGCGTAAGACGAAGCTTTGCATGACGACAGTGTCGTCGCGGCCTGCGGCACGGCCTCGAAGTCCGACAACAACGAGCTGGACTAGCTAGGCGGCGCTACGAAGCCGCGACTGCACGTTATTCTTCACCATTTCAATGGATTCTAGCGATCAAGGGCTCTATCGAAGCGCCGCGGCGTGGGCTACAACATATGCAAGCTAGAGCGAAAAGACAAACCCCATCTAGATTCGGGTTCCTAATGAGGTAGCCCACAGTTCCTTTTTCGTTGATACCGTTGGTGGTAATTGCAATTGGCCATTTCGGGGGACCGGTAGTAAATTTGCCTGTCCCAGTAGATGCAAGCTGCGAGCAGGGGAAATTCTTCTTCCCTGCTGCTGCTACTGTTGCTACTTAAAGACGAGCTGTGGAAAGTGGAAAATGTTCCTGAGTGCGCCAGAGCGTACTATGCGGGCAAGTAGTCAACGGCGGGAGGCAGCTGATTTGAACGATCCTCTGATGGCCCTTGTCAACGTGGTGCGCGAGCTTCGAGGAGACGACCAGCGGTCAAGAACGGAGCGGTGGCTGGTGTTCTCCGCATTACATTAGGGCGGCCGAAAATACTCCGCCTTTCCTATCGGCCTTCTCTCTCTCTCATAAAAGAAAACTCGTGTATAGAAGACCATCTTCTACGGCATCTTCTGCGCGGCGCGGTGTGCAGCTTCGAAATTTTTTTCTTTTTCGCCCTTCGGGTGGGGCGAGCCTCTGAAAGAGTATCTACAGCGATGCTTTGCCCCCAAATACCCAAACTTAAGTAGTAGGTAGTTAGGTAGAAGAGTTTATGGGCAGCTGATTATGTATGTATCTAGTTAATTGATTACTGATGTATTCTCGCCTCCTAAGTGGCCGACCTACTTGCAGTGGAGAGTGGAAAAGGAACCGAAAACTCCCGAGATTTCGTAAACCTACGATATAGTTTTCGCTGCCAACGCAAAATGAGCGCGGCAACGGCCCGCTGAGCTGCTGAATGAGACCCTAGTAGTACTCCTAGCTAGCAAAGCTGTGCCTATTTATACATGGCGCCATGCATGCGAAGAAATCTTTTAGGGCTTATCCTAGCTGTAGCACCTACGGTGGGGATGCGAACAGCTCGACCATGGAGCGAGAAACCATGGTGCGAGACTGTGGAGGCACCGGAGTGGCCACTAGCTTACCAAAAGTACAAAGGCCAGGCAGTCGAGTCGAAAGGGCGTGTGAACTCAAACGCGCAAGACATGCGGCACAAGTGCGTCACCCACGGGGGCGAAAGTAAGTGCCACGTGTGCGAGGAAATCGAAGACGGCGCAATCAATTACCAGCTCCAAGGCGTCGCTTGGGAAGAGATGGCGCACAACGTGCCTACCGTGACAGACTCGCCGTGGGCCGTTGGCGGTAGCCACCGTTTCGACTTTGGGAACCCATTGACTACACAAGTGTGTGTCATGCTGAGCGGCCGGAACTGCCTCCGGCCATCCTTGAACGCCTCGTTTTTCCCACCTCCGCCTCCGAGCCATCCGATGCCTAACGCTCTGCGCCCCGCGGACGCTGTTGGCATCGACTACTCCAATTGCACGGTGATACACTTGTGCAGATGTTCTTGTATTGAATTGATTGCTCCATGATGTTATCCTTTGTTATCTACACGGGTGGGCACATGCCTGAGTTGCGGAAGCTATCACTCAAGAGTTCTGCTAGTCTCAGACATCTCCGCCATCATTATCTAGCTAATTCTCGATTTTCTGTTGCGCTTACAACAAAACTCAAAAGGTGCGATGCTGGGGCTATGGCTGGACGGGCGCCGACGCAACGAGCGAGCACCACCTCGAAGCAAACTACTACGAGCAGGGCAAAGACAACGGAGACACGTGAGTGCTCTTTGGTCGCGCGCTTTGTGTGTGATTCGCTAGTCAATGCGCGCCGTTTGGCGAGAAAACAATCATCACACCGCTGAACGTGAGCATCCATAGCGATAACGGCGGATTTTATTGTTTCTATTTGTCAGGTATCGCACTGCGGACGGCGACTCCTGGGTGGCTACTGACGTCTGGGCGTACCCTACTCACAAAGACAGCGGCAGCCTTGGGGCCTCCAGCAACACCGCGGCCTTCCCATACCCGCAGTCCGTGTATGGAGATGCCCAGGCAGCCGCCTCTGGCGGAGATGCCTCACATCGAGTGGTGTTCAACCCGCAGGGCTTTGCGTATACCATGGCAGGGGATGGCGTGGCAGGCTACCGGGACGGCGCGGCGAGCACTGCGCGCTTTCGAGCTCCTCAGGACGTCGCTGTCGACCAGGGAAGGTGAATTTATATTGCCAGCGTTGTAGCTGACCCTGCGCTCTGTAGTTTATCTTCGTTTATAGACGACTAGTTAACTGCTGCTTGCAGCTGCACTTTATGTGTAGGTATTCTATTCACATGCTCACGCGCTCCGTCGACTTCCAAAGAACAACCTGATATGGAACGACAAAAGTGTTTTTTGCATGTTCATGGAACATGCGAAATTAGGGTGCAAGTTCATCACACGTGCCCTTCCCTCATTTCCTCGTCCTCGGCTACAACACAATAACCAACAGGAACGTTTATGTGGCGGACACTGGCAACCACTGCGTGCGTCGCGTGAGCCCTTCTGGCATAGTAGCGACGGTGGCGGGCATCTGCGGCGCGAAAATGGACGGCTACCACGACGGGTAAGTCTAGCGCCGAAGTGGAGATGAGTGAGAGGATTGTATGGGTGCCAGTAGGAATTCAGGTGTTTGTGTGCGCTTGAAGTTGGATCCTTCCCTTTTCTCTTTGCCTGGTTCATCACATTCTTCGTTTCTCTTTACATGTGTTGTTATGTTTTTACTAGCACCGGCACCGCGGCAAAGTTTAGCTCCCCCTCCGGCATCACCGTGTACTATGACTGGCACACGGGTGGGCCGGGGCGCTCAGAGCACGGCGAATTAGTGCTCTTTGTAGCCGACACCGACAATCACCGCATAAGGCGCATCGACTGTGCCGACCCCAAGGTTTGGTCCTTAAAGGCTGCTTGATCCTTTTGTTAATTTATGGGGTAGGGTGATGGGGAGAGAATGTGTGCCAACATAGAAATGGACTTGAATCAAGGTTATCTCCTCATTCTAACAACGACATTTACAATGGATTTATCCTTTTTTTTTTTCGTCTCAACCCAACATCACAGGGCACCGACGCCTTCGGCGTCGCGTGTCTGCCTTACGTGAGTTGCTGGGCCGGCACCTGTGGCAACGGCACTTTTTCCTACACCGCTACTCACACCAGCGCCCCACCTCAGCCTGGGCTCGCAGATGGCCACGGATCGGTAATTTATGATGGAATACTTATACTAATGCATGCAGCAACAAGTTGTGCGAGTGTGTACAGTAAATCGTATTTTTTTATCTTTTTTCATAATATCGAGCGCGTATCTTCGTATTGAGTGTCGCTCCTGCTAATCATCGTCTTCTTCCTTATTTTCATTCTCTTTCCCCTTATCACCTCATTTCTTTCTTTCTTGTTTCAAGGTGGCGCGCTTCGATTCTCCTCGCGGTTTAGAAGCTTCCGCCGACGGGACGATCTACGTGGCCGACACCAACAACCATTTGTTGCGGGTAGTCAACGGCTCGCAGTTCGTGTTCACCCTCGCAGGCCATGTCGAGTCCCTGCAAGAAGCCGCCGGCGGAGACGACCTGCCTGAGGGCTCGCCTCTGCCAGGGTAAGACATGGTACATGTTAGAGTCATGCAGTATTTTTGAGGTAAAGGCTGTATGGTATTAGTAGTGAGTGGCGATGAGTATTTGTGGTGGCGGGAAGATACACTCTTCCTTAGCATCACTATCAAACGTCCCATCGAATAGTGCAGTAAAGTGTCATCATCGCGCCATGCATATGCCCTATCTGTCGTATACTGTGTCATAGGTGCCCGCCTCCCTGTGTTGCCGGAGTAGCGGGCAACCGGGATGGAAACTTAACCTATGCGGAGTTTGCGTTCCCAGCCGATGTGACTCTGGGCTATACACAGGTGATGAGAAAAAAAATGTTTTTGCTATACTAGATTTGCCCTTGATGTAGTGTTGTTGTCAAGGTTGAATCCTTTATCTGTTTTCCTTTCCTCCGAGGTGAGCATGGATATTTTTTAAACTGTTTTCAACTTCGATTATATTTTAATGTGTTCTCCGCACATGTACTATCTCCACAGTTCAACGACAGCATTACGGACTTGGATCGCGCCACTACCATTCACGGTGGCAATGCCCACGGCGGGTCAACTTACAGCGGCGCCAACGCCGCAGGCAGCAGTGGCGGCAACTGGTCAATCCTCGTAGTGGACGCGCAGCGCATTCGCCGGGTGACCTTCCCCGCAGCCTATGCGCAAATCTTCTGGGGCAAACAAGCGCGCTTCCGAGAGGAGGCCATCAACCACACCACCACCTTTGGCCACTCCAACCTGCACGGGATTCGGAGCTGCGGCATGGTGCGCACGGTGGCGGGGCAGGCCATCGAAGGTGACAAGGATGGCCAAGGCAGCGAAGCGTCGTTCCACAGCCCGGAGGGGATCGCGGTGGATGCGAGTGGGCGGGCGTTCGTGGTAGATGCGGGCTCGTGCCGGGTGCGAAGGCTGACGTATGCGAATCAGGTGAGGGGGGTATGGGCGGGACACGAAAAAGAAGAAAAAATATGTGGAACGAGAGTGTGTGCAGGAGAAAAGGCGCGTGCCATACAAGAGCTTCTCGCTGTTGACTACTTCCGGATCGTTCGTGAGATTCTTTTATCCTCGCCTTCTACTCCGACTTCTCTAGTATATTCTCCATAATGATGACATTACTTTCATCCACCAACACCATACAGGTGGCTCAGCGGATAGGGTGCACCACGTCAGCAGTTGAGGTGCTTCGCCCCTCGGGCTGCTCGTCTTATGACCCCCCCGTAGACGCCCGGGACTTGACCGTTTCCCCGGCTTACGGCAATTTGTACTACAACTACGCCGACCGCATGGAGAAGAACCATTTGGATGGGGACGAGCCTACAGGGAGGTCTGTGCGCAATTGCGTGGGGTCCCCGCCCCCCGATAAATTGGACAAGCACTTCTGGAACAGCACCCTTGGGGGTGATAACCTGGTGATCGACGATGGTCGTGTGGATGTAAATGAGGATACTCAGGTGTGTGCGCTTTAATCGTATGGAACACTTCAATTGTGAGGTTCTTGCACGATGTTGAAGTTACAGTTTGAAAATGAAACCGCTCTATACGTAGGAGAGGGCTTTCTTAAAACATGCAAGCGAGTGCATCGTTCTACTCCTTGCGACTAACCACTCCTTTTGTTTATTTGTTTTCGTGTTTCCTTTCCCTTTCACAGGACTCCACCACCATCAAAGTCATGTGCGCTGCATCCTGCGCCGCCGATCTAGGCTTACACCCGGAAGCAGGCACCTTGGATTTCGGGGCTCCGGCGAAAAGTAACGCCCCTACGCATGCCCCAACGCACGTGGCTAACAACCAGGGGTTATGGCACTACGCGACCACTGCGGCGTCGGATCGAGCGGTCCTGAGAGGCAACAGCAAGTACAGCGACGATTCGTCGATTTGTCTGGCTGCGCTGCACTCTGGGGCTTTGCTGCACCACGAGGAGGGCATGGTAGTGGTCACCCTCGAGCGTGGGATTTGGGACCGTAATTCTACGGTGGCCAACGGCACTTTGAGCCGGGGCGTCCTGTCTGAAAGCCTCGATGTCAGCGACGGAGACGACCCAGAAGGCGGAAGTGCGCGGCTGTTTTCCGTAAGTGCGTACCCTAAAAGCCTGGTAGAAGTGCAGTCGATCGCGGGGAGGCCGGGCGCGCAGTTGCAAGACTCGTGTGGGTTTGGGGACGGCCAGCCACCACAAGCCGTAGGGTTCAACATTCCGCAAGGGGCGAGTCTGTTCGTGAACGCCACCTTATCCGACCGAGAAATGCTGTTTGTCGCGGATTCGGGCAATCACCGCATTCGTGCGCTGAGTGCTGTCTGCAGCCAAGTGTGCGAAAACGGCGGCACCTGTGTAGGGTCTGACACCTGTGACTGCCCTGCGGGTTGGAAAGGCTATGACTGTACTTTGCCCGAATGCAGCCCTGGGCTCTGTGGACCCAATCAGATCTGCACCGCGCCTGACACCTGCTCCTGCGCCCCTGGCTATGGTGGCCCTTCGTGTTTGACGCCCCTGTGCGTGCAAGAATGCCTGCACGGGGGCATCTGCGGTGCTCCAGACACCTGTAGTTGCCCTTACGGGTGGTGG
>Ga0307972_1002015_pt1 | contig 10686 bp, 14 predicted proteins | sample OrgLakmetagen780_FD_201848 | JGI IMG/M metagenome (GOLD analysis project Ga0307972, IMG submission 201848) | Saline water microbial communities from Organic Lake, Antarctica - #780 | ecosystem: Environmental > Aquatic > Non-marine Saline and Alkaline > Saline | place: Antarctica: Organic Lake...
AAGCAGGCAAAAGTGAAGAGGAGTCACATGGCCCAGCAAGCACACCGTCAACAGTCCATGCCTAACGTCTTCTTTGTTACGGAATGTGAGCAGCTGAGTTTTGTGTGGCATTCTTGTGCCAACACCTTAGGCCGTGGTCAATAAGTTGGTTTGCATCCATCCTCCAGGGAAATCAACATTTACTTATTCATAAGTAAGAGCAGCTGGATTATCATGTGGCGATCTTTGCGCCTTTATCAATGGCTGTGGTTGATAAGTTAATTTGCATCTAACCTCTGGTCGAATTGAAATTATTGTGTCTATATCAATGGCTGTGGCCGATATATTATGGTATATAATTGGTATGTCACCTCTGGAAAGAGCAGCATGTGCAGCTGCTTCAGCTCACGCTCGTAGGCCTTCAGCTTGCTGCCCACAAGCTCTTGCAGGTCATCAAGGCCCCACCTGCAAGGTTGAAAAAGTGACCAAACTCAAATGTAAATATATACCGTGGGAAACACATGTGTAGATGCAATGTGAGCGTGGTGAAGCAGAGTGCTGAAGAAAAGGGAGGAGGACAGCTACAAAGGTAGTAAAAATCAATTCGCACAGAAATGATAAGGAGCCATGTGTGAGTATGCTTGTGCTCACACGCAGCAAGGCAGTGCAAGCATGTACGACAGCCAAAATAACACAAATGGTGCTGCAACGATGTGCCAAAGAAGCAGCTGTGCTTGTGAATTGAGAAGCGCTGAAGCATTTTTGTGCGCCAGCGTAATTAATTCCTCCTTTCAACGAGGAAGAAGGGCATTCACCCTCTTGTACATAGTGAGTCGACAGTACAAACTGTAGCAGGATAGCTGAATCATTTGTACACAGTGAGTCAACAGTACAAACTGTAGCAGGATAGCTGAATCATTTGTACACAGTAAGTCAACAGTACAAACTGTAGCAGGATAGCTGAATCGTTTGTACACAGTGAGTCAACAGTACAAACTGTAGCAGGATAGCTGAATCATTTGTACACAGTGAGTCAACAGTACAAACTGTAGCAGGATAGCTGAATCATTTGTACACAGTAAGTCAACAGTACAAACTGTAGCAGGATAGCTGAATCATTTGTACACAGTGAGTCAACAGTACAAACTGTAGCAGGATAGCTGAATCATTTGTACACAGTGAGTCAACAGTACAAACTGTAGCAGGATAGTTGAATCATTTGTACACAGTGAGTCAACAGCACAAACTGTAGCATAATAGCTGAATCATGCGTCACTGATAAAGTGGTGCAGACTCTCAAAAGCAAGAGCAAGCCATGCAAGCAATTCAAGGGAACAGATTGTCAACACACACAAACGAGTACAAACACACACAAGCGAACTCAAGCTCCCATTGTATGCCTTACCGGGCGTGAAATTTTTCATGGAACACACTCTCACCATCAGGAAGCTGAATAATCAAGAGACTGTATGCACAGTCAATCAGCGCACGTGCATACAATGCTCAATCAATGCTCAATCAGCGCACGTGCATACAATGCTCCCCCAAAGAATCAAACATTCACAATAAGCACACAACTTGCATGCATATACATGTAAATGCACACATACAATCACATGCTCAAGCATAAACACACACAAAACACACAAACAGACACACACACACACACCTGGCCAAGCGTGCACGCTGTGCAGATTTGCTGACGCGGTCCTCAATGGTGCACCCAAGAGTGGTCGCCATCCAGCCCCCCATGCTGCCCCTGCGTGCAAGGAAGTTAACCGTGGTGCGTCGCATTCTAAGAGGACTGAAAATTTATCCACGCTTTTCCTGCCATTAAGAACGCGGGCATTCAGCTGCTGGTGCTGCCTCTTTGAGTGTGAATAGGACACAGCTCATTCAGAAGAAACAAGCGAGTTGCATTGTCACATGTATTTATCAGGTTCAAGTGCAAGGGTGCATACATCACCACACCCACCTGGAATTGAGTTGTGTAGACAGCACAGCCGCCAGATTGCCATCAAAGTTAGCCAAGGCATCCTGGCCAACCTGCAGTACACCGGTCAGGCACGATATGCGTAAGGTTGGCCAGAACTGCATATACCTATACACTGTATGTGACCGTATATTTAGTGATCTCCCTGCCAAAAACACCGTATATGAACCGTTATTATATAATTTTGGCCAGCCTTAGATATGCAGTGTGTGTACAAAGGAGGTTGCCACCAAAGTTAGCCAAGGCATCCTGGCCGACCTGCCGCACACCGGTCAGGCACTGTATGCGTGTGTATGCATTATGCATGTGTGCATACATAAGAGGTTGCCACCAAAGTTAGCCAAGGCATCCTGGCCGACCTGCCGCACATCGGTCAGGCACTGTACGCGTGTGTATGCAATTTGCAAAGTGTATACAAAAAAGCGGGGTTGAGCTAGAATCAAGGTGAACTGCCTACTTTTCCCGCTGCATTTTAAATCAACACGTGTGAAACGAAAACAGGATAACCACGCTGTCACGTACGCAGCTTCCTCATTTTTGTGGTCAGTGCAACAAGCACAGATGCATCCCCTCACCTCTGCAATAAATGCAACACATACGTATGAAAACCTCCACTCCCGTAACCAGTGTGACTAGCACAGAGGAAAGCGCTTGCTCATGCGGTCAGTGCGACAAACATGGATAAGCACCCTTACTCCAGAAGCAGTGCTACAAACACGTATGAATACTCCCACACCCACCAGACGGTCCCTGAATACGCGGCAAGCTTCATGACCAAACGCATCTCCTAGTGACATCTGCCCTGGTTCAATGATGTACCTGTAGCGCAGCAGTGCAGACATTGTTGTATGGATGAGCAGCATTGTGAGCAACAGATGTGTGTGCATCATGGGTGAGAAGCAGCACAAACTGTGAGCGCAGCAGTGCAGACATTGTTGTATGGATGAGCAGCATTGTGAGCAACAGATGTGTGTGCATCATGGGTGAGAAGCAGCACAAACTGTGAGCGGCAAATGAGCGGCATTAAAAGCATGTGTGAGCATGGTTGCAAGCGAAAAGCTCGCCATTTCTTTTGAATTCATGCTTTTGTGCCCAGGGGCAACAGTTAGCCACAGCAGCCGGCCTTGATGTGCTTGGCTGAATTTGATTACAGTGTGTTGCAGCTTTACGTAGTTCTTGGTGTGCCTGGATACAATTTAAATTTGGTACAAAAATAGAACCGCTGAATGCGATTGCTAAGCCTGCCCAATGAGCACAGATAATTTGCCTGCTGCTTTCAATCAGCCCTGCTACTTTCAATCAGCCCTACTACTTCCAGTCACCTCTTCAAGCCATGCACCCATGATGTTATGTCCCGAGGCGAGAACTGGTAATGGGCCTGCTCATTGACGGTGAAGCGCTCGAGGACCTGTGTAATGTTTGGGTGCAGGGCAGGAGGAATGTGGCAGTGGTACGACAAAAATGATAGCCCTCACACACACACACACACACACAGACACACACACACACACACACACACACACACACACACACACACACACACACACACAAGGGCAGGGCAGGAGCAGCGCACATGCAGTCAAAGCATGCGGTTGCACTTCCTGAGGGCAGAAGGGGCAGTGCAGGTGCATTTGGAGGGGAAATTGCACACTGCAGGGGCAAATTGGATGGTGTACAGGCGATTGCATGAAAACAGGAAATCAAATGATTCTGAATGCATACAACAAGGGTGGAAGGGACAGCGTACATGCAGTCAGCTGAGTAGAGGCAATAGAATGGAATAGTTGCAGAGGGGGGACACTGAGGCCCAAACTGGGTTTACTTTTTGCATGCTCCTAGGGCAGGTGGCCATAACTGGCAGTTTTAAAGCTCAGCTCTGCTATGTAGATTTCGATGCAGCTGAGCTTGAAACATGCCAGTTATGGCCAACTGCCTCAGCAGCCGTGGTGTGAACCCTACTTTTTGAGCAGCCATATGCTGTATCTGAGCAGCCAGCGCACCAAACTGAGTGATTTTAGTGTTTTGAAGTTCTTAGAAAAAGATAAAGACCATTGCAAAAAAACAATGGAGCAAAGGGAGCAAGTGGTTGGCGAGATATGCAAATTAATGTGCCATTCCCCCTGGAAAGCACCCATCTAGGGTACAGGTGCACGACGTGTGCTACTAGTCCTGTCATTCTGTACGCTGGGCGACTGTCTAAACCTGAGCACGTGCTCGGGTTGCTATAAAGTCAGCATCAGTTTGAAGCTAGGTTGGGTCCAATTCGATGAAGTGACGCGTGAGTAGTTGCATCTTTCATGCAAAAAGGAGCATTTTTTGGCTTTTGCCCAGTGTCCCCCCTCTGCCAAGATTGCCTGTGCTTCGATTGAGCATGCTATTGCATTGTTTCTAGTGACACGGCATGAAATGGCACAAACGCACAAGATTGTTTGAGACCATCGTACACACGCGCAGCAATCTAAAGGCACAATCTATCTCTGAGGTTTTAGCTCATGCTGGCATTCAACAGTTGGGGAGTACGCGCAGTGTAGAGCAAAGCCATGCAGAATGCTCTGAAAAGGTAAAAAGCACCGTATTCCAATCAATCAATCATTACGCCGATTCCCACAACTGTCTTATGGCTGGCGTAGGCAGACGGCCCCCTGCCCGCCTACAGAAAAATACCGATTGAAAAACTCATTACCAATTAAGCACTTGCTCTCCATATTTCAAGTGTTTAAGTGGTGCTCATTACTGAAACGATAATTTCAGTAGTCTCACACTTGTGTTCAAACTCCATTTGTCCCTGCGTTTTCAACTTGTCTAACTTATTTGTGTGTGTGCACTGTGCGTGGGTTTTGCCCTTATGAAAGGTCTTAACAATGTTCATAATGCGTCTACTTTGGTGAACCGACGTCTACACTTAAGCATATCAATGTTTATGCCTACTTCTTCTAGTGTCTTGAAGGTTGGCATTTTCCAGTTGCGTCACAGCCCTTTTTTTACTTGGTTTGTTTTGAGGTTTACCTCGTTCTCATAGGTTGAGCAGCCATTCCAGGTTGAATGCCTTTGTAATCCAAACTAAACTAAACTAAACGACAACCAAGTGGAGGTTGTCAGTTGTTTGGCAATGATGTCGTGCTGACTGGGCTCTCTTCTTCTGAGCTGATGATTATGCCTTACATCTTTGCGAATTTCCACCTAGTTGCTCAAAATCTGCATTGCGTGCGGCTAGTTAACTGGATTGAGCACTTTGCGCATGATAAAATTATCGAGGGCTTCAAACAAGGAAAGCGCTTTTCATAAGCTCATACTGCTGTAAACTATGGAAGCATCCAACATGACAAAGATTTGTTGGCAGGTTTCTCAAGTAAGTAAAAAAGGTCATGTCCTGCTATTTTATCCTACGCTGCCCACATTGTAGGCAGTTTGGTGTACATATGGGTTTGACCTTTTGACGTATTGCAAGGCTAGAAAGAGCAGGACCGTGACGCTTGCCAGGTGCTTGTGGCATTCTAAATATGGGTACCTCCTCTGAGTATCACATGCTGGCAACTTGAGATTATGAGAAACGCACTATGAGTGCAGGTGCCGGTCCGGCTGCATTTAAATCTTCCATATTATGTAATTTGCGCAATTACTTCAGCTTTGCTGTAAATTCGAGAATACTCAAAGTTTGGGTCGTTAACTCTTTTAAAGCACAAGCCACTAGTGGCTAGGCAGCGCAAGCGTGTAAATGCGTATATGTGAAAGCGCAATAAGAAGAGCTTAGTGCTTGGCAGTTGCATCTGCACATCACAGACAGAAAAGCCATAAGCTTAATACTCATGATCAATTTTAGTAGCGGATATGATTGGAACAAGCTTCTCAAATGGACGTGGCTCGTTGCATTCAAGGAAGGAGTAGCTTTTCTGGTTGGCTGTTCCTCTTTTTAGTAACATTCATAGTTATGGTCACGCAACCATGACATACATACAATTGCAGCAGGAAGGAATTTTGACAAGTATGCTGCAAAGAACAGAACTGTGGTAAGGGGTTGCAAAACCGTCTCAACTTGTTTTCAGCCTCGTAGTATGGAGTATGCTATCTCCCAGAATTAAAATTTGTTTTTGAAGTTGGCAAACAGTGCACGTGAGCCCTAAACCAGGAGAGCAACAGCTGTAAAAGGACAACAGCAAAAGTGCGCAGCACATATATTCAAGCTTAATTGTTTGGCTAGCATGCCTACGCCTGCCTTTTTGCAGGATTAATACAAAAAGCTGTATGTTAATTTGCTGCACTAGGGGCAAACAATGGGACACTTGCAAAAGTGGGGGGGCCAGGGAGTCCCCTCGCATTTCAAAATTGTTGCGTGTGCAATCCACTGTTATTTCAAATGATGCAGAACTCTTTTGACGCAGGTTTATACATATTTTCCGTACAAACTTTGGCAAATACACGGCATGAAGCGAAAGTTAGGACAACACCAAAGTTCTCCTAAGGAGAGAGAGAGGGAGAGAAACAGGGAGAGAGAAAGAGAGAGAGAGAGAGAGAGAGAGAGAGAGAGAGAGAGAGAGAGAGAGAAAGAGAGGGCTGCTGAGTTTTTATCGTCGTTGAGACAGGTGCGTGCTTTGATATCAACGATGATGTTAGAGAATTTGTAAAAGCTTTGAGCATCATCTTTGACAAAAAAAAGTAAATTAAAATAAAGTACGCCCCAAAATGTGAAAGCCACTCTTGTTTGAGAATTGTGCTGTGTTGTACGCAACTGCATTGAAAGAGACGACCATTCCGGAGATTGCATGTACAGACACACAACAACCAGCGCAACGTTTCACAGACCGTACGTGTACGCAGCATAAAAGACACCAGGAGTCTGAAAGAAGGTGCACGCATAGATGCCCATTCACTCTGGCAAAAAAAGTCACGCAACAAACGGGCAGCACGCTAGCAAAGCTGGTAAGGAACGAGAGGGCGTCACAGTGAAGCGCTCATTTCAGGGTTTGCGCCCTCAGGTAAAGGCAGGGGGCAACACTCTGTCAGAGCAGTAACAAGGGGAAACTGCTTTGCTTGCTAGTAGCCTTCATAACAGCACCATGCGTTCACACAGGGCTCTCCAAACGGCTGTTCCGCACTACTGTAGTACTTGCAGCAGCTAACACTAGGCATATGGACTGAAGTGCCCTCAACATCATTCTCAAACTTCATCCGCCATACCCCGAGTCAACTTGCGCAATGTCATAATACTACTCTGCCGTTATGCTGGGGCGCGCAATAAGAGAGCTTGTGCAGCACACACACGCTACCGGTGTCTTAGCACGTATTTGCTGCTGCGCATGTCCAGCATTTGCGTAGCATTTGCTACACATGAGATAAGAGCAGGCAGCAGCACGTTCAGCACGTTCGTGAGAGAAGGCTAAAGGCAGTGGTAATCTAGCTCCCTGCTGCAAACGTCGCGTAGCGCTTGCAGATCATTGAGATGTAGCCACCCAAGTTTCCGACCTGCGTACAGTTGTGGTGAGCTCGTTGTATCTCTGTCTTCGTAGCACCACCTGCTGCTGATGTTGCACACACATCAAGCAAGTAAACTACAGGTGGCGTGTGTGTCGCACACACCTGGCGTGCGTCGCACACACATCAAGCAAGTTCACCACAGGAGGCGTGCGTGTCGCACACACACACACCTGGTGTGCATGTCGCACACACCTGTTACACGCACGCTTTGCACCTATACAGCAATGCTAACCCCCTGCGGCAAGGTAGTGTTGCGCATAGCATGTATTGGGTTGGCCAGAACCGTACATACACACCAAATATGACCGTATGTATGGTGATTTCCCTGCTTAAAATACCATGTGTACACCATATGTACGTATACAGTATACATGTATGGTGCTGGCCAACCTTAAGCATGCACTGTGTACTTGCTCATAGCATGCACCTTTCTCACGCGCAGGTGGGTGCTGTGAAAACAACTCTATCATGCTTTCTGGCAGTGCTGCTGGATGCCCTGTACCTGACACGCGTACATGCCGCACTTGGGAACTGCAAATTGTTGGCCCTGTACACAGGCTGGAAGGTTGGTGAGAGCAAATGTAGAAATTCATACCTATGCCAAATAGGACAAGACTATTTTGTAAGCATTAATTCATATGACACAGACGATGGCGCACCTATGAGGAAAACACGGCACACAAGTGACAGTTTTAAAAGCAGAGCTGCGCCTGACTCAGGCATAAGACTTTGCAAAGTAAGAGTGGTACAGAGCTACTGTGGGGCGGGGCTTACGACAGCAGAGATATGTTTTTTTTACGACAGGAAAGCAGCATTGAGGAGCGTTGCGCATAGGTTGTGATGCTCTGGTGGTGAAGCTTTTGCAGGTTTGAGGGCAGCTTGAGCGCACAATGGAACGGCCCGATCACTCACCCCATGCACGCAACTCGTGCTGCTGCAAGTGCCGCACAAACGTGCTTGCACACTGTGCAGACACAGAAGGGATATGTGCAGCACCTTGCTGGAGGTCTGCTTTCTGATCGTGTGGAATGGCTTGTGCATACAAAATACACTGATCTCGCAGCGCATTGCAGTTTCAAGGAGCATGACACAGCACAACCAGCATGAATGCAGACGGGCAGACTTCAGCAGCAGCAAAGATGGTAGCACTGGCAGACATCAGCACAGGCTCAAGCCAGCAGAACTTGATAGCAGGACGGATGTCACCACGAGTGAATGAATGCAAAAATGTAGCTTTTGGCAGGGTGCGTGACTGATAGGAACACAGGCAGGTAGGAACACCGGCAGGTAGGAACTTTTGGCAGGGTGCGTGATTATAGGAACACAGGCAGGTAGGAGCTTTTGGCAGGGTGCGTGATTATATGAACACCGGCAGGTAGGAACACCGGCAGGTAAGAACACCGGCAGGTAGGAACTTTGGCAGGGTGCGTGACTGATAGGAACACAGGCAGGTAGGAAGTTTTGGCAGGTAGGAACTTTTGGCAGGGTGCGTGACTGATAGAAACACAGGCAGGTAGGAACACAGGCAGGTAGGAGCTTTTGGCAGGGTGCGTGATCATAGGAACACAGGCAGGTAGGAACACCGGCAGGTAGGAACACCGGCAGGTAGGAACTTTTGGCAGGGTGCGTGACTGATAGGAACACAGGCAGGTATTGGCAGCAGGCTCATGTCAGTAGAACATGATGGCTGGGTGGATGTCACCGTGTATGGATGGATGCAGGAAAGCAGACTTCAGCAGGGTGTGTGATGCGCGAAAGCACAGGAGCAGAAAACCCTAGTATAGGATTAGGATCCTAGCATAAAGATTAATAATACCTAGCACAAGACTAGTAATTCCTAGCATAAGAGAAGTAAGCCCCAGCACAGGAAAAGAAAACCCTAGCACAAGACTAGTAATTCCTAGCATAAGAGAAGTGAGCCCCAGCACAGGAAAAGAAAACCTAGCACAGACGTAGAAAAACTCTACCACAGGAGTAGAAACCCTAGCACAGGAGTTGTAAACCCTGCTAGCAGGTGTCAGCAGAGCTCAACAGCAGGATGGATGTCATCATGGATGGAGATAAAAGGCGTTTAGTCTCCGGTTGCCAACAGCAAAGGGGCAGGTACCCGCAGGGCATGGGTGAGTGCAGCACGGCAAAACGCTGCCGGTCAATTGTATGAGCACAAGGGACTGGTCAGTTCCCAGTTCAGCCGGCCTGTTGCAGCATACTGAAATGCTCTCTGGAAAAATAAGCCAGGTGTCTCCTGCAGTTGGGAGTGCTCAGATTCAAAAGCGTCCCAGCACGGAGTGCCATCAATCAAATATCAGGGGGGTGGCAGGGCGCAGGTGCGATGAGGTGCATGCAGCAGGGAAAACACAGTTTGATGCCTTCACACAGGCAGGGGCTTTCGTTTGTGTTTCTGCAGCTGCTGTAAGCACGCCAGCAGTGCAGTCGGTACCGACAAGAAGGACGTGAGGGTCACATACATACCGCCGCGATATTGTTGGTGGACGCAACGTCGTTTAGAACTTGCATCGCGTAGAACTCGGGCAGCTGCTGCAGGGCTCGCACAGCCTGTTCGTCAAAGTGGCTCTCATTTACGGTGTAGTTGGTGCTCATGAACACGGCCTGCGAGGGGGTGTGGCAGTGCAGTGCATTTACGGCTCGTCGCACAACTTGACAAGAATGATCTCAAGGGTGATCTGGTCGCACGGCTCGTGAAGAATGATCTCGTCAAGGGTGATCTGATCGCACGGCTTGTCAAGAATGATCTCGTCAAGGGATGACTCGTCCAGGGCGAAGTTTGTTGGTGCACATGAAGGCAGTGCTTGCGCAGCTTGCTTATCAAAAAGGCGACAAAAGTAGTCTCGTTTAGGGTGAATTTTGTTTGTGCACATGAAGGCAGTGCTTGCGCAGCTTGCTTATCAAAAAGGCAACAAAAGTTCAGGGTGCGGTTGGTGCACACGCCTTCACGTTGCCAGAAAGTGCTGTACAGCACAACACAAGTCCCTCCCCATCTGCACCCATTGTAATACACCAACCCCATGCACACGCAACACGCGACACACATTCCTGACTACACAACGGCACAGGATCTTCCCCACAGATGCAGCGACTCCCACACCTTTGCTCCCACAGTCACACATAAACACACACACACCTGTGCGCGTGCTTTTAAATTGGGAGGCAGTGCGTTGAACGGCAGGGCAGACATTCCTCCCCCTCCTCCCCCCATCCCCCCACCCCCTGCCCCCATTCCA
>Ga0307972_1002028_pt1 | contig 10657 bp, 7 predicted proteins | sample OrgLakmetagen780_FD_201848 | JGI IMG/M metagenome (GOLD analysis project Ga0307972, IMG submission 201848) | Saline water microbial communities from Organic Lake, Antarctica - #780 | ecosystem: Environmental > Aquatic > Non-marine Saline and Alkaline > Saline | place: Antarctica: Organic Lake...
TCTGAAAAAGATATGGTAGTATTGGCATTCGCTCCCGTTCTCCACTTTTTTCCAAATGGAACTAAATCTCCGAAAATTTCTCTTTCTCTTGCTGCTGGTCTAGAGTAGGAAAGTTCTACAGTAGTTAAGCCAACTACTTGTTCAACTTTTGAACTGGTTGATGGTTGTGGTGTGGTTACTTGAGCTGAGATACAGAGTGTAAATAACCCAATAAAAATGTTAAATAAATACTTCATAATTTGTTTTTTAAAATAGTTATGCTTTTTGATAATGTTTTTTCTATTTTTATAGAATCAAAACGAATATAATATGATTTCTATAAATAGGCTTACTAAGTACGTATTATTTGTGCTTGTTTTAAGTTTTTCAATAAATGGAATTAGTCAGGAAGCTGGGTTTTGGACAAAACTAGATGCTCCTAAGCTTGCAAACACAAACCAAATTCAATACCGGTCTAGTTTCAAAAACTTTGATACCTATTCTTTGAATAAGGTAGGTTTAATAAATGCCTTAGAAAATACACCTTTTCGCTTTAGTTCTGCTAAAAGCTCAAAAGTGATTCAATTTCCTGACAGCCAAGGAAACTTAGAATCATTTACCATGTTTCAAACAGAAGTCATGTCACCTGCATTGGCTTCAAAATTTCCAGATATTAAAACATACGTAGGGGTAAGCCAAAACAATCCCAGCAAAATACTCAACTTAACAATTACTCCTATTGGTGTTTATGTGATGATTCAGAATAATGGCGATTCAGTTTTTATTAATCCTTTGAGTTATCAAGGAAATACATACATGCTTTTCAATAAAAGCCAAGCTTACACAGATCATTTAAATGCGGTAGCTTGTGAAGTAGACTCCACGATGGGAAGTGAAAATTCAACTGGATCTTATACAAACGATTTGGTTGATAATACCACCTTAAAAAGATTCCGTTTAGCTTTGGCTTGCACTGGCGAATATGCTGATTTTCATTTGGACGAAGCAGGAGTCCCATCATCTGCAACAGACCAATTAAAACGCAATACAGTTTTGGCAGCCATGGTAGTAACAATAAATCGAATAAATTCAATATATGAAAGAGATTTAGCTGTAAATCTCCAATTGATTGATAACAATGAAGATTTAATTCAATTTATTGCAGCTACAGACCCATATTCTAACAATAATTCTTTTGCTATGCTTGATGAAAATCAAGATCAGGTCGATTTAGTGATAGGACCTGCTAATTACGATATTGGTCATGTATTTGGTACAGGAGGCGGAGGTATAGCCTTTCTTGGATCCGTTTGTAACGCTAATTCTAAAGCTGGTGGGGTTACTGGTTTATTTGCTCCAGTCGGAGATCCATTTGATATAGACTACGTAGCTCATGAAATAGGCCATCAATTTGGTGCTAATCATACGTTTAACAATTTGTGTGGAGGAGCTAGAAATGGCTCAACTGCAGTTGAAACTGGGAGTGGAAGTACTATTATGGCATATGCTAATATTTGTCCGCCAAATGTGCAATCCGCAAGCGATGATTATTTTCATATTGTGTCCATAAATGAAATATACAACTATATCAATTCAGGCGGAGGTGCAAACTGTTCAGAAAATATTGGTTTGAGCAATAATCCTCCAACAATCGATGAAGCCTTACAAGATTATATCATACCTACCAGTACTGCTTTTTTCTTAGAAGTAGAAGCTTCTGATGCAGATGGCGATATACTTTCTTATACTTGGGAGCAATTGGACGAAGAAATATCTATACAACCTCCTAATCCTTTTAATAATTCTGGACCCAATTTTAGGTCTAGGCAGCCAACACTTTCTCCAAGGCGTTACTTTCCTGAATTAAATACTGTTTTAAATGGTAGTTTATCTACCACTTGGGAAGTGATACCAAATTTTCCAAGAGAAATGGAATTTGCTGTGCTAGTTCGTGATAACAACCTACAAGGTGGTCAAAGCGCATTTGATACCACCAATATTTCTTTTGTTTCTGGAGGACCTTTTGAAGTTACATCACAAAATACCGATGCTATAGTTTGGGAAGGAGGAACAACAGAAAACATTACTTGGAATGTTGCAAGTACCAACAATGCTCCAGTAAATGCACCAGAAGTAGACATATTATTATCAATAAATGGTGGACAGGATTTTGATCTTGTTTTAGCAGCTGGTATTCCTAATAATGGAAGTGCCGATATCCTTGTGCCAAATGTAATTGCAGGATCTTGTAGGCTTTTAGTAAAAGGATCGAACTCCATATTCTATGCTGTTAATGCTGAAGATTTTGTTATCAATTCAGATATTGAGCTAGAATGTTTTGAAGAAGTAAATACGGATGTAGTTAGTATTCCCGATGGAATTAATACAAATGAACCTGGGGATGCAGTTTCTTCAACAATTGATTTTACCGAAAATATTGTCATAGAAAGTATACGAGTACAAATTGATGTAACCCATACTTATATAGAAGATTTAGTGATACAACTAGTTGGACCAGATGATGAATTTGTGACTCTATTTGATAGAGAATGCTCAGGAGAAGGTGGCATAGCTGTAGAATTTAATAGTCTTGGTGCAGTAATTCCTGATGATTGTTCAAATCCTTTAACTGGAGTATTTCAGCCTTCCAACGGAAACTTAGATCAATGGATAGGAACAAATTCTGAAGGCGAATGGACTTTGTTGATTCAAGATTTTTGGGATGATGATACTGGTCAACTAAATTCTTGGTCACTTGAATTGTGTACCTCCAGTTTATCAACAATTAGCTTAGAAGCCAATCGATTTTCAATTGTTCCAAATCCAAATGCTGGAAATTTCCAAGTAAATTTCTCCTCATTATCCGGACTAGAATTAAGTGGAAAACTATATAATGTACAAGGTAAGTTAATTGAAAATGTACAACTTCGATCAGGCTTACTTAGGCAACAGGTTCAATTTGAAAACTTACAACAAGGAATGTATTTATTTCAAATTAATGATGGAGATAATACTTTTGTTGAAAAGATAATCATTAGGTAATAAGGATCTCAATTTGACTATTAAAAGCCACTTTTTATGTTTAAATCGATGTTATTTCTGAAGCTTCAGCATAAAGAGTTCTGCAGCAATCCCATCGCTTAAAAAAAGTGCATTAGGATGTATTTTTATAATCGAATTATTTTGAATCAATAATTGATTTTTAAGCTTATCAGGAAGTAAGTTCGTAACATAGATTTTAAATTTCTTACCGAACTTCTTTTCAACTTCATTTAGGTCAACTCCCCATTTGGTCCTTAATCGTGTCATGATGTATTCGTTATACCTATCAATCCTGTCTAAACTTTCAGATTCGGAGGGCAATATTTTTGCGTTAATAGATTTGATGTACTTTCTATTATTAGAAACATTCCAGCTCCTTTTGTTCCCTACTAAACTATGTGCAGAAGGTCCTATTCCTAAGTAATTTTTACCTGTCCAATATGCAGTATTGTTTTTAGATAAATACCCAGGTTTGCCAAAATTTGAAAATTCGTATTGTTCAAAATCATGCTCATTCATAAAATCAATAAGGATTTCAAAATGCTCTTTTGCAAGTTCGTCATCGGCAGGAGGTATGACTTCTTTTTCAATAAAATAGTGCAAGGCAGTATTGGGTTCAACGGTTAGAGCATAACTAGAAACATGAGGTATATTCAACTCCAATACTTTTTCTAAGTTCATTAACCAACCCTTACTGGTTTGGTTAGGAATTCCATAGATTAAATCGATTGAAATGTTAGTAAAATAGTCTGTTGCCATCTTAATAGACTCAACTGCTTCTTTAGCATTGTGAGCTCTATTCATTAACTTTAAATCCTTTTCGAAGAAGGATTGTACTCCTATGCTCAATCGGTTAACAGGAGTTTCTTTTTTTAGCATTATTAAATAATCTCTACTCAAATCATCAGGATTTGCCTCAAGACTAATTTCTGGACTATCAATAATTTGATAATGTTTTGCGACGCAATCCAATATTTGATTGAGTTCCTTTTTTGTAAGTAAGCTCGGCGTACCACCACCAAAATAGATAGTTTCAATTGGTTTTTCAAGCTCATCTTTACGCAGAATCAATTCACTACAAATGGATTCTACTAGCTCACTTTTATACTTCATTGAAGTTGAAAAATGAAAGTCGCAGTAGTGACATGCTTGTTTACAAAATGGTATATGAATATAGATTCCCATAACTTAGTATTTACCTTTCCATTGCTCTTGGATTCGTTTTTTAATTTGCTGCTCCTTGAGGTTGTTTCCTGGTTCAAACAGAGATGTAGATTGTATTTCACTTGGCATAAATTCCATTTCTACAAAATTGTTTTGGTAATCATGTGCATATTTATATGTTGTTCCATAATTCAACTCTTTCATTAATTTGGTTGGAGCATTTCGCAAAGCTAGTGGCACTTGCAAATCACCAGTTTCCTTTACAAGGGCTTGCGCCTTATTGATAGCGATGTAAGCTGAATTGCTTTTAGGAGAAGTAGCTAAATAAATAACACATTGGCTTAAGATAATTCTCGCTTCAGGGAAACCTATGGTGTTTACTGCCTGAAAGGTGTTGTTTGCCATTACCAAAGCGGTTGGATTAGCAAGGCCAATATCTTCACTAGCTAAAATAATAAGCCTTCTTGCAATGAATTTTACATCTTCGCCACCTTCTATCATTCTCGCTAACCAATATACGCCAGCATTTGGGTCGCTACCCCGTATTGATTTGATAAAAGCGGAAATAATGTCGTAGTGTTGTTCACCTGTTTTGTCATACCTAGCCATTTTTTGCTGGACTACGGCTTCTACTTTTTGATTATTGATGATGATTTCATCAGATTTTTCTGAATTGACAACCAGTTCAAAATTATTCAACAATTTTCTAGCATCACCACCGCTTAATTTTAGTAAAGCATCGGTCTCTTGCAAGGTGATTTTCTTTTCCTTTAATTCCTTATCCTTCGAAATGGCTTTTGTTAAAAGGTGAAGCAATTCATCTTTACTAAATTCATTTAAAATATATACTTGGCACCTTGATAAAAGTGCAGGAATCACTTCAAAACTCGGGTTTTCAGTAGTAGCACCAATCAAAATAACCCATCCTTTTTCTACAGCACCTAAAAGTGAGTCTTGTTGAGATTTACTAAAACGATGAATTTCATCTATAAATAATAAGGGTTGTTTGTTTTGAAAAAGACCATCATTTTGTTTGGCTTTTTCAATTACCTGCCGAACATCCTTAACGCCAGAATGAATTGCACTTAAGGCATAAAAAGGCCTATCCACTTCTTTTGCCATCAAGTTAGCAAGACTGGTTTTGCCTATACCGGGTGGTCCCCAGAATATCATAGAAGGAATAGAACCTGATTTGAGGATTTGTCGTATGGGGCCAGACTTGCCAACCAAATGAGATTGACCAATGTAATCATCTAAACTTTGTGGTCTGAGTCGCTCTGCTAAGGGTGCTTTCATTTTACAAAATTACAATAATGATGACAATTTTTCTGTACCTTTAACTTGGCTCTTTTTTTGTTTAGTTTGGTTTATGAAAAGAACAACACATTTTAATTTTCTACAAGTTATACTTGTTCCATTTTTGATGGTATTTTCGCTTTGGTTGGTCTATTGGATAGAAATTAGATTTAATATTAATTTCAATACAAATGGAGTTCAACCAAGAACACTAACTGGTTTGCAAGGAATCTTATTTAGTCCTTTTATTCACTCTAGTGTAGAACATCTATACAATAATAGTATTCCTTTGTTTATACTTTTAGCTGCACTTTTTTATTTTTATGAGTCTGTTCGTTTTCAAATATTAACTTGGGGCCTTATTGGGGTAGGGGTTCTAACTTGGTTAATAGGTAGAGACTCTTTTCATATAGGTGCTAGTGGCATAGTTTATATGCTTACTTCCTTTTTGTTTTTTAAAGGTATTTGGTCTAAAAATTTACGATTAATTGCACTTGCGCTAATTGTTGTTTTCTTATACGGTAGTATGGTTTGGGGAATCTTTCCCCAACAAGAACGTATTTCTTGGGAAGGTCACCTTTCAGGGTTAATTATTGGGATTATTCTAGCACTTATCTTCAAAACTAAAATTGAATCTCCATACATTTACAACTGGGAAAAAATTGATTATGAAGAAGACCAAGACCCCTTTCTTAATCAATTTGATGAGAATGGTAATTTTATTCCAGCCTCAGAATTTGAGGAAAATGAAAATTATGTTGAAAACTCAGATTGTACCCAAGATGTTGTTTTTCAATATAAAGTTGAAAAGACAAAAGATAAAAAAGCAGCAGAAAAAAAGTAATTACATTTTTCTCCTTAGGATTTCATACAATAAAGCCCCGCAAGCTACACTAACGTTCAGTGATTCAATACTGCCTTGAATGGGTAGTTTCACTTTTGCATCAACTTGTTTTAAAGTGGAATTACTTATACCTTTATTTTCATCACCCATAATTAAGGCAACTTTTGAATTTATTTCCTGATCGTAAATGTAGTTGTCAGTTTTCTCTGTTGCAGCGATCAATTGAATACCACTTGCTTGAAAATAGAATAATGCATCATGCACATGATCTACCTTACAAATGGGAATGTTGAAAATAGCCCCTGCTGAAGTTTTTACAGTATCTTCATTTATTCCTGCTGAGTTGTTTTTGGGAAGTACAATTGCATCTACACCAGTACATTCTGCTGTTCTTATGATGGAGCCTAGGTTCCTAACATCAGTTACTCCATCTAATACTAAGAATAGTACGTTTTCTTTTTTCTCCAAAATAGCTTCGATAGTCGTTTCAAAATCCGCAAACTTAATTGGAGAAGTAAATGCGATTACTTCCTGATGGTTTAAATGTTCATACTTTTTAAACTTTACTTGAGGTACAAAACTTATTTTTACTTGTTGAATTTTTGCAAGTTGTATAATCTCTTCGTAAAATTCGTTTCTTTGACCTTTATTTAGAAGGATCTTTTCAATTGATTTTTGGCTCTTTAGAGCTTCAATTAGACTATGCGCACCGTATATGATATCTTCTTTTTCCATATTTCAAATTTACATCAAATAAATAACCCCACTTGTAAGTGGGGTTATTAAATATTTATCTGTTTAAAAATTTACTTTTTAATTAGCTTTTTGGTTAAAAAACCATCTTTGTTTTCCAATCTTACTACATACATTCCTTGGATTAGGTTACTGATATCAAATTTTAGATTGTTACCTGAAACTAAATAATTTTGCTCTGCAACTTTTCTGCCCGTTAAATCATATACAGCAATGTTTGTATCACCATCTAAAGCATCATTAAATGAGAAATTAACTTCATTTGTAGCTGGATTAGGATACATAGTATATGAAGTAGCTTGAAACTCAGCACTAGACAGACTAACAGAATTCAATCCTGTTGCTACAATACTATAGTTTTGACTATCTCCATCCAAAGTACCTTTATGGTTTATGGTAACAGTGTAAGTTTCATCAGTTGATGGATTCTGAATATAAACCTGTTCTACATTATCTACATTATTATCTTCTTTTGTAGCTGCCGATGACAAGTTATTGTAATTTAATTTCCAAGGAAAAAAAGTTCCATTAGCGTCAGTGATTCTCAAATCCAAGTCATTTACAAGTCTTGGTGTTGGGTTATTTACTTCACCACTTACTGAGTTCCCTGCAGGATCAGTCCATGCTATTGTTATCACTAAATCTTCACTTCCAGAAGCAGTAACATCAAACACTAAACTTTCTCCATTCAAAAGACTTTGTTCGGATATCAAGCTTGACTCATTAGCTTCACCAAGGATGGTTTCTGCGGCTTTTTTAGAATTCATCAAACCCCAGCCATAGGTAGCATCAGGTCCGTTTACACCACCATCACTAGCAGTTCCGCAAACCAAAGCTTTTGCAGTAGCTGCAAGCATATATTGATTATTTGTATCATTGTATAATTCTTGTAACAATAATATAGAACCTGCAACATTCGGAGCACTCATTGAAGTACCTGTTGCTGGACCGTAGGCAGTGTCAGATCCAACTCCTGTTGAAAATATATTTGTTCCCATTCCTGTAATATCTGGTTTGACCCTACCATCATCTGTTGGACCCCTACTACTGGATGAGTTCATGTTGACTAAACCAAATAATACTTGACCTTCGCTTCCTAAATTTACTGAGCTAGCATTAGCAACAGTTAACGTATTTTTTGAGTTTTTTTCACCAACTAATTTATCAAAACCATCGGCCAAACCACCTGAATATTGGTCATTACCGCTATTTCCAGCTGAAAAAACGGCTAGGTGTGTTGGTGCAGCATGAAGTAAGTTATCCCAACTTCTCGCATCGTTATTATAAGCACCCATAAGCCAAGTAGGTGCAGTACCATTGTTTCCTATAACTGGTACACCATAAGAATGATTGGATAAAAGTAGCGCATTTGATATAATCTCCGTGCTTAAAGGGGAAAATACACTATTCGTAGTATAAGATCCTAAAGTAGCTTTTGGAGCCATTCCTTTTGCATCCTCATTTATACCTGCTGCAACTAATGTTCCTGAAACATGAGTTGAATGAAAAGTCACATCATTACCACTATCTCCAAACTCAATCCTAGATTCACCAGTATCGTTAAATTCTACATGAGTTGATTGTGTTTTACCACCTACTTCCCAAATAGAAATGCGCATATTCTCACCTTCTAAGTTAAGGTTCATATCACCTCCAACTTGAATAAAATTAGTTCGAGTTCCTATTGCTGCTTCTGCATTATCTGTGGATTGATAAATAGGAGTGCCTTCAATAATATCATAAATTCTTTGTATGGTATTTCCAGAATATTCTATTCTTTCTATTGACGGATTTAGCATCAAAAATTTTGTTACTCTCTTTTCTCTTGCTATTTCATTTTGTATTTCTTCAAAACTTACTTGTTCTAAAACATCAAGGTCAAGATTAGATTTAATTGCTCTAATTTCAGTTTCTGTTTGGGCGAAACTAAAACTAAAGCTTATGATTAAGGCAATTAGATAATAATTTTTCATTTTTTATTTCAAATATATGGATTAATATTATTCTACCAAAGAATTTAAGATTCTACTATTGTTTAAATAAACTAAAAAGACCGTTTTTTTATAAAACGGTCTTTAAATCTATTGTATCATTAATCTAGTATTAATCAACTTTAGTAAGTATGAATGATGAATCAAAAGGTCCGCCACAAGATCCGTCAGGATCTTCTATATACTCTATAACAAATAGCGCATCGCTACCCTCTAAATTATAAACACTAGAATCTTCACGAGGTGTACCAGTAAAAATATAAGGCACATCAGCTGTGCATTGTAGGCCAGGTGCTACATCTCCTAGTTGAAATACATCACAATTTAAATTAATAACAACTGTTTCAATTTCATTATTAAAAGCTGGAAGTACAGCAGAAGAGAAAAATCTTTGGTTAGCAGCAAAATCATTATCCGCACCCCCTGCTACAAGTGTTACCACACCAGCTGGAAAATTTTGTGTTCCATTTCCAGGACCAATAGCAGCATTTATATCTTCAATTTCATATTCACCGACCATAAAATCTGATGGTATTGGGCAAAATATAGATGCACTTATAGTTTGTGTATCATTTTGAAATGTAACATTATCGCCACTACCTTCTATATTGTCTAGGCTGAATACTAATTCATAATCCTCACCTACAACCAATCCATTATCAACTGCAGACACAGTAAAAATACCAGTATATTCACCTGCAGAAACGGTAATGGTGCTATTAAAATCGAAGTCTGAATCTGGTATTTCGGAGGATACCAAAGAAATACTTATTGTTCTATCGACAGTTGCTATCGTCGATAAACTCAAAACAAGATCTACTGAACCATTGTTATTTATTTCAATCGGCAAGCTTTTTATGTTAGGCTCATCGAATTTTACTAAGGTTTGTCCATTGATATTGTCAAACTGGACAATTTCCTCATCACAGCTCACAAAAACTGTCGACACTGCTAGTATCAAAAAAATTAATTTTTTCATTTTATTTCATTTTTAATTAATTGAGGAATATTCAAATTCAATTTACAGCTATTTAAAGTTTTGTGTAAACTGTAGAACCTCCATCCCCGTATCCATTTGTCCATTCGAATTCAATTGTTTGAACTTCATCATTCGCGTCTAAAGTAACAAATCCTGAACCTTCAAATTCATCACCACCATATACTGTGTCGGGCTGTCCACTAAAGTTAATTAGTAAACAACTCTCAGTTATTGTTGCAGGATTAGCAGATGATCCATATCCATCAGGATATAGTCCTCCAGTAATATCTGGTATATTAATTACACCTGATACTATATTACCATCCTCATCAAGTCCAGCGGTAATAGTCGCAGTCCCTTGAAATGTTAAACCTGTTGTAGCACAACCACCGCTTCCATTTCCTGTACACGCAACAGTTTCGTATGAATACGTGCTTTCTGCGTACCTATCATCTGGCGTTGGGCAAACCAAACTTACATTAAGAACTTGGCTTTCTCGTTCGATTACAAAATTATCAACATTGTCAATAGAGTTTAAGTTGAAAACAATTACAAAATCATCTGATGGTGAAAGTCCATTATCAACTGCGCTTATATTAAAAGATGAAG
>Ga0307972_1002036_pt1 | contig 10635 bp, 10 predicted proteins | sample OrgLakmetagen780_FD_201848 | JGI IMG/M metagenome (GOLD analysis project Ga0307972, IMG submission 201848) | Saline water microbial communities from Organic Lake, Antarctica - #780 | ecosystem: Environmental > Aquatic > Non-marine Saline and Alkaline > Saline | place: Antarctica: Organic Lake...
GTGATTTTATCTAGAGATATCACTGATACTGCTTGGATATTGTGTTGGTATTCTAAACCAAAATCTATTTGGAAGTGACAAAGAAGAGGCTGAATTGTTTTTAGACTTGCGTTGCCAATGGCTAATCCTTTTTACTTTTAGTGAACTGCTATGAATTGTTGTTAACATTGCATTCTTGTAAAACGCGTTGTTTGTTGGCATTGTGGTTCCCTGGGTAGGTGTAATTCACCTTTTTGCTTGTCCTGTGGGATGTGCGAGTATCATTGAAATATGCAGCAATCTTCAGTACTTGCAATGTAGTGCTTATAATGAACAATTGCAGTGTGCATAGAACTCGTTCAGGAATTGATAGATTATAGTTTGAGCCTGCAGTCTTCAATTAAGTTGGGTGCTGCAGTTTTAAAATCCCCTTCTTGACCCTAACAGCTACCGCATGCTGGCTGTCAGTGGCATAGTTTACCGCATGTATACAAATGTGATCCACTCTCTTATCACAGACTGGTGCATGGCCGTAACACGCTCCAGTCTATTGTTATTTTACGGCACCTCCAGCATGCTGCACGTGCACTCAAGCCAAGTGGATCTAGCCGCATGCACATTGTGTTTATTGATTTCAAGCAAGCATAGGACACCATCCCTATACAGGACCTTTGGCAACACTTGCAGTGCACATGCATACCGGCTTCTTTTATGTCCATTTTTCAAGACATGTATGACGCTGATGAACAAATTTTGAAGGATGGAGAGAAGACTGCTCGAGTGTACCCTTCACAGGTGTGAAGCAGGGCTGCCCTTTGTCCCCTTTGCCTTTCTTTCTGTATATTATTGACGTTAATGAGATTGCAGAGGAGTCCAAGGCGCTGTCGCAGGCACAACTGGTTGCTTTGTGACGCACGTGTTGTATGCTGATGATTTGACTCTGATGGCTAGCAATCCTCCGTCTCTCAATGTCCCAAGCTTTTGACTTATCAATTACCAGCTATCTTGCAAGCAGGATATGCTTCAGCAAGGTCGCCTCTGAAGTAGTTGTTATCAAATAACAGCTATCTTGCAAGCAGGATATGCTTCAGCAAGGTCGCCTCTGAAATAGTAACACACTTTGCAATTGGTTGGTTGTTTGACAGGAGACGCCTACAATGACATATCTGAGACCACTGAAATCACAGGAAATCAGTAGTCCACACTGCTCCCAGCCAAGGCCAAAAAGCACAGGTGGTATATTGCAAAAACGCACATCATCAAACAATATCAAGCGCGGGTGACAATGCTTTCAAAATGACGCGTGGCAAATAAAACGCTAGAGTTTAAAAGTACAGGAGTCAAAAGTATTGAATGGAATTAATTCCTGCAAAGCAGTATGCTGCAAATTACATGCTTGCAGCAAAAACCTGCAGCCTACACCTTGCTAGTGCCCATAAATATTGGCACTGCACCTCTTGCGACTCGCCCCAGCAAACGTACAAATGACTACTTGGATCAATTCCCGCAATATTCACTCTCGAGTCATTTATTAGGTGGTAAAAATAGTCCTCGGATACTGCGATCGCAAATGGTATGCAGGTACGTAAATAAATTGCAAAGTTGCACATGTTAAAAATTAAAAGTTTGGTACAGGTACACCATACATCTACTTGATTTCGAAGGAAAGCAGTTATTATAACAGCCTGCAGATTGTTTTTTTATAGTCTGCTGCGTGAAGGCAGCAGGGTAGGTGGGTAGGGGTTACCATCAACTGTGCCTCCAGACAAACTCTGCTGCAATGGAGTGCTCAGAGCCGCACTTTGGTTTGCGCCAGGGTGGCTGCCTATGCTATTATTGGCAGGGTATGCTGCTCCTTGTGCTGCCTGTATTTGGTCCTCTGAGCTGCTGCTACTGCTGCTGCTGCTGCTGCTGGGCAATGCAGCACATGGTGCTGAACGTTGTAAGTTACGTGCGGTTGCTGCTGCTGCAGCCACAGGGGCTGCAATGCTGTCTGCACTTGAGATGGGATCGAGCGCATCATGGGAGAGCAGCCACTCGTGTAGCCGTGGGAAAACCTCTGAAGTAGCCCGCTTCCCTGCGGAATTGGCAATCATAGACAGGGCATGGTTTTGGATTTCCAGTGAAGGAATCTAAGTTCCTGTGAAGGGCTTGGTTTCAATTTCCCTGTGGAGCCATCCCCTGTGAAGCCATCCATGGCCACGGAAGGCTTGGTATTTTATGCTTAATTAAAATCTCAACACTGTCTTGTCTTGCTCGCGTGTGAACACACCCTTAGTGCCATTGTCTCCATTCATGGGCAGAAGAATGCAAATGGCTTTGAATCCAACACGACGACTCAACAGACGCAGGTGATGGCTTGTACCCACGTCAAGTTACACGATGCTCATGTAATCCACAAGCACAGTTAGCCAGAGCCATACACATCTTTATACATACTAATAAAGGGTTACAAAGAGTGAAACTTTATACATAGCAAACAAGGGTTATAAACAGTGAATCTTTGCAATACTGGCCAGCCCTGGACTTCGACACGTACCCACCCATGAGTATGTCAAAGTGACCGTAGTGTGACCCCTCTGCCGGTGGCCCCAGGATTTCTAGTTTTTTCTTGGCACTGCCCGTGAACATGGCGTACTGCTTTATTGCTCCCTGCAACGAGCAGCGATGGTGTTCACAAGAGTGCATTGGTAGGTGGGTGCGTTTGCACCCTGCTTGGGACCATGCATCCAGATAACCAAATGCTGCATTTTATAAAATGCAGGATCATGTGCAGTTGCAGAAGGCGAATGGATTTTTTTTAACTTTCAAATGGATACCCTCTTCCTTCAAAACCGTACAGCCATTCCTAATCACTCCCTCTGTCACCACTTACTTTCACATATTATTTCTGCTCTCTGGCAGACAGTTTGGCAGGCCAATCTTGACCCACAGTCCGCTATCTCACATCCACTTCCTTCAACTTTGGCGACATCCCAAAGTCGCAAAATCACAAAATTGCGAAATAAATATTATTCACTCTTACCTTTACCTTTAGTACACACATACAAGCACGCACACAAAAACACACACACGCACGCACACACACACAAGCACAAACATACATTTGGTGGGCACATTTTGTCACGATCTCCGCACAGAAGGTACACAGGCGTGGTCACTGTGGACAGTCTTTCAGGCTCGCAAAAAGGGGTATAAGGCGCAAGGGCCGACCGCAGCCCTTTCTTGCCAAACGCACTAGTAAACTGTGTGCGCGTATGTGTGGAGGTGTGCGTGTGCGTCATTAAAACGAAGATTGACATGCCAACGATTAAAAAAGTCAACAGTGCAATTACGATGCAGCAGTCACAGCAACGATACTTAAAAACAATTGAAATGTGAGCTCAGAGCTTCACAAGATGAGTATCAGTTATGAGTCATGCACTTTTTCCTCAAACAAGCAACAGCGATCACGCTGGTAAGGCTAATCCTCCTCTATCAAGTTGGTTTATAGAGTGCTGTTGCTTTGAGCTTTGTTAAGCTTAGTTAGTCCCAAGCACACCTGTGTGATCACACCAGGCGAGATGGAGGAAAAGTTCCTGGAAAGAACAGCCTTAGCAAGATGCGGCTCCACATTTGTGGGCCAGAAATACAGGATGTCTATAAACCTGATGGCCAGTCTGCAGTTTGTTTGTGTGTAATTGTATATGTTTGTGCATGTTGTGTATGTGTGCGTGTGTGCGTACGTTTGTATGAGTGTGCGTGCGTGCTCCCTACCATTGTTCTACTAGCTGGAGCAGAATCGCGCGACAGACAAAAATCGTTACTTTCGACTTTTAACATGACAAATATCCCTGCTTCTCCACAACAAGCAGTTCTAGAGATCTACAGATCTAACATAAAGTAATTAGAGCTCCTTCTCACACCCTCCCTTTACACTAAACTGGCTGTGCATCTCGTAACAAAGTTTTTTCCTCACCTTTCTGCATATTCACACCTTCTTTCGTACTTAGGTTAGAAGAACCATCCATGTGATTTGTGCACGCAATATGGGGCTGCATTTTAGCAGACTCTCTACATGACTGATGACATATGGAGGTCGTAGGTCATAGGTTCGTACGGTAATACATACCTTCAAGTTAAGGGGACTAACTTAAGGGGCTACAAGAGCAGGCATTGTAGGTCGTAAGTCATGGGTAGATTGGAAATAAGCAATACATACCTCAGGGGGGGGGCTAGAAGAGCAAGCTTTGCAGGTATACATACCTTATAACTAGGGTTGGCTAAAACGTATGTATGCACCGTATTCGACCGTATGTTTGGTGATTTCCCTGCCAATAATGCCGTACATACACTGTATATATATATATATATGGTTCTGGCCAACCCTCTTAATAATAACACATACAAACCTTGAGAAAGCCAGGTTGCTGTACAGCCTGAGGCCAACGCCAGCTGGTACTGCGTACAGAAACTTTGAAGCCGGCATTATAGGCAAGGCAGCCCCCCACCACGACCCTGTGTGCAGGAGCGATGGTAGGCTTGTGGGAAGGTGTGGTTGTGCTTTGCACTAAGTCAGTGCACAAAGTCAGTGTATGCGCGATGCGCGATGGTACACACTGGTGGTGGGTTGCATTTCACATTGTATTACAAGCTGTCATTGCGTCTAACAATAATATAGGTGTAAGAAAACGAACTACATGTAGATCTTAACACACAAACGCGTTCAAGCATGCATCATGCATATAGGGCTAATGCTGCAGCGTTGTGCGTCATCCTTGTTGTGACAAAGAACACACACACACACATCAGTGGTTCCATTTTTTGTGAGACTTGTTGTGAAACTGTGCACCCTCTTACCTTCTAAAAAGCAGGAGCTCCCAATAATACAGGCAGAACGCACGCGCGCAGCAGTGGGCCCACCCTTTGCAAGCAAAGCAGTGAGGATCATGCCTCCCTGGATTGAAAATAGTTTGTGATTGAGGGTCCAGGGTTGTGTGTGCATGTGTATGTGTGTGTGTGCGTGTGTGTATGCAATGTATACTACGCATGTGTGTGCGTGTGTGTTTGTGTGTGTGTGCATGTGAGCATGAGCACGAGGAGGACACACACACACACACAGGTTTGAGCGATTGTATACGGCCTCGTGAGGCAGGTCTGGAGGTTGCCTGGTGCTCTGTCAAGACAGACCAATGCTAACTTCGCTTTGCACTTCAGAAATCCTGTCCCTAACCTGCCGGCATACCACATAAGTTACATGTGCGACATAACCCAGTCCTTTTACAAGCTCCCATCAAAAGCCGGTTACCGGTCGAGCCTGCAACCCTCCTGATCCCCGTTCATCTTTTTCTTCTTCGTGATTGAGGAGATGTGGGGAGAGCTCTTACTGCCTGCGTACTTCCTTCTTACTGCCTTTTTCTATTCTTGTACCAACGCACCATGGAGTGGCCCAGGATGTGCACCATCGAGTTACCTGCAGATACACAAAGACGGTACATGTAATGATAAGGGGAGCTCTTTAAAATTTGTTTCATATGTATGTGTTTAAAAAAAGCAGGTTCAAAATGCGTCACATCTCCCCCAGCCGCAGGACCGCACTTTCACAGCAGGCACAGGACGCTTGCCAACAGGACACACGCACTTGACCGCCATTAAGCACATGACTTACACTAGCAAGAAAAGGTGCACTGCTTCTTAAGCAGCGCAAAGCCCCTACCAGCGAGCATATAGATATGGAAAGGCCAATCTACTTTATTGTAAGTTGTAAGCAGCACACAGCCCATACCAGTGTGCATACTAACGTGGTCGATGGTGCTGGGAACATCTTTCTCACACCTGCATTGACAAAAAGTAAAAATGGCAATAATGGCAACAACCGCAATGCATCTGCGCTGGTGGTTACACAGGAACAGCTATTTCCAGGTTGCAAAGGTAAAGCTTCACTTCTGTCCGGTGCGACTCCGTTCACACAAATTGCTTTTTAGTCCTCTAAGGAATATTGCTTTTCGAAATGGCCATATTTGCAGGGTTTGTACGGTGAACTGTACAAAGATATTTGCACCAAATAAATATTGCATGCAATGTACGAAACGCTGCCCACCGAAACACGCCTGCTACTAAGAACTCACATGTCATCTATGCTCCACCACCTGCACACAAAAGAAGGGATACAGGCTTTTACATGGTTCTACAATTTTAGCGAAAGTCAATGGTTGCGTGCTCTGCTGTGTGACCTTAATTGCAAGTGAAGGAGATTGCAGATACCCACGCACCGCCCCCGCTTGCTGAATACAGAGGGCTTGTCCGATAAACCATTGCCTCGCAGCTCAATCTGTGGAGCAAGAGAAAGAAGAAAGTGTGCGTCTGTGTGTCAGGAGCTTCCGCTTCGCTGTTTCAGGAGTTAAAGCTATTTACGATGTATCTACATAGCCTCCGCATGACTTTGCTAGTAAAGAGGTGGTATGTGATGAGGCAGCAGGTTGGGCAAGGGTTTCTCGTGTTGCCATACACTGAACTGTGCCTCTGATTGCTGGAAGAATGTCCCTTAAAAGAGGGGGAGAAAAGGGGGGCAGGTCCTCCGTTTTGGCCTTTCAGCAGTGTTGATGTGTGTTTGTGTACAGAAGAGGAGCAAGCCCTGTAACCCCATCAACGGTGATTTTTCATCTCCTAGCAGTTCGACACAGGCTCGCTGTGAGCATGTCCGTTCGTTTGCAAAAGAATTGACAGGGGCAAAAGTTTTTTGAAACAGCAGGGCCTTAAAGCTGTTCATTATTGACGAATGTACGCATGTTGGTCATATTTACACCCACACCCGCAGCTACTACAGCCTCAAGGGTAACAGCAGCACTCCCTTTGTCTGCCTCACCCACACCCTCGCACACATCCACAGCTACTACAGCCTCTGTTCTCCTCTATCTAGACGCTTCCTCACAAACTGTTTGTTTACCAGCTCAAATTTCTCTGACTCATGATACAAACAACTAAAACAGGGTCACGGACTTCAACTTACAGTCCAAACGTCCCATCCCAAATCCGACAGCCAGTCAGCAAGAGAGACGGAAGGAGACAAGTCAAACGTGTACGCCCCTGAGAGAAGCAGAGCGTGTGTGCGTGAGTCAAGCAAACTGCTGTCTTTGCAGATTTCTCTACTTCATCCTTTTGGTTGGACGCAAACATCTAATTCTGCACCTGATGATCCCAGACCAGGAAGCAAGATGACCTGTGTTTTAGCACGAAGACAATTTAAAGGAAGTCCGAATCGACCGCACGGATTTTCAGCAGCTGCGTGCTGTCCAAAATTGCATGAAGGTACAGAGCTGCATGCTGATGACGTATACCTGCAAGACGTACTCACTGGATAGTTGCGTGCTTGGACAGCAGGATTCAGATTTTGCGTGCGAACCAAGTGAAGGCGCCACCCGTCAACAGTCTTGCACGAGTGGTTTGTTTTCAGGTGAGCAGTTTGAGGGACCTTCATGCTGACTCATGAAACTGTGAATGAAAAGGTTGAACCCTGACATTTATAACCATGTTCCTAATTAATATGCAACATTTCCCTTCTTGTATGAATTTCTGACAAGAAATTTGTGCCGGGGGGGGGGGTTGACCGAATCTCGGTTGGACGGACTTTGGGTCTGAGTAGCTCCGCGGGCGTCTGTTCCGCTGAAGATTATGTAGACAAATAAATTAGTCTGTTCGGTTTAGTTGTGAGGATCGGACTTTTGGCGACGAGAAGGGCTGGAAAGCGGCACGTCGTGACGGCGTAAAAATGAGGAATTTATTGTTTCAATTATTACTTGATCCCTTTCAGGAATTGTGCGGTTATCGTGCGCCGTGATTTTCTGTGGCTGCATGGAGACTGACGAGGAGAAAATTTTGGCCACTTTTTGTTGCGGTTGAATGTCACTATTATTAGTTTGGTATTGCTTTTTTTGAAGCACACTAGTACTGTTAATATTTTACACTAGTTTGGATTTTGGGAAGCTCTGGCAGTGAGGGGAGGTCCGTGCATTGACTTGCTTCTGCCTTTTCGTGATTTTCTGGTCGCGTTCTTAAAGCAAGAACGGGTCTGCATGGCATGGTGCAAAGCGAGTACACAGGAGGAGGCCTGTTTCTGCACGATTGCAGGAACGGAAACAAATACACAAAAAGGCAAAAGATTTGCAAAAATTGTAGAAATTTGGGCGGGCGGAGCCCTTCTATTTACAATATCCAAAAACTAATTTTACGCCTCTCTGGCCCATCGACGCGGGGTGTTGTGTTTGGGTGCATCGCCTCCGTGTTGTTTCAAACACGCGTCGTCCGTCACGAACTCGTTGCACTCGCTCATCACTGCGCCCCCTCTCCATTCATGCTGCAGGCCCTCCGAAGTCCACTGCCAAGGCCTGCCAGAGCTACCCTAACCCTAACCCTAACAATTATAACCATTCTCCTGATTATTGTGTATTGTGTACCATTTTCCTTCTTGTTTACAAGTAATATCCGAAAACTTCTGACCCCTCATCTTCCGGCATTTATATTTTGGGAGAGTCGCAGGTTAGGTCGCAATAAAACGTTTCATTAATTCATTAATATATAACGCGCCCTTCCACATACCAGAAAATGAGCCTTGTAACAGTCAAGAAAAAAAATATAGATAAAAAGCAATGCTGTCTGACTGGAATAAGAATGTTATATGTCAACTCGAATATATTTGTCTCGTGCACGCGTGCTATTGTCTTTTGTCTTGCCTCGTAGCAATTGCACACAGCTTCATCCGTACTGCGTTGACGTCCATGTTCGGGCACAGGCGCACCACCCTAACATTTCCCTGCACGAGTGTGAGGAAAAGGGGTGTGTTTGTTTGTGTGTGTATGCTTATGCAGCGGTGTGAAGCAATGAGGATGATTTTCAGGCACTACTGAAAAGCGCCGCACAGGCAAAGGACGCCTAGTTCACGGGAAACCATTGTGGTGACGATGCGGGTCCAAAGTAAACCACCCATTAAAATGACAGCCTGTCAAGCTTATAGTACATCCTTTGGGGACCTGCGTCATCATTCCTATTCCTTTTTACTATTATGATTCCACAACATTGCGTAAGCTGGCTTTCCTTCTCAAATGCACGTTATTCTCGTAAAACATACTTTATTCACACGGAGAAGCCCCTTTCCAAAAAATGCAGCTGTGAAATTGTGTCAAGCAGACATGCATCACATTACAGGGTGGCAAAAGAAATGAGGCAAGAGAAAATGAGAAAGGCTGTGAAAACCATTTGGTACCTCACAACCCTTCCAGTACCGTAGTAGTAAACTGGTAATATTGCGAGCAAATGAGGGTGCCTCACAATGTTCAATACACAAAAAAATTGAAGATATTTTGGGCTGCAAAACTTTTGACCTGAAACAGCCCTTTGGCTGCAGCCTGCAGGTCTTATGTCTGAATCTCTGCCCAAATGCACTTTTTGCTTTTTACCTGGAGGTTTTTGCCGCCTCAATTGAGGCGACCCAAGGAATTGCCAACCCCCTCAGGATCAAGGTTACAATAGAGTGTAGAGCACACAGAAATGCCTAAAACCTCGCCACAATTTGTCAACTATGAAATAATCTGGCTGGCCTGGCAAAGCCCAAATAATCAGACAAGTTATGTTAGTTATTTGGGCACCTCCCAATAAGCAGGAGTCACAATAATTTTGTATTCCCACGCTAGTGCGAAAGGGAAGTTGAAAAAATGGAGATACATGGTTGTAGGCTTGGCCGCCTGAAACCAAAGGAATGGCAAAAAATCTGCTGCTAGAGGACTCTTGTTTCATGTTGTTGGGGCAAGAGACTCGATGGTAAGGAGGACTTTCTACACAGACGCAAGTAAAAAATAAAGAAGGCAAGGCAGCAAAGCGATCAACGGCAACCAACGCTAGACCTGGCTCAGCCATCAAAATCACGAGGTGTTAACAGGGAAATGCCCAAGGAAAGGCCAATGGCAAATGCAATCTTTGTGGTCTGAATTTGGATTAAAATGCATTTTTGCACACACACACACACACACACACACACACACACACACACACACACACACACACACACACACAACACACACACACACAAACTCTCTCTCTCTCTCTCAGTCTACCTCAAACACACACACACACACACCACACACACACACACACACATACACACACACACCACACATACACATACACACACAGATGCACACACACGCCTGTACCTGGCGCTCTTCAGTCAGCATCTCTTTGGCATTCTCCAGCAGTTGATTGAGCGCGCTAGAAGCTTCTGAGGTAGACAGAGCAATGGACAGGCTGCTCTTCTGGCGCATCAGCTCCACCAGCTGGACATATATGTTGCACAAGGCGCATTAATAATGTGTGTTTGCGTGTGTGTGTATGTGCATATGAATGTGTGTGCATGTGTGTGCACGTGTGTGTATATGTATGTGTGTGTATACGTGCGTACTTTCAAGGGAGTATAGTTTCACATTCTCTCAATTGAAGCTGCTATGGGTACGTCTGCAAATGTTGCTGTCCGTACAGCTTCTGTGTTGACAAAGTAAGGGCTTATATAGAACAACTGCTATTTTCTAAGTAACTTCACAAACTTATACAATTATGACACACCAGCACACATGGATCTAAGTAGTACCTTCACCTGCTCAGACAATTCAATATTTTAGGGCCAAAAAT